>ERZ808046.189-NODE-189-length-76381-cov-16.784992_pt1 | contig 76381 bp, 62 predicted proteins | sample MGYA00380196_ERZ808046 | MGnify/ENA primary metagenome ERZ808046 (study PRJEB31490, sample SAMN06133421) | mouse gut metagenome | isolation source: Z6_2 | host: mice | place: China: Chengdu | collected 2015-05 ... | reverse complement strand
ATCGCGGGGTGGAGCAGTCTGGAAGCTCGTCGGGCTCATAACCCGAAGGTCGTAGGTTCAAATCCTGCCCCCGCAATTTTTTGTGCAAATAGAGAAGTACATTATTTGATTTTAAGAATGGCTTTAAATACTTTATATTTGCATATATGCCCAGATAGCTCAGTTGGTAGAGCAGAGGACTGAAAATCCTCGTGTCGCTGGTTCGATTCCGGCTCTGGGCATTACAACAAAATATGTTGTATGGGATATTAGCTCAGTAGGTAGAGCACTTGACTTTTAATCAAGTTGTCCGGGGTTCGAATCCCCGATGTCTCATGAATAGCGGAAAGCCTTTAAAATCAAGGGTTTTCCGCTTTTTCTTTTCTTAGGGTAGGGTAAAATTCTGGAAATGTTTTCTCATGCGTTAAAGTGATGAATCATGTATTTTTATACACTTTATCCAGGAGGGAATTGCATGATTTTACAGCAATCAGTTCATGGGTGCAAATTTTGCCTGACCGATGTAAGTATTTCGTTCGAAATATTGTGAGTGAGGAACTGAAAATCCGTGACCAGATGGCGTGGGCAGGATGGTAAATAATTGCTGAGTCAGGGGTGGAGAAAATTATTCTTTCGGAATTGATTTACATATTGTAATCTGCTGTGTCGCTGGATTTGTATCATCGGACAGTTTTCCCGCAAGAATATCCTCATAATGCTGAACCTTTGCATCTATGTAAGCGGCTAACTCCTGCGCTTCCTTCAGCCTCTGACAGGCAAGCTCCCTCTGTTTTTTCATAAATTGATACCGCTTTTGCAGGGCTTCCGGGCTGTCCAACAGGCACAAGTCTGAATATACCTTAATGTCCCCAATGGAAACACCGCAATTTCTAAGGCATTGGATTCCTTTTAGCCAGTTGATGGATTCATCATCAAATACACGCCGGTTATTTTTATCGCGGGAGCAGGGCAGCAAACCTTTATCCGTATAAAAGCGGATCGTATGCTCTGTCATGCCCATCTTATCGGCGCTCTCTTTTACTGTATACGTCATAACAAGCCTCCGAAAAAATTTGTAAAAAGTTCTTGACTTCGAGTTACACGAATTTGTTACGATGATCGTACCACAGGCGGAAAACTTCCGCAAGTTTAAATTTTATCAGCAGGAGGAGCTCATGAAAAGCGTTGTCTTAAATAATGGCATTGAAATGCCCATCCTGGGTTTTGGTACATTCCTGACAGGTGGAGCGGAGTGCGAAAGCAGTGTTCTGCCGGCAATCGGAGCAGGCTACCGCCTGATCGACACGGCGGAGGCTTACGGCAATGAGGACGCCGTCGGAGCGGCCATCACGAAGTGCGGTGTTGCCCGCAGTGACCTGTTTATCACCACAAAGATCAATTTCCGTTCCTACGAAAACACTGCCCAAACGGTGGAAAGCTCTCTGAAAAAGCTGAATGTGGACTATCTTGACCTCGTTCTGCTCCACTGGCCTTTCGGCAACTACTACGCTGCATGGCGGGAGTTAGAGCGGCTGCACCGGGATGGAAAAATCCGGGCGATTGGAATTTCCAACTTTGACCCTGACCGCATGATTGATCTGATTGAATTTAACGAGATCACCCCGGCGGTCAACCAGATCGAAACCCATTTGCTCTGCCAGCGACAGACAGAGCACCAGTGGATGGATAAGTACCATGTCCAACACATGGCCTATGCCTCGCTGGGTCAAGGCAGGAAAAATGAAATGTTCAAGGTTCCCTCCCTGGTGGAGATTGCCCAGGCTCATGGCAAAACGCCCGCCCAGGTTGCTCTGCGGTATCTGACGCAGCAGGATGTGATTGTCATTCCCAAGTCTGTCCACCCGGAGCGTGTCCAGGAAAACATTAATATTTTTGATTTTGAACTTTCTGCAGGAGAAATGGAGCAGCTTCGGAGGATGGATACCGCCGCACCTATGATTGGCGACCCGGAGAATCCCGAAAAAGTAGAAATCGCAATGAAATGGTAAACAAACGCAGCATCAGCTATACGGTGGACGTTATAATGTCTCTCTTATATCAGGATTCACGGAAACCATACAGACGAAGATATTGCAAAATTATGGAGGATGGATTGATGAAATACAGAATTTTACCAAACGGCACTAAAATCAGCACCATCGGTATCGGCGTGGGAAATTATGCAGGGGCCAGAGTGGAGCCGGAGGAAATTGAGCGGATTTTTCAAACTGCTTTTGAACATGGCGTGAATTTCTTTGATACTTGTATGTCAGCCTCTGCTCCTTCCCAGGCCGTTGCGAAAGCAATTTTTGGAAAACGCAGTCAGTTGATTATGCAGAATCATCTTTGTGTCAGCTACCCGGACGGCAACTACCGCCATACCACCAATCTGGCCCAAGTAAAGGACGCTTTTGCATTGGAACTGAAGAAGTATGGGACAGATTACAGCGACCTGGGTATTATTCACTTCGTTGATGAGGACAAGGACATTACCCGGATGGTAGAGAGCGGCATCGTTGACTATGCACTGGAACTGAAAAAAGAGGGAATGATCCGAAATGTCGGTTTTTCCTCCCATACTCCATCAGTGGCACGAAAGATGCTGGATGCAGGTCCGTTTGATGTGATGTTTTTCGGCATCAATGCAGGATATGACTATGAAGTATCTGGTGAGGGTCTGATACTGTCCCCGGAGAGAACAGCCCTGTATCAAGAATGTGCTAAACGGGGAATGGCAATAACGGTTATGAAAGCCTATAACAATGGTCAGCTTTTGGATGAGCGCTTATCCCCCTTTGGCAGGGCCATGACAACGGAACAATGTTTGCAGTATGCCCTTGACCGTCCTGCCGTGGTATCCTGTCTTGCTGGAGCGATTACTGCCAGTGAAATGGAGCAGACGTTGCAATTCTATGATGCACCGGCAGAGCAGCGGGATTATTCTTTTATCGGCGCTTTGCAGAGCAAAGAGATGGCTGGTTCCTGCACTTACTGTAACCACTGTCAGCCCTGCCCTGCCGGGATTGATATTGGCGCTGTCAATAAGTATTTCGACTTGGCAAAGGTCGGCGATCAACTCGCAGTTGAACATTATAAAGCTCTATCTCAAAATGCATCCGATTGTACCGGCTGTGGTGTCTGCGTGAAGCGCTGTCCTTTTCATGTTGATGCAAAGAGCAGGATGGAGGAAATTGCCCGATTCTTCTCGGATATAAAATAATTTTATGAGATCAACCGTGCGACGGTTAAAGAAAAAAGCCTGACCCCCACATCAGCATATTTCACCCGTGCCTGCGAAAATAATCGTTTCTTGTCGGCTCATAACGTTATATCCGGCACCCGAATGGCCTTGTGCTGTCCGGGTGCTTTTCTATATCCAGATTGGCAGAGCCTGCCGTTTCGTGGTTTCGATACTTTCATGAACCATAAGGATACTTAGGTCATAAACGCCGGAAGTATGATGCTCTTCCGGACTGTACAATATTGTCTCACTTTCTCCTTTCTCTTAAGGGATAAGCCTCTTAAAATCCCCGATACAGGCCATAAGGTAATGGCAGGAATTTCTTCCCTATGTCTTCGTTGCCTGTATTATAGCGTTTTTCTATGTGTCAGGCGGCTTTTTGTAATGCTGCTTAAAATCTATCTTCTTCCGCCCTATGAAGATTCAGAGTGAAAAATGCTTATGAAAACAAGTTTTCAACGCTTTTTTCGCTCTAAACCTTCGCAAGGCTGAACTGTTACCTGGTATACTGTAATAGAGTAGATTTTTATTGAATATGAATGAAAAACAGCATATAATAAAAATCAGTATTTTGCCTGTTCAAAGAGAGAAAGGTATGAAATTTGTAGGTTTTATAAAAGCTGGTGGAGGAAATGCTATGAGTGAAAAAGGACAAAAACAAGTCAGAGGAATCCGTATCAGTACAGTGAATATGATTATGATCTTCATATCCTGTATACTTTACATCTTGCTGATTACGGCGACCATCCGTGTCTCAAAACAATATAATAATGTACATAGTTCCATGGATGAATATATCGCTTTTGAAGAAAACGAGGCATTTCTGACAGAGGGTTCTGCCTATCTGACAGAGCAGGTGCGGCTTTATACGGTGACGTTGGAACCAGAATATATGGAGCATTATTTTACTGAGGTAAATGAGAGCAGGCGCAGGGAGGCAGCACTGGAGCACCTGAGGACTGCTTATGAGGGAGATAAGGCATATGAGTACCTGGTGGAAGCGCTTCAGCATTCCAATGATCTGATGCGTGATGAAATTTATGCCATGAGACTGATATCAGAGGCACAGGCGTATCCTGAAAAAAGTCTGCCGCCAGAAGTTCAGGAAGTACATCTGTCCGACGAAGATCAAAAGCTGAACAGGAATGAAATGATTCAAAAAGCGAGAGAGATTGTTTTTGGGACAGCTTATCAGGATGCCAGAACACGGATACTGGACAGCGTGAAAAGTTCTATGGAGAGTATGCATGAGATAACGCATGAAAAAATGTTGAGGGATGCAAAAGCACTGGAGTCCACTATGGCTATGCAGAGGCGGCTGGTCAGCATACTTTTTGTGGAGACAGTTGCTACATTTCTCCTGATTATTCTGTTGATCATTAAGCCGCTTCAGATTTATGTAAACTGTATTAAAGAAGAAAAAATGATGGAGATCACCGGTTCTTATGAGTTTAAATATCTGGCGCTTACCTATAATGATATTTTTGAAATTAAAAACGCCAACGAGGCTATGTTGCGTTACCGTGCGGAGCACGATCCGCTGACTGGCATTGTAAACCGGGGCGGCTTTGAACAACTGAAAAATATGTTTCAAATAAAGGGCGGAGCGCTGGGACTCTTAATAATTGATGTGGATAAATTCAAGCTGATTAATGATGGATATGGTCATGAGGTTGGCGACCAGGTACTGAAGAAAGTAGCGGGATTCCTAAAGGACAAGTTTCGTGCCACAGATTATCCGGCTCGAATCGGAGGGGATGAATTTGCAGTGATTCTGACAGGCATGACGGAAAATATGAGCGCAGTAGTAATGCAAAAGATCGAGGAGATTAATAATTCTCTGATGCACCCGGATGATGGGCTGCCTCTGGTATCCTTAAGTGTGGGTGGAGCATTTTCGGAAAATGGTTTTACAGATGATCTTTATAACAGAGCGGATACTGCTTTATATGTGGTGAAGGAGAATGGAAGATGCGGTTGCCGGTTCTATGAGGAGGGAATGGAGCATTGAGAGGAGCGGATTATGGAAACCAACAAAAAATATGAAAAGAGGAATTTAAAATGAGTATGGATCTAAATTTTTGGAGATATAAGGAAAATATTGTCCATGACCATGAAGCCATATATCAGGCAGCATGCTGTGATGGAAAGTTGATGGAGGAACTGGAGATTCTTCCAATAGATGAAATTCTGAAAAGAATTTATATCGACTTTTCAGACTGGACTTTTAGTGACCATGGAAGGGATTTTGAAAAAGAGGGACATGGGGCATTCCAGATTTTTACAACTCCACAAATTGTAAGATTTGATTGCTATGGGATGCAGGAAAATGATATGAACACTCTAATAGATATTTTAATTGGTTTTGGTTGTCCTTTATATGACCCACAAATATCAACAAGATTTGACTCCTGGACAGATAGATAATCATGCCAGGTTTACAATGATAGTTAGATGACTGATACGAACAGATTATGAGGATGAAAAAAGGGAGGAACTTTGGACAAAAATTGGACTGTGCAACCAGTAGTTGCGGAAATGTGTATTAAAAATGGTAGTGCAACCTGGCTGATTTTGAGATAATATTGGCATCTTAAAAAGAAAGGGAAGGTGCTTATGAATATTGAAATAGCAAATCGTTTGATTTCTTTGAGAAAAGCCAATCATCTATCTCAGGAAGAATTAGCTGCTAAAATTGGTATTAGCAGGCAGGCAGTATCGAAATGGGAGCGGGCGGAAGCATGCCCGGATACAGATAATCTTATTTTACTGGCAAATCTGTATAAAATTTCACTGGATGAACTTCTTAAAACAAATGAACCCATTGAAGTAGAGAGCGAAGAAGAGGAAAACAAGGTGCCCGGATTCAGGAAAATGGTAGTATCTTTTCCATATCCTGCATTTGTAACGCTTGTATATTTTATATTGGGATTGGGATTCCATTTATGGAAAATCGGATGGCTTGTTTTTTTTACAATACCATTCTTTTACTGGGTGAGAAGAAACGTTCGGAATTGGTAGGAATAAAATATAAAAAGGGAAATGTTAAATGCGCCCGCCGGACTTTTGTGTATCCGCAGGCGGGCGCATGAGGGTTTATTATGATTTTGTTGGAATAAACTGAGCGATGCGTCCGGCGAATTCGGCAACATTTTGGGTCTGAAGGATAACGCGGCCGGGTCCCACTAGTTTTGTGAGGAAGAGGCCCTCTCCTCCAAATAAAATATTTCCGAAGCCTTTGACGGTTTCTATTTCGTAGCTGACGCTGCGTTCAAAGCCTACCACGTTTCCAGTGTCAACCTTTAAAACTTCGCCCGGAGCGAGGTTCTTTTCTATCATGTCACCATCGATTTCCAGAAAAGCAAGTCCATGGCCGCTGATATCTTCCAGAATAAAGCCTTCTCCGCCGAATAGGCCGGAGGAGATTTTTTTACTGAATGTAATATTTAGATTTACAGATTCCTGGGCGCAGAGGAACGCGCCTTTCTGACAAATCAGTCCGCCATTTGCACCAACGTCAATGGGAAGAATCTGTCCTGCAACAGTGGATGCGAATGCAATGATGGTATTTGGCATAGTAGCTTTATATGTAGCCATAAAGAGAGATTCTCCGGCAAACATACGTCCAATTCCCTTCATGAGACCGCCTCTGGTATTGGTAGACATACTGATTCCGTCACTCATCCATGTCATTCCTCCAGATTGGGTAAATACGCTTTCACCGGCATTTTCAAATAATATTTCTACTGCCGGCATGGTGTTTCCTACAAGTTTGTATTTCATACTGCCTCCTTTTTGGTGTTTTGTGGGTTCCAGAGCCATGTAATTATTTTAACATAGTGTTATAAAGAAATCCATAAAATATTGGTAACAGTTGTAATGAGCTGGTCCGGATTTTACAGCGATACTCAGGGCCGGCTGCGGTTTCTGCCATCTTAGGAAATCTGATTGGAGTCAGTCTGGATATTAAAAAAGGTGAAAAGATCATTAAGCCAGTGATGCTTGTCATTATAATTCTTACGGTGATCAAGTTTGCATGGGAAAATCAACTCTTGAGATAATTTCTTTATTGCAAAATAGTTACGCTTTTATTAATTATTTTCCGGCCACTTGTACTTGAGAAAAGCTAATGTTAGAATGAAAGCAGGATGGTGATTGTATGAAAAAATGGATGATATTTTTATGCCTTTGCTTCCTGCTTTCTGGCTGTGCCGGAGGAGGGACAGAGAAAGGGGCAGCAGGATTTTTTAATGAGCGGGAAGAAAAAGCAGAGGCAGGGGCAGAGAGAGCAGAAACGGAAGCAGCAGCAGAAGTAGCGGAAGAAGTAACGGAAGCGGATTATCAGGATAATCTGGAAAAAATTATTTTGTCTTTGGAGAAGTTTGAAAACGGACTGGAATTTTCGTATATGGATGATGGCCTTGCAGAATCTTATGGGGAGCCATTGAAGGATTCCTATGATTTCACAGGACGTGTGACAGCAGATGGGATCGGATATGTGATAGGACTAAAAAAGGGAGAGAGCAGTTTGCTGGACGGGCTTAGCATTTATGGAAAGGATGATTATATAGAAGCGGCGGTCTGGAGTGAACAGGCAGAGGAATATACGCCTGTCTACACATTTAAAACCATAAACAGTCTTCTCCAGGGAGGAAGTAAAAACCAGGTTTTGTATCTTCAACCTATTGATTTGGCAGCTCCTGAAGAAATTGAAGATGCATTTTTTTATCAGTACTGCGATGGTGTACAGGGAGTCGAATACGCAGAAGATGTATTTGACAGAGGTGTCCGGTTTACTCCCCCGGATGCTGGCGCATATCTTTTTGTAAACCGATATGAGAATGGAATTCAGAGATTTGAATATGTGGCTTTGACAAAAGAGGAAGAAACCCAGATCCTGGAGTCGGACGAAGTGATTTTGCCGGAGTTATATGGCGGGAATGGTCTGGAGTTTTTTGTGAGTCAGGAAACATATGAAAAAATGGAAATTGAAGAGGGAATTATCACGATGCCTGCTTTAAAGATTGCAGAGGAGAGGTGTCGGTTTCAGGTGACGGATATTTCAGAAATTCATGATATTGTGAAGGCAGAAATGAGGTTCTACGGAAAAAGAGAAGGGGATGAGGAGGGAATCACCTTGCTTTTTGCGGTGGATTTAATGGATGAAATGCTGCTTTCAGAGCTTTCAGCTCTTCTGTCTGACGCAGAACCAGTACAGGAGGGCAAGTGTCCTTATGGCGGGGTTATTTCTTTGAGAAGGGACGATGAAACTGAGATCACAGTGAGTCTGGCAGCAGATGGCTGTAATGGATTTATTGTGGGAAGCCATGGAACATATTCACTGACAAAGGAAGCTATGGAGCGGGTCTGGGAAATGTTTATGGAACCCAGATTCGAAAAATATATGCCATGGAACGGGTCAGACCAAAAAACAGGAAAAAGTTATGGTCCTGGAGAGGATTGAAATGGAAAGAGACAGAAAATGTCTGTTAAACATGTTGAAACAGTATGGGGAGTCGGATATGTACCCATTTCATATGCCGGGACATAAGAGACAGGAAATAAATGATAAGTGTGTGGGCGGATTCCCAAATCCTTATGGGATTGATATTACGGAAGTTTACGGATTTGACAACTTACACCATGCAGAGGGAATACTTAAGGATTCCATGATGCAGGCAGCAGAAATTTACAGAGCTGATCATACTTATTATCTGGTGAATGGAAGCACCTGCGGAATTCTCAGTGCTGTCTGTGGCTGTGTCAGAAATGGCGGAAAGATTCTTATGGCGCGAAACTGCCATAAGGCATCCTACCATGGACTGATTTTAAACAGATTAATGCCAGTGTATCTGTATCCGGAATTTTTGGAGAAATTTGGCATCAATGGGGGAGTTTTTCCGGAGGATGTGAAAAAGGCTTTGGAGTCTGACAGAGAAATTGAGGCTGTATTTCTTGTGTCACCCACATATGAAGGAATAGTTTCAGATATCGGCTCTATTGCAGAGATTGTACATGAATATGGAATTCCTCTGATTGTGGATGAGGCCCATGGAGCACACTTCCCGTTTTCGGATGGAAGGGAATTTCCGGAATCAGCGCTGTACCGGGGAGCTGATGTGGTGATACAAAGCCTGCATAAAACATTGCCGTCCTTTACCCAGACGGCTGTTTTGCATATAAAAGGAAATCTGGCAGACAGAGTAAAAATTGAACAGTATCTGGGAATGTTTCAGAGCTCCAGCCCTTCTTATATTTTTATGGCAGCCATGGAACGGTGCATTTTTTATATGGATGGTGCCGGAAAGGAACTTTTGAAGAGATATGGGAAAAGGATGAGGCTTTTTTTTGAGCATACAAAAACATATCAGGCACTTAAGGTTCTGGATAAAAGAATTATTTCAGAAGATTCCGTTTATGATTGGGATCAGTCCAAGATTGTGGTATCTGTGAAAGGGATCAATGGTGTGGATGGAGAGTGGCTGAGTGACAGACTAAGGGAGAAATATCACCTGGAAATGGAAATGTGTGCTCCGGATTATGTGATTGCCATGACCTCTTTTTTGGATCGTGAAGAGGGTTTTGTCCGGCTTCAGAATGCACTTACAGAAATTGATGATCAGTTATCCGGGGAAGCCGTATATGTGAAAACACCATCTTTTAAGTTTCCAGGGGCTAAAATGGCCATCTCCCCTGCTGTGGCCATGGATAGCAGGGGAAAAGAAATACCGCTGTCTGAAAGTGAGGGAATGATTTCCAGGGAATTTTTATATCTGTACCCGCCGGGGATTCCTCTCCTTGTTCCAGGGGAAGTCATTACAAAAGAAATCTTATCAGCCGTTTTCAGATACAAAACATCAGGATTTTCTGTTCAGGGACTTTCGGATCATTCCCTTTCCACAATAATAACGGTTGCGAAGCAATAAGAATTTATGATACAATAAAAAGAAGTGTGTATTGCAGTGAAAGGAAAGCAAGGCAGCAGCTATGGGCAGAATTTATTACATCATGGGAAAAAGCGCCACTGGAAAGGATACGATATACAAGGAGCTTTTAAAGCGCTGTCCTTTCCTTAAGACCATCGTTCCCTATACCACACGTCCGATTCGGGAAGGGGAAACCAACGGAGTGGAATATTTTTTTACGTCCGCCCGGGAATTAAAGCGGCTTAAAAAGATGGGAAATGTGATTGAGTCCCGTACCTACCAGACAGTTATGGGGCCATGGAGTTATTTTACGGTGGATGATGCCCAGTTTGATTTACAGGGAGACAGTTCTTATCTGATGATTGGCACTCTGGAATCTTATGAGAAGATGTGCCTGTACTTTGGAAAGGATATTCTGGTTCCTGTTTACATAGAGGTTCCTGATGGTTTGCGGCTTCACAGGGCCATGGAACGGGAGGAAATACAAAAGTTTCCTAATTACAGAGAGGTCTGCAGACGATATCTGGCTGATGAGGAAGATTTTTCTGAGGAGAACCTGAAACGGCTCCAGATTGAGAAAAGGTTTTTGAACCTGAATCTGGGCCAGTGCCTGGAAGAAATTTTAAAGGAAATATAATGTTCTTTTTTTCAAAGAATGTTTGTGTTATACTGAATAGAGTGTTCGGGTAGAAGATTGGAGGAGTGGATATGTCTGAAGGGACAGTGACAGGCTTTCAAGATATCCTTGGGAATGAAATGGTCAAGGAGCATTTTAAAAGGGCCATAGAAAATAATAAAATATCCCATGCGTATATTTTAACAGGTGAGGCCGGAATGGGAAGGAAGTCCATTGCCAATGCATTTGCTATGACTCTTTTGTGTGAAAAGGGACAGAGCGAACCATGTATGGTATGTCATTCCTGCAGACAGGTGCTGGGCGGAAACCATCCTGATCTCATTTATGTGACTCATGAAAAACCGGGAAGCATAGGTGTGGATGACATTCGAGAGCAGATTAATGATACCATTATGATTCGTCCATACAGCAGCTATTATAAAATATATATTGTGGACGAAGCGGAGAAAATGACTGTTCAGGCCCAAAATGCTCTTCTTAAGACAATTGAGGAGCCTCCATTCTACGCGGTGATCATTTTGATTACTACCAACCAGGAGGCGTTTCTGCCGACAATTCTATCCAGATGTGTGCAGCTTAAGCTTAAGCCACTTAAGGATTTTACGGTTAAAAGCTATATAACGGAACATTTGAAAGTTCCGGAAAGGGAAGCGGAGATTTGTGCGGCCTTTGCAAGGGGGAACCTGGGGAAAGCCATCCATCTGGCATCATCAGAAGAGTTTAAAGAGCTGTACCAGAAGGTTATGGTTATTCTGAAAAACGTGGAGACCATGGATATTACCATGCTTTTGGATTGTATCCGGGAAATGAAGGAGCAGAACTTTGATATCAGGGAGGTTCTGGATTTGATGCAGCTTTGGTACAGGGATGTATTAATGTACAAGGTGACCAAAGATATGAATCTCCTGATTTTCAAGGATGAATATAAATTGATTAATGGGATGGGTCAGAAGAAAGACTATGCCGGCCTGGAGCAGATTTTGGCTGCCATTGATACGGCAAAGACCAGACTGGATGCCAATGTGAACATGGAATTGGTAATGGAACTTTTACTTCTTACCATGAAAAACCCATCGTAAGGAGATAAAAGGAATGATAAAAGTAATCGGAGTTCGTTTCCGCAAAGCAGGAAAAGTATACTATTTCAGTCCCGGGGAAATGGAGATTAAAACCGGGGGGCATGTGATTGTTGAGACTGCCAGAGGTGTTGAGTATGGATATGTGGTACTGGGCACCCATGAAGTGGACGATAAGAAAGTGATTCAGCCTTTAAAGCCTGTGATTCGTATGGCCACGGAAGCTGATGAGGAGATTGAAAAAAGGAATAAGGAAAAAGAAAAAGAAGCCTTTAAAATCTGCCTGGAAAAGATTAAAAAGCATGAGCTGGATATGAAGCTTATAGATACAGAATATACCTTTGATAATAATAAGGTGCTGTTTTATTTTACGGCCGATGGAAGAATTGATTTCCGCGAACTGGTAAAGGATTTGGCTTCTGTATTTAAGACGAGAATTGAGTTAAGGCAGATTGGTGTCAGGGATGAGACAAAGATTGTTGGCGGAATCGGTATCTGCGGACGGCCTCTGTGCTGTGCTTCTTATCTTTCTGAATTTATTCCGGTTTCCATTAAGATGGCCAAGGAACAGAATCTTTCTCTGAATCCTACAAAAATTTCCGGTGTCTGCGGACGACTGATGTGCTGTTTAAAGTACGAGGAAGAGACATATGAAGAGCTGAACGGCAGACTTCCTAATATTGGTGATTATGTAACTACGGATGACGGTTTAAAGGGAGAAGTCCACAGTGTCAGCATTCTCCGCCAGCTTGTAAAGGTTATTGTTACCATAAACGGAGATGAAAAGGAAATCCGGGAATACAAGGTTGGGCAGCTCAGATTCCGTCCCAGGAGAAAAAAAGAGAAGGTAAATATCAATGACGCGGAATTAAAGCAGTTGGAAGCCCTGGAGAAAAAGGAAGGAAAATCAAAACTGGATGAAAATTAATCTTAAGGAAAACGAGCGTCTGGACGATTTGCAGAGGAATAATCTTAAGATTATCCAGAAAACAGATGGATTTTGCTTTGGTATGGATGCAGTGCTGCTTTCCGGATTTACTTTTGTAAAGGAAGGTGAACAGGTCCTGGATTTAGGAACCGGGACAGGAATTATTCCTCTTTTGCTTTCTGCAAAGACAAGAGGGAAACATTTTTCGGCTCTGGAAATTCAGGAGGAAATCGCAGATATGGCGGCCAGAAGTGTTTCGCTTAATCATCTGGAGGAAAAAATTAAAATTGTAAAGGGTGATATCAAGGAAGCCAGCCGGATTTTCGGAGCGGCTTCCTTTGATGTCGTTACCACAAATCCGCCCTATATGAATGATTCCCATGGTCTTAAAAATCCCGCAGAAATGAAGGCCGTCTCCAGACACGAGGTACTCTGTACGCTCGAGGATGTCGTCCGGGAGGGAGCAAAAGTTTTAAAGCCGGGGGGGAGAATGTATATGGTTCACAGGCCTCACAGGCTCATTGAAATTCTGGAAACCATGACAAAGTATAGGCTGGAACCAAAACGGATGAAATTTGTTCATCCATTTTGGAATAAGGAGGCCAACATGGTGCTGATTGAGTCAGTCCGCGGCGGCGGTGCATTTCTTAAGCTGGAAGCTCCCATTGTGGTTTATAAGGAACCGGGAGTTTACACGGAAGAAATTTATGATATTTATGGATATTGAGAGAGTATAGGTGACAGTTCAGACAGGTCTGTGTGTATACTGTAACGGTTCAGAGGATATCGGAACCGTTACGAATCAGAGATGAAGTGCCTTCAGAAAAGAATTTCTGAGAGTGCACAAACGGATGAAGGGAGGAGAAATATGGCCGGGAAGTTGTATTTATGCGCGACGCCCATCGGGAATCTGGATGATATCACTCTCAGAGTTTTAAATACTTTGAAAGAAGTGGATTTGATTGCGGCGGAGGATACACGCCACAGCATCAAACTTCTGAATCATTTTGATATTAAAACACCCATGACCAGCTATCATGAATTCAACAAGGTGGAAAAGGCCAGATATCTTGTGGATAAGATGCGGGAGGGAATGAATGTGGCGTTAATTACTGATGCCGGAACGCCCGGAATTTCGGATCCCGGGGAGGAACTGGTGAAACAATGCTATGAGGCGGGGATTGCGCTTACGTCACTTCCTGGTCCGGCTGCCTGCATCACGGCTCTTACCATGTCCGGAATGAACACCAGACGGTTTGTCTTTGAGGCGTTCCTGCCTTCCGATAAAAAGGAAAAGCAGAGGATTCTGGAGGAGCTTAAAAATGAGACAAGAACCATTATCCTTTACGAAGCTCCCCACAGGCTTTTGAGGACTCTTTCGGGGCTTTTGGACACCTTGGGAAATCGCAGGATTTCCATTTGCCGGGAGCTTACGAAGAAGTATGAGACGGTGTTTCGTACTACATTTTCTGAAGCTTTGGCATTTTATGAGACTGAGGAGCCCAGGGGAGAATGTGTGATTGTTGTGGAGGGAAAAAATACGGAGGAAATCCAAAAAGAGAGAGAACAAATTTGGGAGTCCGTGCCTATGGAAGAACATGTAAAAAAATATCTCCTGGAAGGTATGGAAAAAAAGGAAGCCATGAAACAGGTAGCGAAGGACCGGGGAATCAGTAAACGGGATGTGTATCAATACCTGACCAATTTAAAAGAATAGAAACAGATAGGATAAAAATACCAGCCGAAACAACCGTTTGGCTGGTATTTTTTTCGGATATCCATGGTATTGGATGCGTTCTGTTCCCGTCTTATGAAAGAGCCTTCTTTTGTTACTTTAAGCCCATAAATTTGGCGGCGTTATTATAAAAGATATTTTCCAGTCCCTGCTCATCAACACCACAGGCCATAATCTTCTGGATTTCCACGGAAGGTTCATGGAAAGGAGAATCGATTCCGAACATGACCCTTTCGTGACCCACAGTATCATAGGCGTTTTTGATCTGGCAGCTCATGGAGGTGCCGGAAGTCTCCAGCCAGATATTGTCATAGCGTTTTGCCATGGTCAGCGCAGCACCCACGTAGATACCATGGGCGTGGCCCATATGAATCATGACAATGGGAAGACGAGGGTGGCGTTCTGCCAGAAGTCCGATCTGCCAGGGCAGAGAAAAGGGCGGATGGCCGGAGTGGATAAATAAAGGTTTTCCATATTTTTCGCAGATTTCCGCCACCGGATCTACACAGGGGTCATCGGCAGAGTAGCCGTCAAATAATGACTGGAGCTTTGCACCTGCAAAATGCTCGTCACGGAGGTAATGCTCTAAGGAGTCATAAGCAGTTTTCCCTTCAGCGCAGTTTACCCACATTAAAGGGATGATTTTGTCCGGGCAGGCTTTGTAAGCGGTTACGGTGTCTTCATTCTCATGGCAGCCAGAGGCGCAGAGAATTGTTTTCTCAATGTTATAGGTTTCCATCTGCTTAAGCAGCCGGTCTGCGTCAAAATTAATGTTAAAAGGGCTTCCGAATACACCAATATGGGTATGAGCGTCTATTTTTTTGATTCTGGAAAATTCGTTCATATGCAAGTCTCCTTTATATATTTCTCATATGTACATCTGAGATACCGCGGATTGCTTCACATTATGTGCATTCGCAATCCTGAAACACTTCCTATCATACAGAAAGATTGGTATTATTGAAACATCCAATTTTAGAAAAATTAACCAGTCCAGAAAACCCGGATACGGATCGACCAGAAGGAATTACTGACAAAATTTCCTTGACAAATCTCCTGGTATGAATTAGTATATAGATAAATATTTAATTTGAATATCAAAATATTTGAAACAAAAAATATTTAAGTCGACACAAGGATGTATGAGATGACGGCCAGAATTGCGGGAATTGGTATTTATGTACCAAATAAAATTGTAACAAACGATGAGCTGGCAGAAATTATGGAAACCAGTGATGAGTGGATTGTGAGCCGGACCGGAATCCATGAACGGCGGATTTCCACAACAGAAGGAACCAGGGAGCTGGCTTTAAAAGCGGCCAGGAATGCCCTTGCGGCAGCAAAGACAGAGCCCAAAGAGCTGGATGTTATTGTCCTTGGCACTTCCTCTCCGGATTACCATTATCCCAGTGATGCCTGCTATGTACAGGGGAAGCTCGGTGCCGGGAACGCGGTTGCTTTCGATATTTCTGCTGCATGCTCCGGATTTATTTTTGCCATGAACATTGTCCGGAGTTTTTTCGAAGCGGGAATTTATAAAACCGGACTGATTATTGGCGCAGAAACTCTGAGCAAGGTAACGGACTGGAGCGACCGTTCTACCAGTGTTCTTTTCGGTGATGGAGCGGGAGCGGCTGTACTAAAGGCCGGAGAAACAGGAATTATCGACATGATTATGGGGTCTGACGGTACCATGGGAGACGTCCTTAAGTGTCCGTCAAGGACCATGGGGAATTTCCTTACGGGAGAGAAGCCAGAGGCAGGCTTTATGACTATGGACGGTCAGGCTGTGTTCAAATTTGCGGTAAAAAAGATTCCGGAAACCATTGAGCTTCTTCTTAAGAGGAATCATTTAACAAAAGAGGATATTACGTACTATGTTCTTCATCAGGCCAATGAGCGGATTATCGAAGCGGCAGCCAGGCGTATCAGGGAACCGATAGAAAAGTTTCCCATGACCATTGGAGAATATGGAAATACTTCCACAGCCTCCATTCCGCTTTTGTTAAATTATATGGAAAAGCAGGGAATGTTAAAGCCTGGCCAGAAGATTATCATGTCAGGGTTTGGGGCAGGGATGACCTGGGGCGCAGCGCTGATTCAGTGGATTTAAAAACTTTGAAAATCAAAGTAAAACAGTAAAATAAAAGGAGAATGAAACTATGTTAGAGAGAATGAAAGAATTGATTGCAGATCAGTTGAGTGTTAATGCAGATATCATTACAGAGGCATCTTCCTTTAAGGATGATCTGGGAGCAGATTCTCTGGACTTATTTGAACTTGTGATGGCTTTGGAAGATGAGTATTCTGTTGAAATTCCGGCTGATGATCTTCAGAAGATGACAACGGTTGGCGATGTGATGGGATATTTAAAGGATAAGGGCGTTGAGGAATAGAATGAACACTAGAATTACAGAAATGCTGGGTATTGAATATCCGATTATACAGGGTGGAATGGCCTGGGTGGCAGAACATAATCTGGCGGCAGCCGTATCGGAAGCCGGGGGCTTTGGACTTATCGGGGGCGCCAATGCACCGGGAGAAGTGGTTCGGGAGGAGATAAGAAAAGCCAGGGAACTGACAAAAAAGCCCTTTGGTGTCAATATCATGTTAATGAGTCCCCATGCAGACGATGTGGCCAGGGTGGTCGTGGAAGAAGGAATTAAGGTGGTCACCACCGGCGCCGGAAATCCTGGAAAATATATGAAAATGTGGAAGGATGCCGGTATGATTGTGATTCCGGTGGTAGCTTCCGTGGCTCTTGCAAAGCTTATGGAGAGAGGCGGAGCTGATGCCGTTGTGGCGGAGGGAACGGAGTCCGGCGGACATATCGGCGAGGCAACTACCATGACTCTTGTGCCGCAGGTGGCTGATGCCGTTTCTATTCCGGTGATTGCCGCGGGCGGGATCGCTGATGGAAGAGGAATTGCCGCTGCTTTCATGCTGGGTGCAGAGGCTGTCCAGATGGGAACCAGATTTGTTGTGGCAAAGGAATCCATTGTCCATGAAAATTATAAAGACCGTATTATCAGGGCCAAAGACATTGATTCCGCGGTAACAGGCCGAAGCCATGGACATCCGGTGCGCTGCTTAAGAAATCAGATGACCAGGGAATACAACCGGTTGGAAAGTGAAGGAAAAAGCTTTGAGGAGCTGGAATATCTGACGCTGGGAGCATTGAGAAAAGCTGTGATGGAAGGTGATGTAACCAATGGAACTGTCATGGCGGGCCAGATTGCAGGTATGGTGAGGGAAAAACAGACCTGTAAGGAAATGATTGATGAAATGATGGAGCAGGCAGAATCGCTCTTAAGTCGTTAAAAAATGAGGTAAAAAATGGGTAAGACAGCATTTATTTTTCCGGGACAGGGCGCGCAGATCTGCGGCATGGGCCAGGATTTTTATGAACATACAGATACGGGACGAAAGGTTTTTGACCGGGCTTCCGAGCTTCTGGGTTTTTCCGTTCCCGAACTCTGCTTTACTCCCAATGACCGGCTGGATATTACAGAATTTACACAGGCAGCCATGGTAACTGTAAGTACGGCCATGTTAAAGGTTATGGAAGAGAGAGGATATCATGCGGATGTGGCCGCAGGCTTAAGCCTGGGAGAGTACTGCGCCCTGGAGGCGGCAAACGTTATGACAGTGGATGATGCCATTCTCACGGTTCGGCGCAGGGGAATCCTCATGCAGGAGGCAGTTCCACCGGGAACCGGTGGAATGAGCGCGGTTCTGGGGATAAATGCAGAACAGATCAATGAGATTGTGGATAAAATTGAAAATGTTCAGGTGGCAAATTATAACTGTCCGGGACAAAGTGTAATTTCCGGTATGCTGGATGCTGTTTCAGAGGCAGCAGAAAGACTTAAGGAAGCTGGTGCAAGGCGGGTAATTCCTCTTAATGTCAGCGGCCCCTTTCACTCCTGTCTGCTTTCAGAGGCAGGAGAAAAACTTGGACAGTTTTTAGAGCATGTGAAGGTTTCGGATCCGGTGATTCCTTATGTGGCTAATGTGACTGCCGGATATGTAACCAGTAAGGATGAAGTGAAGCCGCTTCTTGTAAAGCAGGTCTCTTCTTCTGTCAGATGGCAGCAAAGCGTGGAGGCCATGATAGCGGGAGGCGTGGACCGGTTCGTGGAAATCGGGCCGGGAAAGACGCTGGCAGGATTTGTGAAAAAGATCAGCCGGGATGTGGCAATTGTAAATATTGAAAAACTTGATGATCTGGAAAAACTTAAATAGTTCGTAACAGTTCAGCTTTGTGAAGATTTCGGGCAAAAAAAGCGTTGAAAGCAAGAAGATGCAAGGCTGGACTGTTACAATAATTCAATTTGGCTTATGGACAGATATGGGAGAAAGTAAGATGGATTTGAATGGGAAAATTGCTCTGGTGACAGGCGCCGGACGCGGAATCGGACGGCAGATAGCGGTAACTTTAGCGGAATATGGGGCCACAGTGATTGTAAATTATAATGGTTCTAAAGAAAAAGCAGAAGAAACTGTAAAGGAAATTGAAGAAGCGGGACATAAGGCGGAGGCAATCCAGTGTAATGTGGCGGAATTTGACAGCGCCAGGGAGCTGATTGACAGGATTGTGAAGAGCTATGGAAGACTGGATATTCTGGTAAACAATGCGGGAATCACCAGGGATAATCTGATTATGAAAATGTCAGAGGATGATTTTGACGCGGTACTTTCCATTAATCTTAAAGGGACGTTTCACTGTATAAAACATGCATCCCGTCAGATGCTAAAACAGAAAAGCGGTCGTATCATTAACATTTCTTCTGTATCCGGTGTTATGGGAAATGCAGGTCAGGCCAATTACTGTGCTTCCAAGGCGGGAATCATCGGCCTTACGAAATCAGTGGCCAGGGAGCTTGGAAGCAGAGGAATTACTTCCAATGCAGTGGCTCCCGGATTTATTCAGACAGAGATGACAGATGTTCTGCCCGATGAGGTGAAAAAAAACATGGGAGAACAGATTCCCTTAAAGCGGTTTGGAAACCCCAGGGATGTTGCGGAAACTGTGGCATTTTTGGCATCGGACTGTGCTTCCTATATTACCGGGCAGGTGATTCAGGTGGACGGCGGAATGGCCATGTAGTCGGGTTTGGAAGGAGATAAGGGATATGAACAGAGTTGTGGTAACCGGTATAGGAGCCATTACTCCCATAGGTAATGATGTGAATACCTTTTGGGACAGTCTGAAACAGAAAAAAATCGGGTTTGGACCCATCACATATTTTGATACAACAGATTATAGGGTAAAACTGGCAGCAGAGGTTAAGGACTTTGACGCGAAGCAGTATATGGACCCCAAGGCGGCCAGGAGAATGGAGAGATTTTCCCAGTTTGCTGTTGCCGCAGCCAGGCAGGCGCTGGAAGATTCTGGTCTGGATATGGAAAGAGAGGACCCCTATGATGTAGGTGTCTGCGTCAGTTCCGGAATCGGGAGTTTACAGGCCATGGAGAGAGAGCATATAAAGCTTCTGGAAAAGGGACCGGGCCGCGTTAATCCGTTACTGGTGCCCCTTATGATAAGCAACATGGCCGCAGGCAATGTCTCAATTCAGTTTGGGCTGAAGGGAAAGTGCATGAATGTGGTAACTGCCTGTGCAACGGGAACTCACTCCATTGGAGAGGCCATGAGGTCCATTCAGCATGGAGAGGCAAAGGTGATGGTGGCAGGAGGTTCAGAAAGTTGTATTACGCCTCTTGGAGTAGCCGGATTCACCAGTCTCACGGCCCTTTCCACATCGGAGGATCCGAAACGGGCATCCATTCCCTTCGATGCAGAAAGAAACGGATTTGTCATGGGAGAAGGAGCCGGCGTTGTGGTCCTGGAGTCGCTGGAACACGCAAAAGCCCGCGGCGCAAAGATTTATGCAGAGCTTGTGGGGTATGGGGCTACCTGTGACGCTTACCACATCACATCCCCGGCGGAGGACGGAAGCGGAGCGGCAAAGGCTATGGAATTTGCCATGGCGGATGCGGCGGTAAAACCGGAGCAGATTGATTACATCAACGCCCATGGAACAGGTACCCACCACAATGACCTGTTTGAGACTAAGGCTGTCAGACTGGCCCTGGGAGATCATGCATACAAGGTGAAAATAAGCTCCACCAAATCCATGATCGGACATCTTTTGGGAGCGGCAGGGGGAGTGGAATTTATTGCATGTGTAAAGTCCATTGAAGATGGCTTTGTCCATGCCACAGCAGGACTTCTGACGGATGATCCGGAATGCGATCTGGATTACACCAAAGGAGACGGCGTTTCCATGGATGTGAATTATGTTCTTACCAATTCGTTAGGTTTCGGCGGACATAATGCAAGTCTTCTGCTTAAGAAATATGAGGGATAAGGAGAGCAAACTTTGGAAATCAAGGATATAATTGCGCTTATGGAAGCCGTTTCAAATAACGGGCTGACGGCCTTTGAATTGGAACAGGGGGATATGAAGCTTTCCATGAAGCGGGAGAAAAAACAGGTGTCGGCAGTTCCCATGGTGGAGCAGCCCGGCAGCAGCGCGGAGGTTTTTGCCAGAATGCAGCCGGAAGGCAGTGAAGGCGCAAAGAGCCGGGAAGAGACCGCTTCCGACAAGGTTGTAACCTGTCCTCTGGTCGGAACCTTTTATTCGTCCCCGTCCCCGGATGCCGGGGATTTTGTGAAGGTGGGAGACCATGTGAAAAAGGGCCAGGTCATCGGGATTGTGGAAGCCATGAAGCTGATGAATGAGATTGAGTGCGAGTATGACGGCGTAGTGGAAGCAGTTCTTGTGAGAAATGAGGAGACTGTGGAATATGGCCAGCCGTTATTTCGGATTCGCTGAGTCAGGAGGTAAATATCGTGTTGGGAATCAGAGAAATTCAGGAAATTATCCCCCATCGACATCCGTTTTTACTGGTTGATTGTATCGGGGAACTGGAACCGGGAGTACATGCGGTCGGGTATAAATCCGTCTCATATAACGAGCCGTATTTTGCGGGCCATTTTCCGGGAGAACCGGTGATGCCGGGCGTTTTAATTGTGGAGGCTCTGGCACAGACGGGAGCTGTGGCCATCTTAAGTGCAGAGGAAAATAAGGGGAAGACTGCTTATTTTGGAGGTATGAATCATGTAAAGTTTAAGAAAAAGGTGGTTCCCGGAGATAAGCTTTGTCTGGAATGCAGGATTATTAAGCAGAAAGGGCCGGTAGGAATCGGAAGCGCCGTGGCAACTGTGGATGGAAAAACAGCTGCATCTGCGGAGCTTACATTTATGATAGGGTAAGCTGGTGATAGTATGTTTCAAAAAATTCTGATTGCAAACCGCGGAGAAATTGCGGTGCGGGTGATCCGTGCATGCAGGGAAATGGGAATTAAAACTGTGGCTGTTTATTCGGAGGCAGACCGGGATGCCCTCCATACGCTGCTGGCGGATGAAGCCATATGTATCGGCCCTGCCCCGTCCGCCGAAAGCTACTTGAATATGGAACAGATTCTGACGGCCTGTGTGGTCATGAAAGCTGATGCCATCCATCCGGGATTTGGTTTTCTGTCAGAAAATGCCAGATTTGCCGAGCTTTGTGAAAAATGTAAAATCCGGTTTATCGGCCCGTCCGCCGCGATTATTCATAAAATGGGGAATAAATCGGAGGCCAGAAAAACCATGATGGAGGCGGGGGTCCCGGTAATTCCGGGAAGCCATGAGCCTGTTTTTACAGTGGAAGAGGGGATGAAAGCTGCCCGGTCTGTGGGATTTCCCGTGATGATTAAGGCATCCAGCGGAGGCGGAGGAAAGGGAATGCGCGTTTCCTGGAATGAGGAGGATTTCGCATCTAATTTTCAGAATGCCCAGATGGAGTCCGTAAAAGGATTTTCTGACGACACTATGTATATTGAACGGTTTGTGGAACAGCCGAGACATATTGAATTCCAGATTTTGGCGGACAGTTTTGGAAATGTGGTTCATCTGGGAGAGCGTGACTGCTCCATCCAGAGAAGGCACCAGAAGGTTTTGGAAGAAGCCCCGTCGGCAGCTATTTCCGGCAGCTTAAGAAAGCGTATGGGGGACATGGCTGTTCGGGCAGCAAAAGCCGTCGGATATGAAAATGCGGGAACCATTGAGTTCCTTTTAGATAAAAATAAAGACTTCTATTTTATGGAAATGAATACAAGAATTCAGGTGGAACATCCGGTGACGGAGGCAGTGACAGATCTGGATCTGATCAAGGAGCAGATTAAAATTGCGGCAGGCGAGCCATTGTCTTTTCATCAGGAAGATGTGAAAATAACCGGTCATGCCATTGAGTGCAGAATTAATGCGGAAAATCCGGAGAAAAATTTCATGCCCTGCCCGGGAATCATAACGGATATCCATTTGCCCGGCGGAAGGGGAATTCGGGTAGATACGGCTGTATACAATGGTTATAAAATTCCCCCAAGCTATGATTCCATGATTTTAAAGCTCATTGTTCATGACAGGGATCGGAAATCGGCCATTGCGAAGATGCGGAGTGCACTTGGGGAGCTTGTAATTGAAGGAATTACCACAAATCTGGATTTTCAGTACAATCTCATAAACGACAGGGATTTTGAGAAGGGAAATGTGGATACAGATTTTATTCCGTCACATTTTCCGGAGTATTGTAAATAGTGATATTTTTAGAAAACATCCAGAGTACTTGTGAACGGGAACCGTCCAGGGACAGAAAGGAAATTTTCGTATGCTGCGAGATATGTTTAAGAAGACCAGTACATTGTCGTCCGGCGAAGACCGGACGTCTGCCCGAAGGGTCACGGGATATCAGGAGGAAGCGCCTTTTATTCCTGTGGGAATGTGGAAAAAGTGCAATAAGTGCGGAAAACCCATATATGCGGAGGATGTACGGGAAAACTTTAACATCTGTCCTAGATGTGGGGGATATTTTCGCGTTCATGCTTACCGGAGAATTGAGATGGTAGCGGATGCAGGGACTTTTTCTGAGTGGGATGCGGAAATGGAGGATTCCAATCTCTTAAAATTTCCAGGATACGAAAAGAAACTGGCAGCCGCCAGAGAAAAGACGAAGTTAAATGAGGCGATTGTGACCGGCCATGCATGTATCAATGGATATCCGGTGGTTCTTGGCGTCTGCGATGCCAGGTTTCTCATGAGCAGCATGGGACACAATGTGGGAGAGAAAATCACAAGGGCTGTGGAACAGGCCACAAGAGAAAAACTTCCGGTGATTCTGTTTGCCTGTTCTGGCGGCGCCAGAATGCAGGAGGGAATGATTTCTTTAATGCAGATGGCAAAAACTGCGGCGGCTTTAAAGCGTCATCATGATGCGGGGCAGCTGTTTGTAAGCGTACTGACAGATCCTACCACAGGAGGCGTTACAGCCAGCTTTGCCATGCTGGGCGATATTATTCTGGCGGAACCGGGAGCCCTGATCGGGTTTGCAGGTCCCAGGGTAATCGAGCAGACCATTGGACAGAAACTGCCGGAAGGATTTCAGCGGTCGGAGTTTTTGCTGGAGCATGGATTTGTGGATAAAATTGTTGAGAGAAAAGATTTAAAGAAATGCCTGGCGCAGATATTAAAGCTTCACGGCGGAAAAAATATCGGTGAAAGGAGCCAGGAAAAATCCGGACAAAATATCGTTGAAGTGAGTAGAGGGGAGTCCAGGCAAAGTACCAGTGGAGCGAGGCGGGAAAAGTCCAAAAAAAATTCCGGAGCGGAAGAAGGTTCTTTGACGGCTGTGGAGGAGAACCACAAGGCAGGGGTGAAAGCTGTGATACGGAGCGCATGGGATTCCGTTCTGCTTTCGAGAAAAGCGGACCGTCCGGTGGCTTCTGATTATATGGAAGCTCTGTTTGATGATTACATGGAATTTCACGGGGATCGTTATTTTAAGGATGACGGTGCCGTGATAGGAGGTATTGCGAGCTTTCATGGAATCCCGGTAACTGTCATCGGTCAGGAAAAGGGAAAGACCACGAAAGAAAATATAAGGAGAAATTTCGGGATGCCGTCCCCGGAGGGGTACAGAAAAGCCCTGCGCCTCATGAAACAGGCAGAAACCTTTGGACGTCCTGTGATTTGCTTTGTGGATACTCCCGGTGCATTCTGCGGTATGGAGGCCGAGGAACGGGGACAGGGAGAAGCTATTGCCAGAAATCTTATGGAAATGTCAGGGCTTAAGGTTCCGGTTTTGTCTATTGTGATCGGGGAAGGCGGCAGCGGCGGTGCACTGGCCATGGCTGTGGCTAACGAGGTTTGGATGATGGAAAATGCCGTTTATTCTGTTTTATCTCCGGAGGGCTTTGCCTCCATTCTGTGGAAGGACAGCAGGCGGGCAGGGGAAGCGGCAAAGGTTATGAAGATTACAGCCGGTGAGTTAAAGGAGCTGGGTGTGATTGAGCGTGTAATTGCGGAAAAGGAGCCCGCGAGCCTTGAAACCATGCCGGAGCTGAAGGAAGAGCTTTCAAAGGCCATGGAAGAATTTTTTGACAGGTGGGGACATATGGACAAAGAGGAGGTTTCTTCCAGCCGTTATGACAGATTCCGCAGATTTTAGGCACCTGAATAATTATTTTATGACAGTTCAGCGGTACGCAGGCAAGAAGATGCAAGACTGAACTGTTACATTATTTCGGTTCTGGCTTGTTCAGGTTAGAAATTAAAAGTGTGAGGAGATATATGTCATGGAAAAGGGAACATCCTGCCTGAAGCCTCTTGAAATTGGTACATTAACTGCCGGAAGGCCTGTGATTCAGGGGGGAATGGGTGTTGGAATCAGTCTTTCCTCTCTGGCGGGAGCTGTGGCGAAGGCCGGAGGAATCGGAATTATTTCCACGGCTCAGATTGGGTTTAGAAATCCGGAATTTATGAAAAATCCTTTGGAAGCCAACTTAAAAGCAATTCATTCAGAGTTTAAAAAAGCCAGGGAAATTGCGCCGGCAGGCATTCTGGGATTTAATATTATGGTGGCGACGAAGGAGTACGGCCGCTATGTGAAGGAAGCTGTCAGGGCGGGAGCCGATGTGATTATTTCGGGGGCCGGGCTTCCGGTGGACATGCCGAAATTTGTGACGGAGGCGGAAAAAGAGCTTTATACCGGAGGTGTCATGGAATCCGGGGAATATGAAAAGAGACATACGATGCTGGCTCCCATTGTGTCTTCTATGAAATCGGCCATGGTAATCTGTAAGATGTGGGACAGGAAATACAAAACAGCGCCGGACTTTGTAGTGATTGAAGGACCTTGTGCGGGGGGCCATCTGGGCTTTTCCAGAGAGCAGCTTACAGAATATGGAGCGGATACGGACTCTGTATCCGTGACCTATAAGCAGGCTGTTTATGAAAAGGAAATCTGCGGAATCATAAAAACAGTAAAGGAATTTGCCAATCAATATAAAAAGAAGATTCCGGTAATCACGGCAGGAGGCGTATTTGATCACAAGGACGTGCTGCGGCAGTTAAAGCTGGGAGCTGATGGCATCCAGGCAGCAACCAGATTTGTAACCACAGAGGAATGTGACGCTCCCATGGCTTATAAGCAGGCCTATCTGGACGCAGGGGAAAAGGATATTGTAATAGTAAAAAGCCCGGTGGGAATGCCAGGGCGGGCCATAAGAAATGAATTTCTGGATCGGGTCCGGGAGAACAGACTTCCTGTGGGTCACTGCTTCCGGTGTCTGGAGCGCTGTAATCCGGCAGAGACACCCTACTGTATTACCCGGGCATTAATTAACGCGGCGGAGGGAAATATAAAGGAGGCACTGCTTTTCTGTGGGAGCAATGCGTTCCGGTGTAACCGAATTGAGACAGTTCCCCAGGTTATGAAAGAGCTGTGCGGAGAATTTTAGGGAATAAATCCCGCTTTTCTGTCATAAAATCTGACAGGAAGGTGGGATTTTTATGCTTAATTATCTGTGGGCCGGGATGATTGTTCTCGGAATTTTATGGGGAGCCTTTCATGGAAATATGGCAGCCGTGACAGACGGAGCCCTGGAATCTGCCAAGGAGGCAGTGACCCTCTGTATAACGATGCTGGGAATCATGTCGTTCTGGTGCGGAATTTTAAAGATCGGGGAGGAGGCCAGGCTCATTGAGGCGATGACAAAGAAAATGCGGCCGGTAATCCGGTTCTTATTTCCTGGAATTCCTGAAGATCATCCGGCGGCCTCTTACATATCCACCAATATGATTGCCAATATGCTGGGCCTTGGATGGGCGGCAACTCCGGCGGGATTAAAGGCCATGGAGGAGCTGGAAAATCTTGAAGAGGAAAGAAGAAAAGGAGACAAGGCAAAAGGAAATAAAGTAAAAGCAGTGAAGAGACAGACGGCCAGTAATGAAATGTGTACGTTTTTAATTGTAAATATTTCGTCCCTTCAGCTGATTCCCATTAATATGATTGCTTACAGAAGCCAGTATGGCAGCGTGAACCCGTCGGCTATTGTGGGTCCTGCTCTGGCGGCCACTGCAGTCAGTACACTGGCGGGAGTGGTGTTCTGCAAGGTGATGGACAGAAATTGGAGAGGGTAAGGGCTCTTCAATTTTTGATTTTTTGTGCGTATAAATTGGTATGTTATAGGTATACAAATGAATTCTGAAAGTTTATAATACAAATGACTGTTGAACTATGCTGAGGTGAGTTGAAGTATTGTTGAAATAAAAGTTGTATAAATGGAAGGATGTAGAATGACAAGCAACGAAATATTAGATTTATTGAAATATGGGGAACGACTTACACTCGAATGTAAAAAAGCAGAGGGGGGTATTCCAAATGCACTTTGGGAAACGTATTCTTCCTGAGAGGAAGGGGCGATGGACAACTTATCATATTAATAGTGAATATGTAATACAGCCAGAGCAGATGGCAACACAAAATATGGCAGCACTGGAGATGATTTTAAATGAAACAGATCGAAAAATTTATAATTATGTCAGAGAAAATGGTATGATTACTTCGCAGCAGGTAGTTAATATCACTGCAATTTCAACATTACAGGGGGCGTCTGTTGCGCTGAACAGAATGATAAAAAATAACCTGCTTATAAAGCAGAGAAAGGGAAGGCATATTTATTATATACTTGTAGAGTAATTGTTCAAGTTGAAATATTGATTGTTCAAGTTGAAGTATTGATTGTTCAATCATAGCTAATATATCAGGCTTTGGTCGGGAAAAGTGATGAAAGGAAAAAGCATTGAAAGGAAAAAGATAAAAATTCATTGACCATTTTGGAAAAGTTTCCTATAATGATAAAAGGATTGCGGCAGAAGCGGCAAGTGCATTCTGAAGAATGATATATGGATTAGAGAGAACAGTTTTTTTAGTACCAGGAAGGTATTGAGCACAGCAGTGCTCTGCTTTTTCTGGTATTTTTTTGATGAAAGGACGGATGACATGAGTAAGTTTAAAAGAAAACCGGTGGCAGCGGCTGCTCTGGCGGCAATTCTTTTTGCATCTGGTATTTCCGGATGCCAGAAAGAGGAAAATCGGATTGAATCTCAGGATGCAGTGGTCCAGACTGTATCGGAGGCAAAAGAGACAAAGACAGGAGCCGGGCAGACAGAAACCGGGATGGCAGAGACGGATGAAAACGTGGAAGCAAAGGATTCCGTGATTGTGGTTATGGGGCCAACTTCGGAGCCGGAAGCGGGATTTGATCCGGCTTATGGATGGGGTGCGGGAGAACATGTTCATGAGCCTTTAATTCAGAGTACTCTGACTGTAACAACGAAAGATCTTAAGATTGATTATGACCTGGCGACGGACATGAAGGTCAGTGAGGACGGGCTCACATGGACTGTGACCATTCGGGATGATGTGAAGTTTACAGATGGAGAGGCACTGACTGCCGGAGACGTGGCGTTTACTTATAATACGCTCCGGGACGCCAGCTCTGTAAATGATTTTACCATGTTAAAGGAAGCGGTGGCCCTTGATGATATCACAGTGGAGTTTCGGCTGAACCGCCCCTATTCCATCTGGCCCTATACCATGGCCATTACGGGAATTGTACCGGAACATGCCTATGGACCGGACTATGGAATGCATCCCATTGGTTCCGGAAGGTATATTATGAAACAGTGGGATAAGGGGCAGCAGGTGATTTTTGAAGCGAACCCGGATTATTACGGCGAGGCGCCGAAGATGAAGCAGGTGACAGTGCTTTTCATGGATGAGGATGCGGCTTACGCGGCGGCTCTTTCGGGGCAGGTGGATCTGGCCTACACGTCAGCGGCCTATTCGGACCAGACCATTGACGGATACCATCTGTTTTCCTGTGAAACCGTGGATAACCGCGGATTTAATCTTCCGGCCATTCCGTCAGGGGAAACAGATGAGAATGGCATAGCTCTTGGAAATGATTTTACTTCGGATATCGGTGTTCGCCGGGCCATCAACCTGGCTATTGACAGAGAGACCATGATCGAAAATGTTCTGAACGGCCATGGGACGGCAGCGTACAGTGTCTGTGACAAAATGCCCTGGTACAACCCGGCGGCAAAGACAGAGTATGATCCGGATATGGCGAAAGCCATTCTGGAGGAAAGCGGGTGGACGAAAGGCGCCGATGGAATCCGCGAAAAAGATGGAGTAAAGGCAGAGTTTGCATTGCTTTATCCTGCGGGAGATTCTGTCCGGCAGGCTCTTGCGGCAGAAACGGCCAATCAGCTTTCAGAGTTCGGAATCCAGGTGAATATTGAGGGTGCCGGCTGGGATACGGCCTATGACCGGGCCCAGTCCACTCCTCTTATGTGGGGGTGGGGAGCCCATACTCCTATGGAGCTTTACAACATTTACCATACAAGGCCGGATGGTGCTTATGCCGAGTATTCACCATATAGAAATGAAGCTGTGGACAGGGCCATGGATCAGGCGCTGGAAAGCAGAAGTTTGGAGGAATCCTATGAACTCTGGAAAGAGGCCCAGTGGAACGGTACCACCGGAATCACCCAGGACGGTGATCTGCCGTGGATATGGCTTGTGAACATAGATCATTTATATTGGGTGAAGGATGGTCTCCTGGTGGCAGAACAGAAGCTGCATCCCCACGGCCACGGATGGTCCATTGTGAATAATGTGGATCAGTGGGCCTGGAACTGAGAACCTTAGAGGAGAGGACGGAAGAAATGAGAAGACAGAATAGGAAAAATAAAAACCGGAGCAGAAGGCAGACTGGATTTTCCTGGGCATGGGTTGGAATGGAGGCTGTGCACATGGTGGTTTTAGTAATTCTGGTCAGTGCTCTTGCATTCATTCTTCTTTCGGTCTCTCCCATTGACCCGCTTCAGACCAATGTGGGCCAGGCAGCGCTGGGCGCCATGAGTCCGGAGCAGGTGGAAAAGTTAAAGGCTTACTGGGGCGTCGATGTTCCCCTGGTAGAGCGATATCTATCCTGGGCCTCGGATTTTCTTCGGGGAGATATGGGAACCTCTCTTCTTTACCGGAGGCCTGTTGCAAAGGTGATTGGGGAAAAGCTTTTTAATTCTTTCTGGCTTCTCACTTCCGCCTGGCTTCTCTCTGGTGTTATAGGATTTCTTTTAGGAATTCTGGCCGGAAGAAAGCGTGGCGGTGCCTGTGACAGGATTGTGACGGGATATTCCCTTTTTGTGGCCAGCACACCGGCATTTTGGATTGCCATGATACTGCTTCTGGTGTTTGCAGTCCGGCTGAAGTGGTTTCCTATTGGCCTCAGTGTTCCCATTGGTACAGCGGCAGAGGACATTACTGTGACGGACAGAATCCGACATGCAGTCCTTCCGGCCGCCGCTTTAAGTATTACGGGAATTTCGTCCATTGCCCTCCATACACGGGAAAAGATGATTGCAGTCATGGAAAGTGATTTTGTACTGTTTGCCAGGGCCAGAGGGGAGTCGGAGCGTTCGGTTATCGTCAGGCATGGAATCCGGAATATTTTAATTCCGGCCATGACGCTCCAGTTTGCCTCAGTCAGTGAAATTATCGGCGGTTCAGTTCTGGTGGAACAGGTATTTTCTTATCCGGGTCTGGGGCAGGCGGCTGTGACGGCAGGGCTTGGAAGCGATGTGCCTCTGCTTCTTGGAATTACAGTCGTTACGGCAGTGATCGTGTTTTCCGGGAATCTGGCTGCTAATGTTCTATACGGTGTTGTGGACCCGAGAATCCGGGAGGGGGTGGTCAGACCATGATGAGTAATAAACGGCAGATGACAGCCATATGTTTTGTAGGTGCTGTTGTATTTCTTTCGGCAGTGACAATTTCCGGATATTTCTGGCAGGAGGCCGCTGTGGAAACAGATTTTTCCAGAAAAAATCTGGCACCCTGCGCGGAGTATCTTTTTGGAACCGACTGGATGGGACGGGATATGTTTATAAGAACGGTCACAGGCCTGTCCATGAGTATCAGGATTGGCCTTCTGACGGCGGCAGTCAGCGCGGCCATCGCTTTTTTTCTTGGGCTTTCAGCAGCAGTCATGGGACGGTTTGTGGATGGGGTTGTAACCATGATGATTGATCTTGTCATGGGAGTTCCCCATATGCTCCTGCTGATTTTGATTTCCTTTGCCTGTGGAAAGGGGTTCTGGGGTGTAGCGGCAGGAATTGCCTTCACCCACTGGGCATCTTTGGCCAGATTAATCCGCGGTGAGGTCCTTCAGCTAAAGGAAAGCCAGTATATAAAAATTTCGGAAAAACTGGGGAAAAGCCGGATTTATATCGCCTTTTTTCATATGGCGCCCAATTTGGTGCCCCAGTTTGTGACCGGGCTGATTCTCATGTTCCCCCATGCCATTCTTCACGAAGCCAGTATTACATTCCTGGGGTTTGGACTGTCTCCGGAAAAGCCGGCCATAGGAATTATCCTGTCGGAAAGCATGAAATACCTGGCTATGGGAAAATGGTGGCTGGCGTTGTTTCCGGGCCTTTTTCTGGTGCTGGTGGTTTTGATGTTTCATTGTGTGGGACAGGCAGTTTGCCGGATGATCGACCCGGGAAGCGTACATGAATAGGGGGAGAGCATGAAAACAATTTTAAAAATAGAGCATCTTTCTGTTTCTTTTACTCAGTACGGACAGGGGTTCAAAAGGCGTATCATACATGCCGTGCAGGATTTGAATATGAAAATCGGAGAGGGAGAAGTTGTGGCTGTGGTGGGGTCCAGCGGCTCAGGAAAAAGTCTGCTGGCCCACGCCATCATGGGGATTCTCCCTTATAATGCATCCATGGAAGGAACCATGGAATTTGAGGGGGCACTTCTTACGATGGAGCGGGTAAAAAAACTCCGCGGCCATGAAATGGTTCTGGTGCCCCAGAGTGTTTCTTATCTGGACCCGCTTATGAAGGTGGGGGCTCAGATCACGAAGGGAAGCAGGTCGCCGTCCATTCTGGAGAAATGCCAAAGGGTGCTGGCAGGATATGGACTGGGGAAAGAGGTCATGGACCGGTATCCCTTTCAGCTTTCCGGAGGAATGACACGGCGTGTATTAATTTCCACTGCAGTAATGGAGACGCCGAAACTTGTGATTGCCGATGAGCCGACACCCGGCCTTCATATGGAGGCGGCCAGACGGGTTATGGGCCATTTCCGGGAGCTGGCAGAAGCGGGGGCCGGAGTGCTTTTAATTACCCATGATCTGGAACTGGCACTTATGACTGCCGACCGGGTGGTGGTTTTATATGCCGGACAGACCATAGAGGAAGCAGAGGCGGCTGCATTTTCAGATGAAGAGAACCTAAGGCACCCTTACACGAAGGCGCTCTGCCGTTCCATGCCGGGAAAATGGAGCTCTGAGGGAGACGCGCTCTGCGATACAGGAGAAATACTGGAATATATGCGAAAGGAATATGGGCGATGAGACTGGAAGCAAAAGACATCTCTTTCCGTTACATGGATGGGGGAAGGCAGGTGCTGAATCATGTGAACCTGGTGGCAGAGGATAAAGAACGGGTAGGAATTATGGCTCCCAGCGGATTTGGGAAGACCACGTTATTAAAAATTCTTTCCGGATATGAGAGGCCGGAAAGCGGGCAGGTACTTCTGGATGGAAAATCACTGTCAGAATTTAAAGGATATCTGCCGGTTCAGATGATCTGGCAGCATCCGGAGCTTTCCGTGAATCCAAGAAGGAAGTTAAAGACTGTTTTGGATGAAGGGGACTGGCCAAAGAATTCAGATATGTTTAAAAACAGAATCGAAAAAGAACTGGGGATCCTGGATGAGTGGAAGGAGCGCTATCCGGCGGAAGTATCTGGCGGGGAGCTGCAGCGGTTCTGCATTGCCAGGGCACTGGGCCGGAGGACACAAATTCTTCTGGCCGATGAAATTACTACAATGCTTGATTTGGTAACTCAGGGGAAGCTCTGGGATTTTTTAGTTAAGGAGATTAAGGAGAGAGGGATCACATTGGTTGCGGTGAGTCACTCGGAGGAACTTCTGGAGAAAGTTTGTGATAAAATTATCTGTCTTGGATAGACTTGCCTTATTATCAGAATTCGGAAACGTTGACAAGATTCGACAATTTATATAATATATGCGTAGGCAGGAATGGAGAAACCGCTCAGGCAGGTCTGTATGCTCGTTACGCTGACCATATGATAGCATGGAAGGGTGTTTCTGTCTTCAGGGAGGAAAAGGGGATGAAAGGCAGAAGAAAAGGTTTTACGCTGGTAGAACTTATGATCGTTATTGTGATTATGACAATCCTGGCGGCCGCAGCAACACCAATTTTTTCGGGCTATGTGAAAAAGGCGAAGGCAACGGAACATTTAGCGGAGTGCCGCGCCATCTATGTAGCTGCACAATCTTATCTGGAAGAACTCCGGGTGATTAGCAGCGGTGAAATTACTCTTGACGATATCAATTCTGATGATATGCTCAGGGAAATCAGAGCTCTGACATCTTTGGAAAATGTTGGGGAGGGAGCCAATGAACCGGGAAGCGGGACTCTGGTGGAAGATTATTATGTCTACCTTGAAAACACAAACACCGGTGTCGCCTGTACGGCCGTTGTTTATAATGACCATGAAAACGGTATCTGGATTTTTGATGTCGTTGAGGGAACCTATTTGGAAATGAATTAAAAGATAGATACGGCGTGGCATCAGGTGCTGCGCCGTTGCTGTTTTGGGAGAAAGGGGTATGGATGGGGAAAGTAATTGTAACAGCCGCGGTTTCCATTTTGCTGCTTGCTGTGGCGTGGACAGATTTTAAGACCATGGAAATTCCGGATATCTTATTCGTGTTTCTGGGTATATGCGCCCTGACATCCGTAAAGGTGTTTCCGGAAATACCCATTTCGGAGCGGCTTACAGGGGCGGTTTGTATTTCCGCACCTATGTATCTTCTGTGCCGCTTTATGAAAGATGCCTTTGGGGAGGGGGATATATTACTTCTCCTGATCATGGGCTTTTATCTGGGTTGGAAGGCTCTTTTTGCAGGAACGCTTCTGGGTTTTCTCTTTGGAGGAATAGAAGCCTGTTTTCTTCTGAGCACCGGGAAAGTAAAATTTGGGGAGCATGCCCATATGGCATTTGGTCCGGCATTATGTGCAGGTCTTTTTCTTGCTCAGTTTTGTTCGCAGGAGTTAATTAGCTGGTATGTAAGCTTTTTTATAATTGTTCAGTAGGTTGAAGGGGGGAGTGCCAATGCCTCTTTATCAGTATGAAGGATGGGACATGGCATCCAGGCCAGTAAAAGGAAAGCAAAGTGCAGCCAGTGAACAGGCTCTCTATGAAGTTTTGAAAGCGGAGGGGATATTTTTAACCCGTTGTATGCGGCTGGACGGAATAGGTGGAACACAAAGGATGCTTAAACCAATTGAGCTTTCGGAATTTTGCAGGCAGACAGCTGTGATGATGGGCTCCGGCATTACACTGTCCAGAGCCCTGGGGATTCTTCGCACAGGAACGGAGGGAAAACGTTCAAGGTTCATTTACGGGTATCTTCAGAAACGGATGAAGCAGGGCTGTCCTATGAGCAGCGCCATGGAAGAGATGGGGATTTTTCCGGAAATGATGATAAATATGGTTCAGGCGGGAGAGTCCAGCGGGAAAATGGAACAGACGATGACGGAACTGGCGAACCATTATCAGAAGGAGCACCAGATCAGAACCCGCATACAGACAGCTGTCCAGTATCCGAAAATTCTCTGCTTGGCGGCAGTTGCGTCCGTTCTCACAATTTTTCTTGTAGTTATACCCACAGTGGAACCATTGTTTGAGGGAATGGAGCTTCCTCTGCTTACGAAAATATTAATGGGGTTCAGTGATTTTATAAAAGAAAAATGGTATATTGCCATTGTTCTTCTGTGTCTGCCTGCAGCAATCTGGCAGACAATGCTTTCCAACGAAAAATTCCGCTGTCTGTGGGACGAAGTAAAACTTTCTCTTCCCGTCGTCGGAAAGCAGTTAAAAATCATTTATACAGCAAGGTTCTCCAGAAGTCAAAGCAGTCTGTATGCCAGCGGACTTCCAATGCTTCTGTGCCTTGAAATTGCAGGCAGGACACTTGGAAACCACTATTTGGAAAAGCAGTTTTCGGAGGTGATAAAACAGGTGCAGAATGGTGAAATGTTAAGCCGTGCAATACAGAATGTGGATGGTTTAGACAAAAAGCTGGCATCGGTAATTTTTGTGGGTGAAGAGACGGGAAAGCTGGATAAAATGCTTGAGAGTGTTGCGAATGGCTACGAGTATGAGTCTGATATGGCTCTGACCAGATTAATCGGGCTTATTGAACCTGTTATGATCCTTGTCATGGGAGTGATAATTGGTATTATTTTGCTGGGAGTCATGGTTCCCATGTGGAATATGTATGGATATATCGGATAGGGAGAAGACATGGGAAAGAAGACGGTTATTTATATTGGAGAAGAAGGGCTTCAGGCTGTTGTATACAATACGGGCAGGAAGAAACCAGAGATCCTTTTCCATCATTTTGCAGCGCTTCCTGCAGGATGTGTAATAAACGGCATTATAGTAAATGAGGAGGCATTTCTGGATGCCATTATGAAATTCAGGGCCGGATGCAGATTTCGGCTGGAGAAGGCAGACCTTATTGTGGATTCCAGCCATATTATGGTAAAGGCTATGGCGGTTCCGGACAGGATGAAGCATAAGCAGTTTCTGTATACAGCCAGAGCGGAACTTCAGGCCATTGATAAAAAGAAAGAGTCCGTTTATGATTACAGCGAAATTTGTCCAAAAAATCCAGAGGCAAAACGGGATATTCTCTGCGGAGGAATACGTCGGGATATGGTGGAGCAGTATATGGCCATATTCCGTGATGCCGGAATTCAGATTGTGGGAATGGACGCGCTCTTGGACTGTGTGGTTCATATGGTGGAATATATCCCGTTTTTGTGCCGGAGAACGATAATTTTATGTGTACTGGACGGACAAAATGCCATTTCCTTTTTATTCTCAAACGGAAGTTATATTATGCACAGCAGAAACAGGCTTTTGGCGGAGCGGAAAGAGGGGAAGGCGATCAGAGAACTAATTGGAAGAATCACTACCATGTGTCAGTTTTCCCAAAATCAGAAGGAATTTGATGGGGTTCGGGCTGTATATTTTTTCGGGCTTCTCAAAGAAGAGGAGCCGGAGCTTGCATGGCTTGCGGAATCGACTCATTTAAAAACAGAAAACTTTTCATTAAGGGATTATGTAGAGATTAAAGTGCCGGAATCCATTCCTTTTGACCGAATGGCAGGGATTTTGCCTTCTGTGCTGCCCACAGGAAGAAAAAAATTTAATTTTGCAGAAGCCATGAAACGAAAAGCAGTGGAGTCGGTAGAGAGAGCCGGGATGGCCGGACTTGTGATCTCTTCTATCCTTGCAGTTTTTGTGGTGCTTCTGTTGACATCAGCATCGGTTGTGCTGGGAAACAAAGGAATGGAGAAAGATATTTCCAGGCTTCATCTCTACACAGAAAAGGAAGAAAATCTGGAAGAGTATGAACGTTTGTTGAGGCTTAAAAAGAAAATCGGACAATATGAGGCTGAAATTTCCCAAATGGAGAAGATCGGAGAAGAGCTTTCTGGAAATCAACAACCGGATCTGGAAACATTTAATACGATCCGCGAGCAGGCCGGAACGATTTCCTGTATAAATTTTCAGTACTCCAGTGAAAAAGGAATTTTGTCATTTTCTTGTTATGCTGAGAATTACCATGAGATTGGCAGATTTGTAAAGGAACTGAGGGAAACGGGAGTTTTCAGTGATGTGGAATATTCAGGATATACCTTTGATAAAAGTGCGGGTATGTACAGCTTTGGCATTTCAGGGAGTCTGAAAAGCAGAAGAGGAGGGATGCCATGAGTTATCAGTTCAGCAGGCGGGAAAAAATTTTGCTTTATATTTTGGCTGTTTTGATTCTCACAGTGGGGATTTTCGGACTTTTACTGCGCCCGGCTCTGGACAGGAGGCTTTCTCTGACTGCTATGCGGGAGGAAGAGAGTTTTAGAAAACAGGACATGGAGGAGCTGTTTGCCCAGAAAGAGCTTTTGGAGAATCAGAAAGCAAAGATGAAAGAAAAGGTCATGAAGCTGTCCTCCTCCTTTTACAGAGATATGGATACGGAAGAGTTGGGGAACCTGGTGATTTCCATGCTGGACGACGAGGAGCTTATGGCCAGTGCTATGGAGGTTTCTAAGATTCCTTATGGGGAAAGCGATTTTGGCGTCATTGTGGGGATTGCAGCGGGGGAGGCCGTCGGCAGCAGGAAATCCATAGAAAGCTTTATTCATGCAGCGGCAAAACAGCCGGCCATGAGAATGAAGAGTTTTTCTATTTCGGACGGAGAAACAAATGATAAGGGGCGGATAAAATATGAAGTGGAAATATATATGCTGCGGATGGAAGCAGGGGAGTGAGAGAACAGGAAATCAGGAAGAGGAGGAGGAAAAGAGGCAGGAGAAAAAAGGAGACATGGGGATGGTGAAAAATGGTATGAAAAGAGGTTCTGCCATGCTGGAGGTACTGGTTATTATGATGGTTTTCATGGTATTTACCACCACCATGTTTACGTCTGCGGCGGCCATGCATCAGAGAGGTATGAGAAATATTGCTAAAAATGAGGCATATCATGCAGCATTGACAGCAGTCAGGCTTATGGAAGAGGAAATTACTAAAGGCGGAGCGGCATCTGATTTTCTCGTCAAGGATGGCGGGATGGAGCCAAGGGAAACAAATATTACTGTTGTGCCGGAGGATGGGAGCGCCGCATTTTCTGTTCCGGTTACAGTGGCATCCAAAAGGGATGGGGACAGGCTGATTCTTTATGGAGAGGCTGTGTCAGACGGGCAGCGAAAAGCGGTGTCCATGATTCTGGTGGAACAGGAAAACGGGGACTGGATTCCTTCAGAATACGGGAGAGGCCGGATTGTGGAGAGATAGTATGAGGAAAAGACCGGGTTTTACACTGGTGGAAGTTATGGTGGCTATTATGATTTTTTTGATGTCTGTGGAGATGATTCTTTTGGGAATTTCCTTTTCCACAGGCATGAGAGTCCGCATGGATATGCTTTCAAGGGCAAACGCGGACATCGGTGAGAGAATGGCGAAGGAAGAAAATGCGATAAATGGAATATTGCGTATGGAATTGGAAGAGGGAATTTGCATAACCTCAGATGCCGGAAGGATATACAGGGTATATGATGAAGAAAACCAGGGGAGGATTTTGATTCAGGTCATAGGAGTCGGAAAGGAAAAATAATGAAGAGAAGAAGAGGCGTTTCTCTGGTTGAGCTTATGGTTGCTGCCATGGTTTCTGGTATGATTTTTGTGGCAGCGCTTCCGGTGCTTACCATAAGCCAGAATATAATTTGTAAGGTCAATAAAAGGGAAGCCGGATTTATGGCAGGCGATGCCATATTTGAATATGTGGCCAACGAGATAAGGTTTGCGAATCGTGTATGGATTGGAGATGGAAAAGAGGAGAGACCACCTGAAGAGGAGTGCTGGAATGCAATATATGTGGAAGGGACTCTGATGGTAAGGGAAGGAACTCCCGTTTCCGGAGGGATGCACGGGAGGCCTGTGTTTTCTGATAAATTTCTGGATTTCGCAGAACTTAAGCTGGAAACAAGAGTGATGGGGCAAAGTGATTTGAGTCTGACAGTGCGTCTGGAGGATGAAAGTGAGGTTGTGTATGAAAGAACAGAGCTTTTTTCAGTGTTAAATATGACTTTGAATGAGGACTGCTATATTGAGGGAAATGCAGAGGCCGGCGAAGATGTTTCACCTGTACTCTGGTATCAGAAGAAAGAGGAGATAAACTGTGAATAAGATCCCGGTTGGAGCAATACTTAAGGAGTATGGGGTTGTTACGGAGGAGCAGATCGAGGAAGCCATTAAATGGCAGAGACTGCATAAAGGAAGCCGCTTTGAGGAAGTGTTAATTGCGATGGGATTTATGACTGAACAGCAGTTGCTAAGCGCTCTTGGACAGAAGATGGGAATGGAGGTAATATCCGCAGCCCTCTGGCCCGTTGACGAGAGGGCAGTAGAGCGGATTCCTTATACAATTGCAAAGAGAAATAATCTGATTGCCATTGGGTTTGAAGAGGAGACGCTGGTAGTTGCCATAGATGATCCGATGAATTTTTATGCAGAAGAGGAGGTAAATCTGGCAGTGGACGGTCCTGTGAAATATGTTCTTTCTCCTAAAGAGGAGATCACAAAGGCTATTGAGGATTATTATGCGGAGATTGAGGCAAGATCGGCTGCCAGTGCGGCCAATGCGGCTGCTGTGGATAAGGAAGAGGACTCCATGGATTCATTTCTGGAAGGGGAGCTGGGAGAAGGGGACCAGACGCCGGTGGTTAAGCTGCTGAACAGTTTCCTGGTACGGGGATATAAGAACAATGCCAGTGACATTCATATAGAACCAAGGGAAAAACGGCTGGTGGTCCGCATGAGAATTGATGGTCAGTTAGTGGAATATGCGTCACTGGATAAAAATCTGCATCCTCCCATGGCCGCAAGAGCAAAAATTCTCTCCGGCATGGATATTGCAGAAAAACGCCTTCCTCAGGATGGTCATTTTAAAACGGTTATTTATGGACTGGAAATGAATATAAGAACCAGCACGGTTCCCACCATATACGGCGAAAAGATAGTGCTTCGATTTTTAAACACAAGCTCTGCCATTGACCGGGCGGATACTTTTGGAATGGATGAGGACAGTTACCGCAAAGTACTGGAAATTTTAAAGTATTCCAATGGAATCATGTATATCACAGGACCCACGGGATCTGGTAAAACTACAACGCTCTATATGATTTTAGACAGTCTGGTGAAAAAGCCCATCAATATTGTAACCATAGAAGATCCCGTAGAGAAATACATAGATGGGATCAATCAGATACAGGTGAATCCACAGGCAGGTCTGACCTTTGAGCGGGGACTTCGTGCTGCTTTGAGGCAGGATCCGGATGTGATTATGGTGGGAGAAACAAGGGACAGTCAGACAGCGCAGACCAGTGTCCGGGCTGCTATTACAGGCCATCTGGTACTTTCCACACTGCATACAAACGATGCGGTCAGCGCCATAGTAAGAATGACAGATATGGGTGTGGAGCCTTTTATGGTGGCCAACAGTTTAAGTGGAGTCCTGGCTCAGAGACTTGCCAGAAAGATTTGTCCCAATTGTGCCGCAATGGTTGAGCCAAATGAGGAGGAACGGAGGATTCTGGGACCGGAAACCAGACTTGTACGTCGGGGAATGGGATGTCATCTGTGCAGTCATACGGGATACCGGGGAAGGGTGGCAGTTCATGAGGTCCTTCTCATGGATAGGGAAATCCGCAGGATGGTTACAGAACAATGTCCGGCGGAGAAAATCTATGAATATGCCAGAACAGTCCAGAAAATGAGTTCCCTGAAGGAAAATCTGCTTCATTTGATTGAACAGGGAATCACAACAGTGGAAGAGCTGGTACGCCTTACTTACGGAAATTAATATATATACCCGGGGATGTCTCCGGGTATTTTCAGCGTTTTGCATAGTTTTTCTTGCCGGTTTTTGACAGATCAGGCATGGACGAACGATGATGTGCATGATACAATAAGACCATTCAGAAATGAGTTCTCAATTCTAAACAAAACAGTCAATGGCAGTTTCTGCCAGGAAATCCAGGAGGTTTCATGAAAAGAAAAATAATAAAAACGCTTGCAGCAGCAGGTTCTTTTGTTGTCCTTGCGAACTGCCAGGCAACGCTGCGGTCTTATGCCAGTGAAATGGCAGATGGGGCAGAATACACGGTTTCCAATGCACGGGAGTGCAGAAGACTTCTTATGGAGGCAGTTTCCTCCGTTTACGGAAGAGAACGGAATGAGTTTTTTGTTACCGGAGAGGATTATGAGCCGGATACCCTGATAATCGCCCAGATGTTTCCGGAAACCATCAATATTTCCAACACAAAAATTCTGGAATATGAGGAAAACGGGAAAAAATATGTAACCTGCCGGATTGGGTTTGAGCGAAGGCCCGGAGGAGACACTTGCAGCCATCAATGGAAGACGGAGAGCCTGGAGGAGGAAAGCTGCCTGTGGGGAAGAAAGGAAAAATTAATCTGCGAATTGTGTGGGAAGGAGCAGATCATATCTGCAGCACCACCAGGTCATGTGGATAAAAATGGCGATACTTTTTGCGACCGTTGTAAAGACAGAATAGAAGGGGAGCAGGAAGCGGAACGGAAATACTGGACAGTGGGAGAAATACAAAGCCGGGAAATCGGCGGAAAAACCTACAAATTCCGGTGTGTGGACGAAGATTATAGTACGAATCATTCTGATAATCAAAAATACGCATTGTTCTTATGCGAGGCTGTTATACGGTCTGATATTGACAGCACAGATTCCAAAAGAAAAATCATTACATTTGGAAAGACCAGCAATTACAAGACTTCTGATGCCAGAAAATGGCTCCTGGAAAGCGGAAAGGCAAGTGAAAAGGACCTGGCTTTTATTAATACAGGGGTAAACTCTGCTTTTTCAGGAAAGACAGAGGAGGGAGCATTTATGGAATTTTCGGACGCAGAACTTTCCAAAATGGATCTTTCGGTTCAGGTTGTGATGGATCAGTGGTTTTTGCTGTCGCTGGAGGAAGCTTTAGAATACCGGGATATTCTTTGGGAGGTGTCAGGCAAAGAAAGCCCATATAGTCAGGGTTATTGGCTTCGTACCCCTGTGTTTATGGAAGAAAGCAGCAACAAATTTGCATATGGCGAGTGGGAATATGCGGTGGATCTGATCCGGGGATGTATCCGCCCGGTTCAGGTTTCCGATGGGGCAATGGGATTCCGTCCGGCTTATTGCCTGCCGCAGATGTAAAAAGAATGTAACGTAGCAGTTCATAGGCGATCTGATCTGCTGCAAAAAAGAAAGGGGAAGTACATGCTGACTGGAAAAAAGAAATGGAATGAGATTTTACGTATGGTAACAGCCCTTGGGCTTTGTGTTGGTATTTCTGCCGCAGTACCTGTTCGGGGGCTGGCCGGAAATGAATCCGGGAAGTTTCGGTTTACGGCTACGGGGGCAAACGCAGCAATGTTTACAATGCGCTCTTCTGATACAGGAACGCTATGGGACGGATGGATTGGTGATATGGGATTTTTAAGTGGAAAGATGGGAGACGGAACCAGGGAGAAACCATATCAGATTTCAACAAAAGCACATTTGATGGGCCTTTCTGAGCTGGCGGCCAGAGGAATGGAAATACGACCATCGGAAGGTACTTATCCAGGGGATTATTCCGGCGCATATTTTGAATTGGCAAAGAATATTGACCTGGGCGGAATGGACTGGATTCCCATTGGGTTCTGCCGTGATATCTCTCAGGTTCCGTCTGGAGAGGTCATGGCATTTGACGGACATTTTGACGGAAAAGGCAAGACCATTTCCAACTTCCGCCTTTACCGCCCTGAATGGAATCAGGCGGGGCTTTTCGGGGCAGTTGAAAATGCGGAAATTATAAATCTTACAGTGAAGCCCGGACATGTGATTACAGCGGGAGAAGATGTGGGAATCCTCGTCGGAAGCGCAGAGGGGAGCATGATCCGCAATGTGACAGTGACAGGAACACTGCGGACTTCCGGAAATTCCGGAGGTGTGGCAGGAAGCATTTCCGAAGGGACCATAGTGGAAAACTGTATGGCAGAGCATGTGGCTGTTGACTCGGGAAAGGGGAAGGAAACCTTCACAGGAGGAATTGCAGGCAGAGCCACAGAAGCGCTGATCGCTGATTGTACAGTGAATGCAGGAGACAGCCTGACGGCCCGGATTCAGGGAGGCGGCTATGTGGGCGGTATTACCGGGTTCCAGAATGATACGGATATTTTTAATGTCCATGTGATGGGGACGATCGGTGGCAGCGGTTCCCAGGCCATCGGGGGAGTTTCGGGAAAATACACTTCCGGTAAAATGAAAACGGCAAGGTTTGAAGGCACAATCGGAAGATCCGGGCTGGGAAGTGCCGCCAGGGAAGGGACCTTCATCGGAACCCGTGATACAGGATTCCATTTCCGATATGGAACAGAAACAGGAGCGGATCTGGCCTATTTATTTGCCGATTCAGAGGCGAAAATTGCGGCCGGAATCTGCGGCTCCGGGATTCCTGATGACAACAGCTTTACTTATGATGCTCATGTCGGTTTCTGGCACAGCAAAGATAATTTCTTTACCCTGGTCCAGGGACAAAATACCAGGCCGGAGAAGGAGAAATATTTTTATGAGGAGCTGGAAGAAGGGATGTTGCACATCATTGATACGGAGGATGCTGTTCTGGAAATGGAATTTTCTCCGGATCATTTTGCTCCCAGCTCTGTGGGCCGTCCGGTAAGGGGATTTTTATTATCTGTTCTTCAGATTGATACGGCAGCTAATGTGGAAAATTATTATGACGTGGCCGCCCTCACGGCAAAGGGAGGTTCGGCATACAGCAAAGAGCTCCATAAATCCCGCCGCGGCGCCATTGCCCCCGGCGATACCGTTACTGTAATGACGGCACCAAAGAACACATTAGAAGAAAAGTATCAGATGGACGGGGTTCCGACTTATACAGATCAAAACGGGAAGAGGGCGGATATGTCCTATCAGACAGGAGGCTCTTACGGATTTGTAATGCCGGATCATGATACGGAAATTTCAGCAGTTTATAAAAAGGTGGCTGCCAATATCCGTATGGTGCCGGAGGAATTTTCATTTCGGGTAACCCAGACACGAAACGGTGACCGGAAGGCCCCGTCTCTGGTGACAGAGGTGAGAAATGGAGCAGGAAAACTGATTGCCAGATATATTGACGGCAGACTGGAAGAAGGAACCAGGGTACAGGAAGTAAAGCTTGAGGCCGTTGTGGATAAGAACAATGATGTGGCAGACAGCCGCGTTTTCTGGAGTGTGGATGATGAGGGCCTGATTCTTTTAAAATCAAACGGTGATGAGGATGAGGAGGGGTATACGGAAAAAAGCGCATCCATTGAGCTGAATTTGGAAGCAGATTTTTTCAGAGACATCATTGAGAGGGAGGAAAAAGAGCAGGCGGCCAGGGGGTACCAGTATGCAATTCCCGATACCGTTTACGGAAATGGGAATCTTGGAGGGCTGGCAGTCGTAACAGCGAAGACAAGACCGGCAGCCAGCTTTGAAGGAAAACCTCTGACGGCCAATTGTAAAATACCTGTGACCTTTCAGATTAAGGACAGAACAAGAGTGGCGGCAGAAGGAGCTGTTCTGGATAAAAAGGCTCTTTCCTTTACGGTCACGAGAACGCTTTCCGGGGACAGGAGGATACCGAAGGAAACTATTTCTGTGACGGCTCCCCAGACGCTTTCAGCATCCTTTCATCCCGATTATTTTGATAAAAAGAATGTTCACTGGAGTGTGGATGATGAAAATGTAATACAGGTGGATGCGGGAAGTTATGGAGAGGAAGCGAAGGGAAGCGATTATAAAAATGCCAGTGTGGCCGCTGTAAAGGAGACAAAGTGGATTCAGGACATTATTACAGCTGACAGGGAGAGGCATAAGGAACAGCCATATGAGAAGCAGGGCGGACATGGAGAACGCTTTGCCAAAGTAACGGTTACAGCGGATGATAAACTGGGCAATAAAGAGACTGCCTCCTGTGATGTGGCTGTGATGTTCGAAACAGTGGATGAAACAAAAATACAGCCGGAGTCTGTGACAGTGGATAAGAATGTACTGGAATTTGATATGACTCTTACGAAGACGGGGAGGGCCTCAAAACCGACTCTGACCTGGACAGGAATCGGCGGGCAGAAAATAACCGCAGAGGTGCTTCCCAAGGCCCCTGATGGCGAGGCAGGCCGGGATGTTCAGAGGGATGAATGGCCTGTGGTTACCTGGGAGATGGATACATCCCTGCTTTCCATGGATGAAAATGGGCTGGTGGTGCCGGTGACAAATGCCCCCTGGATTCAGGAGGCAATGAACCGGTATCCACGTACTGCTGAAAAAACAACACAGATTATAGTAAGGTCCGGAAATATAAGCCAGGCGGTGGATGTGCTGTTAAAGTTTGAGATGGTCAGCAAAATATATTCATCTGGCTCGGGAAGCTCAGGAAGTTTGGGAAACTTTGGGGGAAGTAAATCCTGGAGTTCCATCGGAAGTACCGTTTCCGGTACAGGGGTAGAAGCACCGCTTGGCATTGTGACTGGTACATGGAAGCAGAATGAAAAGGGCCAGTGGCTTTTTACAAACGGCGGACACACATATACAAAGGAATGGGCGTATATCCAGAATCCTTATGCTGAAGAGGGGCAGGAGAGTGCTTCCTGGTTCTGGTTTGGTCCGGACGGTGCTATGCGTACAGGGTGGCATCAGGATGAGAAAGACGGCGGGTGGTATTATTTCCATGAAGCCTCCGATGGAAGTCAGGGGCACATGTATACAGGCTGGCATGAGATTCGGGGATTCTGGTATTTCTTCGGCCGTGACGGGCGGATGGTCACAGGCTGGAACTGGATTGACGGAAAATGCTACTACATGGATCCGGAAAACGGAAAAATGTTTTCCGATACCAAAACACCGGATGGATATACAGTGGATGCCTCTGGTGCGTGGACGGTAAATGGCAGGATACAGACTCTTGGGAAAACGGAAAAGGAATAAGAGAAATGCTATGCGGGACAGGAAGGGAGAGGAGCAGGATATTTATGAAACAACTTTGGAAGAAAGGAAAAAGAAAAATTTCCGGACTGATGGCAGCAATAATTTTTCTGTCATCGGTCAGGATTACAATTCCCGCCCAGGCATCGGATATCTGGCCTCAGAAGGCAACGGCGCCGTTTTATTGTCTGGATGGCGGAAAGGGATGGAAGACGGTGGATCGGTATGACAATTATAAATATGATACGCTTCCTTCCCCGCTTACGGTGACGCAGACGAAACGGCTTTTCTGGGCATATCCCTCCAACTGGCAGGCCTTAAAGCAGGCATCGCAGAAATATGATCCGGCGCTTTACGCTCAGATTGCTTCCACATTATCGGGGCCCAATACAGTAAAAAAGGTTAAGGACAGCGGAACGACAAAATTTGCCTGGGTGGCGGATAATCCGGAAATTGAGGCGAGGGCCATTGCCGTTATGGAACAGGCCTCTGCGGAGGGAACAGGGACAGGGAAAGCAGCGCCGGAGGCCATAAGAGAAGCAACATCAGAAGAAAAGGCAGTATCGTTTTCGGTACTGCCCTTCTCCGATGGACCAGGGGCTTTAGATACGGAATTTGTTCTGGGAAGTGAATTTATTCGGGATATTGCGAAGATTGAACCCCAGAGCGTCTGGGACAATGGATCCACCGGAGGAAATGTGGGATGGCTGGATGCGTCCCAGGACAAAAATATTGCAAAGTCTGCCATGGGTGAAAACCTTTATGAAATTACCTGGAGCGGTGATTCTATAAAAATACATAACAATGGCTCGGCGGTGGCCAATGAAAATGCGGTGGGCAGTACCATGTCGGAGGAGGAAAAATACAATAAAACCATGGTGCGGTATAAGATTACCATGCGGGGAAATTCTGGCTGGTATACAGAGGGGAGCTGGAATGACGACTATCTCCATCAGTGGATGGATTTTAAGGCATGTATCAATGCGCCGGACCACCAGAGGCTTTATAAGGCGGATATCCGGATTGCCCCATCGGACATGTTTTTTTATCTGGTTATCAGTCAGGACGGAACGGGAGATAATCCGTCGCCGGAATACGGGAGTGATGATCCGGAGCTTACTTTTTGCGTTTACAGGCATGAAGAGACCTTTGAATCCCATTATAATGTGAAACTTAAGAAGCTGGATGACGAGACCGGAATGCCACTTAAGGGAAGCCAGTTTTATCTTTATGAAAGGTTTGAGGATCAGAATTTGCTGGGCGGGGATGAATCCGATGCCGGACTGTCCAGGGAAAAAATAAGTTTTTCACCATGGGAGGATTTTCAGATATTTTCGGAGGGCACTACGGATGAAAATGGAATGCTTACCCATACAGATACCAGAAGATATGAATATTCCAAGACATATTGTGACGGGCATGGGATACCTCAGTGGGCCGGGATGCCGGAAGCCGAAGGAGATAAAGAGTTCGGCGGGGAAGTGGAGATCGACGAGGACAGCATAGAGCAGACAAAGGACAAGAACCGGGCGGCAGCTCAGGCGTGGATGGATCTTGTGGAGGCATGTGAGCAGGAAGCAGCAGCCGGGGGCGGGACGCACTTTCACTGGATGCAGGATGAAGATGCATATGAAGAGGTGAGCCATGTACTGGAAAACGGAAGCCTGGAGGATGCCGACTCCGAAAACGGGGAGGAAAAAGCCAGGGATGTGGACTTGGATGATTCAGGAGAAAGTGCGTTTGAAAGCTCAGGGTGTAAAGCAGATTGCGAGGAGACCTATGAGAAGTTTACCGGATTGAGATTTACATATACGTGGAAGGAAATTCAGGCCAGAACAGGATATATTCTCCATGATCTCCATTCGGATGATATTCCCATTGAGATGGTAACAACCACATCGTCGGAAGCGGGTGCAAAATCCGTTGTGGCAGAGGGAAGCAGCCAGGATATTCTGGAAAATATCTGGTATTCCGGAAACACAGAAGCCAAAGAGGTACGAAATAGTGATGGTAAAAAGAATGAGGAAGTCATAGAAGATGCGGGATGGCCCATGCAGGCGGTATCCCTTTTTACAGAGCGGATGATAGCCGCGTTACCGGCTCCTGCTACGAGCTTTGATACGTCCGCTGAAGTGTTCGATGCCATTGCCGCGGATGTCAGAGCCGTAGCTGCGGCCACAGCATCCAATGCGGCTGCCGTGGGGACCGTAGCCGCCGCCACAGCATCCAATGCCATTGCCGTGGGGACCGTAGCCGCCGCCACAGATTCCAATGCCATTGTCGTGGGGACCGTAGCCGCCGCCACAGATTCCAATGCGGTTGCCATGGGGACCGTAGCCGCCGCCACAGATTCCAATGCGGTTGCCATGGGGACCGGGGTCACTGCCACAGATGCAGATGTGATTTTTCCATGGGAAAGGAGACTTGTGCAGATATTCTCTTTGCGGGGGACGGAGGCCTCCGGAGAAGACAGTGATGACAGTGACTGGGAAGAGAGCGGAGGAGGGGATTTTAATTCTTATCTGGATATGGCGAAAGAGGATGGGATCCGGCATCTGGAGACTGGGAAATCAGATCTTTTTTCTCACAACAAAAATATGGAGGACGGTGTTGATTTCTGGGAGGTCCGTGATCACAGAACAGAGGGAAGAATCCATATTAACAAAAGAGACTTGGACCTGTATAAAAAGGAAGGCAACCAATATTCCTCTTATGGAGACACTGAGGGAGACGGGACCCTGGAAGGGGCTGTTTATGGTTTATTTGCCGCTGAGGATCTTGTGCATCCTGATGCGGAACTGGCGCAGAATGGAAATCTGACCAATACAGGGATTGTTTACCGTAAAAATGATCTGACAGCTACGGCGGTAACAGACAGAAACGGGGATGCCGATTTTCTGGTGTATACAAGGGCACCGGGAATGACGTACAGCTATGAGGCAGGTTGCCCAGTAAAACGGACGGATGTGGACTGGACCGGGCCGGAAAACGTGTATGAAAAAAACCAGAAGGAAAATGGAAATTGCTGGATTGGACGTCCGCTGCTCCTTGGGAAATATTATGTAAAAGAATTATCCAGAAGCGAAGGATATGAGCTTTCTGTAAATGGAATTTCCAGAGAATGGTCCAATGCAGGGGCAGGTTTTGAAACACCACCGCATATTGGTTCAGCGAGCGGAACCGCTGTGGTTTCTCTTCCGGAGATTTCGGCTTCTATGGAAGGAGAAGATGGCAATGGTACCGGATATGATCAGCTTCCTTTTTCTATTACATCTTCAGAAACAGTCAATTCCGTTTTGGGAACAGACGGATATGAGATTATTGTATCAGGGCTCCCAAAGGATACAGAATTTTACCGCGTAGATTCCGGAGAGAGGGAGGTGACCGGTCCCCATGTGACAGGAACAGTGGAGGTGTCGGTAAAGGATAAGAATGGAAACCAGGTCTGGAAGAAGGCGGAAAGTGACAAAAGCAATGTGAAATATGAGCCGGAATACGACGAAAAGGGAAACCTTACAGGACAAATTCCCTTAAGCCGCATGGAATGGCAAATACTGAAAGCGGAACAGGTTCCCAGAAATGTACTTATGAAATTAGAACGTCTGGAACTGGAACAGGACAGGGCGATACTTCAGGAAAGGATTAGAGACCATGATTTATCAGATGAAAATGATGCTGCATTTCTCTATATAAAGGCAGAGGTAGAACGGATTTTAAAGGAAAATGGTTATGAAATCCCTGTAAACTGGAAAGGTATATGCTCTTCTGAGGATGCTCCGGTTTACAGCCGCGGTGTGAAAAAAGGACAGCCGGATCAGTATGGGATGACGACAACCCCGGGTATGGCGGCAGTAAAAACCGTATATGGAGCGGCAGTTGCACCGCTTCCTCTAAAAAATATGGGGACGGATATTTCGGTTAATGATGTGATAATGGAAATTTTTGCCTGGTATCAGAACAATCCGCAGTGGAGTTTTGGCGGAATTGATGCGGTGAAGAAAGAGGGAGATACATATACAGTGATTTTATATGCCGGCGCGTCCATACGGGGAAGCCGGAGATTTTTCACTATGGAAATGAAGAACGGAAAACCGGAGGTGGATAGAGTATATTCGGTTCTGGAAAATCCTAAAACCCTTCGCTGGGAATATCAGGAGTATGTATCGTCCGGTGAATACCAGTATTTTGTGGAGCGGCAGTATTACATGGGGAGCCAGGGAGAAAAGAGGTACTATATTGATGTAACACTGACGCCAGCGGTCATGATGAACCCGGATGGGAAAATCCAAAAAATAAATCATCAGGTTATGGTATATCATTCCCGGGGGGAAGAAATCGTAGATTATCTGGAAGGCGACAAAAGCCATGGATACAGAGTACCCCTGACCAGGACGGAAGACAAAATGGAAATTACCACAGAAATGGAACTTACAGAAACGGATGTACCGCTTACAGAAGTGACATACGATGCAGGTACAGGGAGTTACAGGATTCTGGTGAAGGCAGAGGGAACAGACAGCTATGGGAAGAGATTTACTGATGAAAATGGAAGGCTGTCGCTTTCATTTATGGCAAAACTGCCTGAAAAGCAGGTGGTACTGTCAGAAGAAGATATGAAGCAGCTGGGGAACGGGAACGTATATGGATATCGGTCAGGCGATGTCATCGGATATGCAGAATATCTGATGCGGTTTGGCGGCGCCTCTTTTTGTGTGTCTGTGAATGCCAAAGACAATGGTTCAGATACCTATATTGCCACAAAACAGCTGATTTACCGGGGTCAGAATAAGATAAGTGAGGATGGAGGCTCCAAAAATACACCGGTTCAGGTTCTGGAACGGCCTATTAAGCAGAAAATTAAGGTACTTAAGGATGTTATGGATGGGGAAGCCATTGGAAATTTTCGGTTTAAGCTTTATTTAAAATCAAATCTTGAACGGTTGTTCTGCGGGGAAGACGGAACCATAGTGTGGATGGATAAGGATGGGCAGCAGGTAGATGCAGAGCTATATCATAAAAACTTTCCGGAACTGGTCCAAAAGTTATATACGAAGGAGACCTCAAGGAGGCTTCTGGAGACGATATCTGTAAAAATAGAAAATGGGGCAGAGGGAAAGTCAGACATGGAGCTTTACAATTATGAAAAGTTTTTCCATGGGATACAAGTGGCCAATACAGATAAATGGAGAAACGAATCGGAAATTTTAAATTCCTCTTTTAAACCATTTACACAGGGGTTGTATACAAAGACAGAAAATACAATAAACAGTTCTGGAGAAGCGAGAGAAAATGCCAGACGTTCCGATGCAGTACGCCAATTTGCAGTTACCTGGTATCTGAAAGAGCATATGGGTACGGAAGAAACGGCAGCATATACGGATGAACGGTATGATAAAGCTTTATATGCGGCAATTCTGGAGGCGGAGAAATATCTGAAGCCATTCTTTCTCTATGATCTGGATTCTCTCTACGCCATTTCCTGGGATACAGAAAAAGAAGGGGGGATTGACAAGGATATGACGACGCTGGCCGCAGGCCGTGTAAAGCAGAATGGAGAGAAAGTGGAGTACTTTTATGGAATCTCCCCATATCTGCCATACGGGGACTATGTGCTGGCGGAGCAGCAGCCCTTCAAGGCCCGGTGGATGGATTTTGAAAACAGACACTATGAGATAGATGCTCCGAAAGAGATTTCTCTTCCGTCTGTTTATGAAGGAGAAGCCGAAAGCACATTTCCGGGAGCATATGCAGAGGCATACAGATATCAAAAATCGGATACGCCAGTCTGTCTGGCAGAAAAATACTTCATTCGTTTTAATGAAGAATGGAATGAAAATCATACAGAACCGGAGCGGGAATATGTGGTCAGCTGTCATAATCATGACGGAGATTTTGAAGTGTACCCATATGGCTTATCACCGGATAAGGCAAAGTTTTATCTGACACCTTACAGGAATCCGGCTGTTTCAGCTTACTATCACTATAATTCCATCAGTGAGCAGGGTTCCATAGAAAATCAGGTATTATTTGAAGGAGGAAAAGGCGGGGAGGAAAATAGAAAAGGTCTGTACTTAAAAGACGGTGTATTCGCAATGACCGGGGTAAAAACTGCCTATGACGGAAGATATGCCCCCATGTTGGTACCATGGACTGTGATTGAACCGGAGAAAACAGAAGAGATGAAGGGCTTCGCATGCCAGACATTTTTAAACCGGCTTTACCGGGCAAAAATCCGTTTGGAAAAGCTGGATGCGGAGACCGGGGAACCAATACTTCATGAGGACGCTGTTTTTGCTCTTTATGCGGCGGAACGAAATGAGGAAAAGGACGGAGACGGCTCTGTAAAGCGGTATGGAAAAGAGACGGTCATAGCCGGAAGCAGACAGTTTTTAGAGGCCATGGGAGCGGAAAATATTACACCATTTGCCCGGACATGGAGCAAACTTAAAACTGCCGGATCTGCTTTTTATGGGACGGTTCCGGCGGGAACTCCCATATGCAGGGAAGAAGATATGATTGCTTTTTATGATGGGACCGGAATTGAGACAGGAAAGCGTTTGGGGCTTACCACGATCTATGATGGAGGGCAGGGGATGTATCAGACAACAGGATACGCAGAGACGCCGCAGCCTTTAGAGGCGGGCGTTTATGTTCTGGCAGAGCTTAAGCCGCCTTCTGGATATGTGAGGAGCAATCCGATTCCTGTGGAGGTATACAGTGATGCTGTTTCCTATTATCCGGATGGAGAGATGGAGAAGGCAGCAGCTGTTCTCTATACATATGGACAAAGGCCGGATGGAAACAAGCCGGAGGATAAGCTGGAAACAGCCAGGATTTACGTGAATGATACAGCGACCAGCCTGGAGGTTTCTAAGATAAAAACGGATGTTTCCTATGGAGGTATGAAGGTGTCAGGACGGGTAGAAGGAAGCCTTTCTGCCCTCCGGGCGATATACGGACTGGAAAATCTGGAATTAGGTTACAATAGCCTTGGAACATATATGGGCTTTGGCTGGAAGAAGGGAACCCTGGAGTATCTGGAAGGGCGAAAGGCGGCTGGGGAGCCGGTGGAAATCGTATACGAAAACGGGGTTTTTCAGGGATATGGATACATAATGAGAGAACTGGAAACGGCAGACCATGAAAACCGATATGTGGCCGGAGCCCATATGGCTCTTTATGAAGCCATAGAAGTGCGTCCTTCCGGGGACAGGGAAGACTATGCGTTTGAAGGACTGGAAATTATCCGGAACCGAAACGGAACAGTGTTGGATGCAATTGTGAAAGAAGGGTACGCCGGAAAAACAGTAAGGTTTTGCAAAGAGGACGAGGAGTGGAAGGTTAAGGAAGAGGAACGAAAGGACACCTCTGTGCTGTTTTATGACCTTGGGGGAATGAAGGTACTGTATAAGGATGCAGACGGAACCCTTTTCGGATATGGAAAAAGCGGAGAGAGGCTGAAAATCACTTTTGACACAGATTCTATTTATGCCATAAAGGGCGGACGTCCCGTTCTGGAACTGGCAGGGGGAGACCTTGCCAAAGTGGTCTATGATGAGGGGGCAAAGGCCTTTACCCGATTGGATGAGAATACGGTTATTTATCATCTGGATGAAGAGCTGTGCCGGGATGCCCAGGTGGACGGATATACAGGGCTGGCATATGTGGAAAAGTCCGGGGAGGGACCTCTTGGACAGGAAGAGGGGCACTTCTATGTCTGGCCGATAAAAATACTTAAAGATCAATATGGGAATGTCCTAAAAAGAGAGAAGATTCTGACCGGAAGACCGGGAGAAGTTAATGCAGGAACAGAGGATGCCTACATTACGGGGACCTGGGATCCGGTTTCCGGAAAGTTTAAAAAAATACTGAAGCCGGAATATGACAGTTTTGGTATGGTCCGATATTATACCGGAAATGGAGAATCTTATAAAAAAGGAGAGGAGGTATATGACAGAGATGGAGACTATCTGGGATATGTTTTCGATGATCTCCTGGAATCTTATAACAGGGCGGCATATATGATTTTAAACCATGAAAAGTTGTATTCCAATGGGATATCCGTGGAACACAGGAGCGGAGAGGCGTGGATGATGCCAAATGTCTGGATATCGGGAGAGAGAACACCCCAGGATCCTTCTGATGGTGAAATGACCTGGGGGCAGGAGGATCTTTTACGGCGCGTGATTCCGGGAACATATATTATGGAAGAGCTCAAAGCTCCGCAGGGGTATGTAAAAGCTCTGCCGGTGGCTGTTTGTGTGGAGGAAAAGGAAAGAATCCAGAGAGTTTCCATGGTTGATGAAAAAATCAAGGTGGAAATTCTGAAGGTGGATGCTGCGGATACCTATCGTTTATCAGTAACAGAAAATGAAATGGGAGCAGAGCCACAGTGGAAGACAGAAGGGAAAGGGGCCTATACCAACGGTGCCATTGAAGGAGTGAAGCTGGCATTATATCGGGCGAATCGAATATATACCTCTGATTATGCAAAATATCCCAAGGGATATTATATGTGCAAAGCCGAGGAAACACCTGCTTGCTGGAATATAGAAAATCCTGTGGATAACAGCCCTGTGAAAGTGCAGGCCATGTGGATAACAGGCAAGACTCCTGAATATTTTGAGGGGATCCCTGCGGGTGACTATATACTGGAAGAATTAGACACACCAAAGGGATATATTCCGGAGCGTATGGAAATTACGGTGAAGCCCACATCAGAGCTCCAGAGCTTTGTGCTGAAGAATGACCATACCAAGCTGGAAATTTTTAAATATGAGAAGGACAGCGAAGGAAATAAAAGGCCATTGACACATCCATATGAAGCAGAGCTTACCCTGTATCCGGCTGTTATAGATGGGAATGGAGTGGCGGTGAAGGAGGGCAGACAGTATAAATATGAGAAAGAGAATCCCGTGGACACCTGGATTTCCAAAGATTTTTCGGAATATGAAAACGCAGTTACTGAGGCGTATAAAGAAATGTTTTCGGAGTATGGCAGTACATTTAAGGAATTTTCATGGAAGGGTACACCAGGAGATGGAGGAACAGATGCAAGGCTTTTGGAAAGTCATTCCACGGGGAATGGGGAAACCATAACCCAGATATGGATGATGGAAGATGAAAGCCGGATGCGAGTAACAGCCGTCAGCGCAGACGGGCGGGGAAAAACCGATGAGTCTGGTAAACCAGAGACAACGTACGAATTTCAGTTCCATTATAGAGAAGGGGGGTGGGAGGATGCCGCAGATATGGTAAGTTATGATGTGGAAGGCGGGATTCACCGGATAGACAGAATTCCGGAAGGAAACTATATTCTTGTGGAGACAAAGACACCGGGAGGATACCGAACAGCAGAACCGATGCTGATTAAAGTGGAACGGGACAAATCTGTAAAACGGTATTTCATGGAAAACCATCCGCAGAATGTGTATGTGGATAAGACCGATGAAAACGGAAACCAGATTTCCGGAGCGGAACTGGAATTGTACCGGGCCGATGAAAATGGATGCTTTATAAGACAGGAGGAATATCTGATAGACCGCTGGATTTCCGGAACTGATGGAGTGTATACGCCGGATGATTTGGCAGAAGGAAACATTCCCAAAGGGTATGGGCCAGGCGACCAGCGTCTTCACAGGCTGCCGCCTGTTTCAGAGGGAACCTGCTATCTGGCAGAGAAAAGAGCACCTGATTATTGCGTGACTATGGAACCACAGCTGATTGAATTTCATGGTGCCATGGAAACGGTGATCCGTGCTGTGAATCATCCGGCACAGGGACGGCTTGTGATTGAAAAGCAGGATGCACAGTGGTACGGGAAAAAACTTTCCGGGGCCCGGTTTGAAGTGAAAAATAAAGAAACGGGGGCGGTGATATATATGGAGACCAATGAGGAAGGCGTGGCTATGTCGCCAAAACTTCCGGCAGGTGTCAGAGACACATCCGGAAAAATTCGTCCTTATGAATATCAGGTCAAGGAAGTACAGGCCCCCGATGGATATAGAAGGAATCTGACTGTCTGGAATTTTCGGTTTGAGAACGGCAATCAGGCTACAATTTTTCATCATTTAAGGGTAGAGAACGAAGAAACCAATCTGCAGTTTTCAAAGAGTAATTTCCAAACAGGCCATTTTGTTTCCGGAGCCAGTCTGGCTATTTATGGGACCAGGACAGAGAATGGGGTGTACGTATTGGATGGTGCTCCCATAGAAACATGGATTTCCGGCGATACCCCCCATTTGGTAACGGGGAAATTGTCCGGAAACCAGACGTATGCACTGGTAGAAGAAAAGGCTCCATCGGGCTTTTCCATTTCACCTCCGGTATTGTTTACAGTATCCGAAGATGGAAGGCGGATTATAGGAATAACAGAAAATTTCAAAAAAATACAAATTACATATCAAAATATGGAGGGGCAGATTGTATCTGTTTCAGTAATGGGACGCAGAGCTGTAAAGACTTCATACAGCCTGTGGAAAGATGGAAAGGAGACAAATTACAGCAGTTTGTCAGAGGTACCAGAAGGAGAGATTGTGACGGTCCGGGAAAATCTCACATTTTCAGACGGAGAAAACCTGCTGGCAGGAACAGAGACATTTCGCGTGTTCCAAAAGGACCAGAGAGAAGAATCACTTCGTGGACGTATACCGGTAAGAACAGAATATGGGTTCAGAAATGAGGACGGACAGGTTTTTGTCAGCTGGACGGTCACGGACGACAATATTTTATACCAGGTCCCCGGTGATGAAAACGAAAAAGGAGGGCTGTGCTTTTCTTCCGGAAAAACTTATTATCTGGAAGAAACCGTAGTGTTTGATGACGAAAGCCGTCTGCTGACAGGAAGGACATCAATTCTTACAGGAACAGGAGGGCAGGTGGAGACCATAGATCTGGCAGATCGGGAAACGGAGGTACGAATCAGAAAAACAGATTTTGCCACGGAAAGAGAACTTCCCGGAGCTGTTCTTGCAATTAAGACCCCAGATGGAGAACTTTTGACACAATGGATTTCTGATGGCTCGGAGCATGAAATTACCGGGCTTCTGGAGCCAGGAAAAACATATATTCTGGAGGAAATCATGGCAGCGGAGGGATTTGCATATGCAGAGGAAATTATGTTTACACTCAGTGAAAGTGGCTGTACAGAAAAAATAAAAATGGAAGACAGGCCAACCTGTGCGGAAATAAAGAAGACAGACATGGTGACGGGAAAAGAGCTTCCCGGAGCGAGGCTGGTTCTGAAAAACAGGGAAGGAGTGATTATTGATCAGTGGATTTCAGAAATAATTCCACATGTTATAAAAGGAATACTGACGGCAGGCGAGACGTATGTGCTTATTGAGGAAACGGCGCCGGAGGGCTATTTGACAGCGGAAGAAGTTACTTTTACTGTTTCTCTGGACGGAAGTGTGGACCGGGTTGTCATGCAAGATAAAAGAACGGAGCCAGGGGAACCAAAAGAGCCGGATGAGCCGGAGAAGCCAGAAGAACCCGACAAGCCGGAGAAACCAGAGGAGCCGGACAAGCCGGAGCAACCGGATGAGCCGGACAGGCCAGAGAAACCGAAGCAGCCAGAAGAACCGGACAGACCAGAAAAACCGGAGAATACAGAAACCAAAAAACTTCAGAAATCAGAAAAGAGGTTTGGAAAAATTACGGCAAAGTATCAGACGGATGTGAATGGCAGAGCAGTGGCCCATGTGGATGCTTCCGGACGGTTCCGAAAACAGATACCGAAGACTGGAGACGAAAGAACTCCCTGGCTGTATGTATCGGCTATTTCCTTTTTTGCATTGGGGTTTTTAGTTATCATAACGAGGAGGAAGAGACATGATAAATAAGAGAAAATGCAGTTTAAAGTATTTTTTAGGAGCCCTGGCCCTGACACTTTTTTGTGTCGGGGGACCAAACTCCCGTCTTTTGGTCAAGGCACAAGGGACAGAAATAAAAACAGGAATAGAAGCTGAAACAGAAATAGAAGCAGAAGTAGAAGTAGAAACAGAAGCAGAAACAGTGATTTATGAAAGTCCTGTATTTACAGATGGCGGAGAGACATTTCTTCCCAGAGAGCGTTTAGAACGGGGTGGAAAGGAATACCAGCTGGTTTCCACTAAAATTGAGCCGGCAGTAAAGGAGGGGACAAAAACATATGCATCCGCCGTTGTTCCGTATGTGCTGGAAGGGCGCCAGGAACCTCCCGAAAAGGCAGTAGTCACTTTGATAGATGACGCCACCGGCGGGGAATACGAAAGAGAGCTTCCAATGCTGGAAGCAGCGGAAAAGGATAGTTTTTGGGATAGTGAATTTTCTTTTTCTGTAACGGTATCCGGGTATGATTCGGATGGATTCCTTCTGGGAGAAACAGAAATTCCTGCCGGTTCGGATCTGGTACTGTATGGGAAAGAGCTTTTGAAGTATCTTGGGCTTCCGGAGGATTGTTATAAGGTGGAAGCTGTGGAGTGGGACGGAGAATGCTATGAGCAGGATGGGATATTGTGCAGAAATGCCATAGCTTCCGGAGTGAAGCGAATGAGAAATGTAGAGGTCAAGTATGGAGGGCAGGTGCAGACACCAGAGGTTCAGGGAAGGAAATATGTGGGAATTTATGAGGAAATCACTGCTGTGACAGAGGAAAAAGAAACGCAAGAAGAGCAGGAAGAGGAAGAACAGGCGGATATTTATGAGATAAAAAATAGTGCCCATGAACTATCGCAGGAGGAAGGATTCTTCCGGAAGGCATTGCATTGGATGGAAAAACATCTGACAGTGATAGTTTTCGGGGCGGAGTTTTTTCTTGCTTCCTTTCTGGCCGGGGTACTTTTTTGGTTGCTATACAGGGAAAATAAGAGAAAAAGACAGATTTCCTGACCCGGTGTATTGACACATTTACATTGGTATCTCACACCTTGAATTACTATATGCTTTACTGGTCTGCTTTTCCGCCGGGTAACAGTTCAGGGCGGGCTTGTACTGTTACCCGGATGGAACAAAAGAAGAAATATCTTCATCGAGACAGAATGGTGTTTAAGGTGGGTTATACCAGCTTTTCTTCCCACTCACTTTCTTTAAAACCAATAAGCACGAAGGTGTCTGTTATTATGATCGGACGTTTCACGAGCATTCCATCAGTGGAGAGAAGGGAAAGCATTTCGTCTTCACTCATGGATGGGAGCTTATCCTTTAAAGCCATTGATTTGTATAGCTGACCACTGGTGTTAAAAAATTTCTTTAGCTGGAGTCCGCTTTTTTTGTACCATAGAGTGAGTTCATCTTTTGTTGGATTCTGTTCCTTAATGTGGCGGGATATGTAGTTTAACTTGTGGATATCCAGCCAGGCTCTGGCCTTTTTACATGTGGAGCAGGACGGATATTCTAAAAATAAGATATTCATGATGGAGACCTCCTGATTTTGATTTTCGGTAACAGTTGAGATACCCCCGGAACTGTTACCGCATATGGACTTTTATAACCTCTTTGCCATGGGCCATGTATCAATAGCTGTTACGATTTTTATAGTATATCTGTTTTTTCAGAAGAATACAATATTCTGAAGAAAGATGGAGCAGGATTTCATGGATGTTTTGATTTTTTTGTCAGAATTTATGGTTCCGTTGGTTATTTTTTATATTGTGGGGTTCGGCCTTTTATCCGGGCGGCCGGTATTTGATGACTTTTTAAAGGGGGCAGTGGAGGGAATGAAAACAGTGGCCGGGATTTTGCCGACACTCATAGGTCTTATGGCGGCAGTGGGGATTTTAAGGGCTTCAGGTTTTTTGGAAGCAGCGGCAGAAGTGTTGAAAACCCCGGCTGGCTGGCTTCATATTCCGGTTCCCCTGGTACCGGTAATTCTGGTGCGCGTGGTGTCCAGTTCAGCGGCCACAGGCCTGATTTTGGATATTTTTAAAGAATACGGACCGGACTCGCTTGTGGGAACCATGGTTTCCATCATGATGGGGTGTACGGAAACCGTGTTTTACACCATGAGCGTTTATTTTATGACAGCTGGAATCAGAAAGACAAGATGGACACTTCCCGGAGCATTGCTGGCGACAGGTGCAGGGATTGCGGCAAGTATAGTTTTGACCGGGACGATGCGATTCCTGTAAAAGATTTGTGCCCGCTGGCATATTAGAGCAGGTTATATCAGGTTTGCTATTAGAGTTTCCGCAATTGTGCCGATATTTCTTAGCAGAAATATGTGCAGCAGTGTAGATAGGGGAATGACATGATGCTGCAATTAAAAAGGGGAAGAAAATGTCAAAAATAGAAGCTTCCGGCACATCTTCGGAGCCGGCGGTTGATGCTAAAATGGAACTTTTGCTTGCCAGACAGCAGGCAGAAATAAAAGCCGGTGAAGCACTGTTTCGAGAGGCCGCACAGAAGATTACCGATCAGAGAGAAAAAATGCAATCTGATAATGCTGAAGAACAGAACCAATGCCAGCCAAAAGATACGGCACAACTTTCAGATATGCATCTGCGTCTTCGCACAGACGGAGACAGGACCATGGAGGAAATTCTTATATGGATACTGGAAATGGCCGGAGAAGACTGGGAGGCATTTTTGGCGTGGCAGCCGGAGTATGATGGTTCTCTGTCCGATCAGCTTCAGGAACTTTCAAAATTGTATCTTGAACTTTTGGAAGCAGCACTTAAATATGCTGAAGGAGATAATCTGGTTTTACAGCTCCAGCGTCTGGACGATCTGCTTGCCCAAAAACTTAGTTCGGTCATGAATCAGAATCTGGAATTTCTGACGCATCTGCTGGAGAAAAACGGAGAAACCGGCGTGGTAGATGGTATCCGTTCAAATTTATACCGGCAGACAGCCGGGAAATCATTGTCGCTGCAGGCCGCACATCGCCTTTTCGTTCAGGCCACTTCGGGGAGGTATGGAAATGCCAGGCATTCTGATTCTGTGACTGTTTCATCGTTTAAAGGGGAGGAGATCCATACGCCATCATCTGCATATGCCCGGCAGTCTGGCCGGGGGATGCCGTCAGCGTCATCTTTGCCGTTTTCCGGGGAAGGGATGATTTATCAGTCTTCCAGGAAGCAAAATGTCCGGTTCCGGCAAGTCTATGACAGGCAGCAAAATTTATGGAAAGAACAAATAAGGCAGAGAAATGAGGTCATTCATCGCGCCAGGAAAGGTATTGCCGAAAATACGTTTCACAGGACAAGTGCGCTTTTCTGTTCTGCGAAAGAACTGGAGAGAGCAAACCAGTTTGCTGCACATGTAAGCGGACAGGGAAATTTATTCCAGAATCCGGATATCAGTGCCAGAAATGAGGAAGTTACAGGATTGCTGGCAGCAATTATGACCATCAAGGGCCAGGTATTTGCCGGGGTAAGCGGTCAGGCCAATTCTCTTATCCTCAGTCTGCAGAAAGTTATCGGGAAAATGACGGACCATTATCTGAGTCAGAAAGGGGGAGCGGATGTCTACTACTATACCCTTTCTGCATACATGAAAATGAAAAATCCCAGAAAGGCGGTTCAGATCGGGCAGGATTATGCATATCAGCAGTTTTGTGAAAAGCAAAAGAACCCAGTTTACCAGAAACTTACTGCTTACTCCCGGGAATCCGGCTTTTTCCGGGCTTTTCAAAGTACAAGTTTGGAAAAAGATTTTGCCTTTGGATGTAATGTTTTGCAAAAGGACTGGGAATTATTTTTGCACAGTGTGGGGACCATAGGAAACTCTTCTTATTTATCAGGGGTGGAGAGATATTCTCCCTGGGGAATGTTGGCAGATCCGGGTACAGGCCGCGCAGGTGGCCGTGGAAACCGGATAAAAATTGCATTTGTGGCATTATTCTTTCTTGGCATTCTGGCGATCTTTATTTTCAGAGCAGGAATCGGATAAGGATATATGTAACAGTTCAGCCGTGCGAAGATTCAGAGTAAAAAACGTTTATGAAAACAAGTTTTCAACACGTTTTTTGCTCTGAATCTTCGCACGGCTGAACTGCTACGGATATAATACAGTCTGTGGTGGGTGCTATGGAATCGGTTCTTGATTTATATATCCAGAATGCAGTATAATAATAACAGCTCAGCTTTATGAGCCTGGAGAAAAAGTGGCTTGCATGTAAAAGGACGGACGTTCATTCACCAGAGAAAGGAATCGCCATAATTGGATAACTACGGAATTTTAAATGAGATTTTAGTAAGGCTGTTTCGGGATATTATGGATATTGAAGAAAAGGCGATTATCACATCGGAATTCAGAGATATTACCAATAATGACATGCATGTAATTGAGGCTATTGGAACGGGCGAACCAAAAAATATGACAACAATTGCAAGGGAGCTGTCAGTTACTGTGGGAACATTGACGATTTCCATGAACAGCCTGGTGAAAAAGGGGTATGTGGTTCGGGAACGCGGACAGGAGGACCGGAGAGTTGTGTATATTTCTCTTTCTGATAAGGGGAGAAAAGCTTTCGAACATCATGCCATGTTCCATAAGGAGATGATCGAAAATGTCGCAGAGAAACTGAATCATGAGGAGATGGAAATCCTGATTCAGGCTTTGACGAAGTTAGATCGATGGTTCCGAAAAAAAGAAAAGGAAAATGAAGTTTCCTGAAAATAAGTATGTGCTTGAAAAAACGGGGCAAATATCGTATAGTATTAAGAAAAACGAAAAATGAAAGAAGGATATATCATGAAAGGGAACGTGATAGTAGGACAATCCGGCGGGCCGACGGCAGCGATTAACTCAAGTCTGGCTGGAGTATACCGGACTGCAATTGACAGAGGGGCAAAGAAAGTATATGGGATGCGTCATGGAATTCAGGGTCTGATGGACGAACAGTATGTTGATCTGTCTGAACATATTCGCAATGATTTAGATGTGGAGCTTTTAAAGAGAACTCCGGCGGCCTACCTTGGCTCCTGCCGTTATAAATTACCGGAGATCCATGAGAATCCGGAGATTTTCGAGAAAATCTTTGGCATTCTTGATAAATTGGAAATTGAAAGTTTTATTTATATTGGTGGAAACGACTCCATGGATACCATCAAAAAACTTTCTGATTATGCGATTGTAAAAGGCCATACCACTAAGTTTATTGGTGTTCCGAAGACTATTGACAACGATTTGGCACTTACGGATCATACGCCTGGATATGGAAGTGCCGCAAAATATATTGGAACTTCCACAAAGGAAATTATCCGTGACAGTAATGCCTTGGAATATGGAAAGGGCCTCGTGACAGTGATTGAGGTTATGGGAAGAAACGCGGGCTGGCTCACTGGTGCCGCTGCTCTTGCACAGGGAGAGGACTGTGAGGGGCCGGATCTGATTTATCTTCCGGAGCTTCCCTTTGATGTGGAGAAATTTGTAGAGAAGGTGAAAGCGCTTCTGGAAAAGAAACAGTCTGTTGTGGTTGCCGTTTCTGAGGGCATTCGTTTAAAGGATGGCCGTTATGTATGTGAGCTGACAGACGGCGTTGATTATGTGGACGCGTTTGGCCATAAGCAGTTAAGCGGTACTGCCAATTATTTGTCATGCAGAATCGCCAATGAACTTGGCTGTAAGGCGAGGGGAATTGAGCTTTCCACACTTCAGAGGGCCGCTTCCCATCTGGTATCCAGAATCGATATCATCGAGGCATTCCAGGTTGGCGGTGCCGCGGTAAAGGCAGCCGATGAAGGGGATACCGGAGAAATGGTAATTTTGGAAAGACTTTCCGATGACCCATATCAGTGTACCACGAGTCTTAGAAATGTTCACAAGGTATCCAATGTGGAGAAGGTGGTACCCAGAGAATGGATTAATAAAGATGGTGATTATGTTACAGAAGAATTTCTGGACTATGTAAGACCATTAATCCAGGGAGATGTTCCTCCGATTATGGTGGACGGTATCCCGAGACATTTATATCATTGTGATAAGTGGTAAAGTAATGAAAAAAGCTCCTGTCAGCAATTGACGGGAGTTTTTTTGTGAAAAAAGAGCATTCCAAAATATCAGCACAAAAATTGCCATGTAGAAAAAGATAAAAGACAAAAATCAACATAATATGGCAAAATATTTAAAAGCGTATTTAGAAAATAAAATTGTAACCTGGTGCCAGAGAGCTTTATCAGGGAATGGAAGGAAGAAAAAATAAAATACAAAAGCAAGAAGAATGACACTTGCAATAATAGCAGGTGAAGTCATCTCAAAACTGATCGAAAGATTTATGCCGACAAAAGAGGAGGCAGAGGAACGGTAAAGGAAATATTGTAACAGTTCAAAAGATCTGAACTGTTACAATATTTTAGGCATTCACTAACGAAATCAGGGACCTTTTGGAAAAATTATGTTTCCGGAGCCGCCTGTTTTGGATATATGTATTAAGATAGCTTTATCTTTGATGATCTTCTGTCATATATTTTCTGTAATCCGGACTGATGTTGTATTTTTTCATGAAATATTTATGTAGAATACCTTGAAGGAAATACAATGCAACAATGCCGGCGGCAAGAAGGACAAAAGGTGACATTTCGGTGAAACCAAAGATAACATATAGAATCGCGATAACAACTCCAACAGTAATTGCGTAAGGCAGTTGTGTTCCAACATGGTCAATATGGTCAGCACCGGAGAAAATAGAAGCCATAACGGTCGTATCAGATACCGGTGAGCAATGATCGCCGAAGATCGCGCCGGAAAGAACGGCACCGGTCATACCGGTTGTAAACAGCACATCTCCTGTGAGCGCGTAACCAAGCTGAATCGCCAGTGGAGTCATGATTGCCATGGTTCCCCATGAGGTTCCGGTGGCGAAGGCAACGAGAATGGAGCACAGGAATACAAGTAAAGGAAGCAGTCCGGTGGGAATGCTGCCGCCTATATACTGAGATACGAAGGCGCCAAGCCCCATGCTCTTTGTCACATCACCCAGGGACCATGCCATTACAAGAATAGCGCCTGTTAATGCCATAAGCTTGAAACCATCTACGATTGTGTTCATGGTTTCTTCAAAAGTCATGATTCTGGTGGCAAGCGCCAGAACGATACCGGTTACTGCCATTCCAAAAGATCCCCAGTAAAGAGCGGTGGTTGCATCACATGCATCCAGAATGGCCATGATGTTTGCACCTGTTCTGTCAGGATTTGTGATACCGGTATATAAAATACCACCGATAATGATTGCGAAGGCAACGGCGATTGGAAGAACGAAGCAGCGAATCATTGGCTTTGTTTTCTTTGCTTCGCCAAGATCACTTCCTACATCCAGCATGGGTTTTGCGGTCGGCTTTGTGAATTCGCCTGTTGTGAGACAGCGAACTTCGGCCTTTAACATTGGGCCATAGTCTCTTCCGGTGTACATCATCATGCCAACAAAGATAAGTGTAAAAATGGAGTACATATTGAACGGAAGACCGGAAATGTAGGCGCTTACGGGAGTTATGCCTTCAATACCGGAAGCCTCGAGTCCCTGACCGATCATGCCAATCTGGTAAGCAATCCAGTCGGAAATAAATAATGCAGCAGACGGGGCGGCGGTTGCGTCAAGTACATAGGCGAGCTTTTCAGAAGAGATTCTGTAATCCTTACAGATATCACGAAATACGTTGCCGTCTACGGCTGAAACCAGGCAGTCGTTTACGGAGCAGAGCATTCCCAGCCCCCAGGTTCCAAGACAAACCGAACGTCTTTTCCGGAAGGTTTTTTTGGCGGCTTCAGCCAAAGCGAGGCTTCCTCCAAGCTTCCAGATGAAGGAGATACCTACGCCCATGAAAAGTGTGAACAGTAAAAGAACGACATTATCAGCCATGTTAAACTGAATGATGTCCAGTGCACGGGCGGAAGCCGCCAGGGGATTACCTTTGCAGATAATCAGAGTACCGGCGAAAAGACCGGCAAACATGGAGATGAGGGTCTGTTTTGTTGCAAAGCACAGACTGATTGCAATGACTGGCGGAATTAGTGCCAATACCCCATAAGTTGTTTCCATATAGTTTCCTCCTTTTTTGACAGATGAGTCCTCATGGATGAAGGGATGAATATGAGGCTGATCTTTTATGTTCGTACTAATAAGCAAATTCTGTACCAGGTGCCCGAAAAAAGGGAGGATACACATAAGAAATCTTTATCTAAAATAAAAATGAAAGGCTAAAAAACATTGAAAGTAAGGGGAATTTCAGGAATCTGTGAAAAATTAAGAACATACCCGTTGAAAGAACCGAACGGGTATGTTCTATAATTCGGAAATAGCAGAAAAATGTCATTTCATTGACAGATTATGTGACATGAATAAGGAAATGTCAATTATTATTTAAAAATACTATGAGTCATCCGGGGAATTATGTAATTTGCTGATTCTTCGATACAGAGTTCGCAGGCTGATTCCCATATTGGCAGCAATTTGCTTTTTTCCTTCTAACGTATACCCATATTTTTCCAGCTGCTCAAGCAATGCAGTATCCTGTGGCGACTTTGCTGTAAAGGAAGGTTCAGGGGTATCAGCAGACATCGGTTCCAGATTTAAAAAACTGGGAAGGTCGTCAGGCATTAACGTATCTGTTTCACAGAGGTTGGCAGCATATTCAATGATATTCTGGAGTTCACGGACATTGCCGGGCCAGTCATAATTTAAAAGCTCTTCGCCTGCCTCCGGTGAGATTACTTTTAAAGGAGTGTTGAGTTTCATCTTTAATTTCTTTAAATAATTTTCTGCAATAGGGATAATATCCCCTTTTCTGACGCGGAGAGGCGGAAGCTTCAGATTAATGACATTAATCCGGTAGAATAAATCACCCCGGAACTTTTTTTCACGGACCATTTCCGAAAGATCCCGGTTGGTGGCAGCGATAATACGGATATCCAGATGGATTTTCTTATTGGAACCGACGCGCTCCAGTTCATATTCCTGGAGAATTCTTAAAAGCTTAGGCTGAGCAAATAAAGGCATTTCGCCGATTTCGTCCAAAAACAAAGTACCACCCTGCGCCATTTCAATTTTACCGATTTTACCGCCCTTTTTGGCCCCTGTAAAAGAACCCTCCTCGTAACCAAATAGTTCACTTTCAAATAAGGTGTCCGGAATACTGGAGCAGTTGATTGCAACAAAGGGATATTTGTTGCGGCCGCTCTGCTCATGAATGGCCCGGGCCGCCAATTCTTTTCCGGTTCCGGTCTCGCCGGTAATAAGAATTGGAGTAGGGCTGTCCGCTACACGCTTAATCATTTTCTGGACCTCAGAAATTGCCGGACTGTTGCCAATGATGCCTTCAAAGAAACCGGTCCCCTTTGGAATTTCAAAGAGATTTTCTGACAGACGGATGAAAAAACCGGTGGTCTGTCCATCCACCATAACCGTGCGGGTTGAAATTTTAGTTTCCTTGTCTCCGATAGTTACGTTCTTTTCAAAGAGATCATTTCCTTCCATGATTTTCCGAACCACAGAGGGGGGGAATAACTGCCAGAGGGAGGAGCTTGTGATTCCGCAGAATTCCAGTAAATTGGAAGCCAGATGGTTGTACTGCAGAATTACTCCATGGGCGTCTGTGAGAAGCAGCGGCTGTTCGCATAGCTCCATAACGGATATCAGGTTTGCATCCATGTTTAAAGGGGTTTTTCTATCGGAACGCGTCACAAGAAGATTGCCGATTAAATTGGCAAGCTCTGTTATGGCATTTAGATAGACGGAGGTATTTTCAGAGATTCGCTTTTGCCCTTCTTTTGTAAAAGAAGTAAAATCCAGGACCCCGGCAACTTCGGTATCTGCATGAATGCAGCAAAGAACTTCAATGGTGGATGGGCAGTGCTTTTTAAAACGACATCCGATACAGGAGGCCATTTCCCCCGGGGTATTGACAAGAACGCTTCCGTTTTCGATTACTTCACTGATGGAAGGGGCATGTACAATCCGGCCCTTTTTCTTAATATAAGTCGGCGTTGCAAAAAACAGACTGGAGTTATTATCAAAAATAGCAACCTCCAACCGCAGTGCATTGCCGATTGCTGTTACATACCGCTCAATGGAGAGACGAACGTCTTCCAGATTGACCATACAAACACTCCTTTCTGAAGCTGTTTCAGAGAAAAGAATTTAAAGTTTCAATGTAAAAAATAATCTCAATAGCAATTTCCTATAATTATAACACAGAACGGATAAGGAGACAAATGGAAAATGACAAAAATGACAAAACTTTGCCAGTTGACAACTGCGTGTCATGTGACACATTTCTCACTATTTTTTTGGCAATTATGTTGCTGTTTTTTGTTTGAAACAGTATAATCCTCAGACAGGGCGGGGATGAAAAGCTGGATTTTCTGTGTAATTTGGGCGATAAACCGTGGAAAAGAAGAAAAAAACGGAATAAAGGCCAACTTTGGCATGGTTATTGCTAATATATAGCTCAGAGCAGTTGAAATGCCTGTACGATACGTGCACAGGAGACAATCAAAAGTAAATTTCTTAAAGGAGGACACCACATGTTAGTAAAGAAAGATCCATTGAATCTTACCGGTAAAGTTGCAGTGATCACTGGCGGAAGTTCAGGAATTGGTCTGGGTGTTGTGGAGCTGTTAAGCGCATATGGCGCGAAAGTAGCTATGGTAGATGTAAGCCCAAAGGGTGAAAATAAGGCGAAGGAGCTTCGCGATGCAGGAAGAGACGTGACGTTCTACCGCTGCGATGTAACAAATGAGGCACAGGTAAAAGAGACCGTAAAAGGCATCGTTGACCAATACGGGAAAATTGATATTCTGCATAACAATGCAGGCGTTACCGTAAGAAAGACCATCGCTGATCTGACTGAGAAAGAGTGGGATTTTGTTCTGGATGTGGGACTTAAGGGATTATTCTTATTCTCCAAGCATGTGATTCCGGTAATGGCGGCAAACGGCGGCGGAAGCATCATTAATACCGGTTCCGGCTGGGGATTAAAGGGCGGTGATCTGGCAGCTGCTTACTGTGCAGTTAAGGGTGGTATTGTAAACGTTACAAGGGCTATGGCCATTGACCACGGCCCGCAGAATATTCGCGTAAACAGTGTAAACCCGGGAGATACCGATACCGCGATGCTTCGTGATGAAGGAAAGCAGACAGGCGTTGTGAAAGATGGCGACGGGCAGATGGATGCATACTTAAAGGATTGCGGAACCAGCAGGCCGCTCGCAAGAATCGGTATGCCGGAAGATATTGCAAACGCAGTTCTATTCCTGGCAAGTGATCTTGCAAGCTGGATTACAGGTGCAGCGCTTGTTGTAGACGGCGGCGGAATCGCGTAAGTAAAAATCCATTGAAAATTGCCTGCGGCAGACTGAAAATTCATCCTGCGTTATTTGACAGAAAATAAATGAGACAAAACATCAAGCGCCGGACAGCTTGCCAGGGATGGACCGAAACAAAGTGCAGAGGGATTTATAAAACATATAGTAGGAGGAAAAAACACATGAGAGGATTTGAAAGCCATCCTTACATACCGAATTCAGTACCGGATATCCAGGCTGAAATGCTTAAGGAAATCGGAATGACCTCTTTGGAGGAGCTTCATAAAAATGTTCCGGAACTGTTAAAATTAAAGAATGATATGAATATCCCGGAGGCATTTGGCTCCGAGTATGAATTAAAGAGACACGTGGAGCGCGTTCTTTCTAAAGATACTGACTGTCATAAAAACTTAAACTTCCTTGGCGCAGGCTGCTGGCAGCATTACGTTCCGGCTATCTGTGACGAGGTCAACGGAAAAGGTGAGTTCTTAACCGCTTATGGCGGAGAGCCCTACAATGACGAGGGACGTTTCCAGGCATTATTTGAATATGAGAGCATGGTTGCTGAACTGGTTGACATGGATGTTGTAAACGTACCCACCATGGACTGGTCTCAGGCGGCTGCTACCACCGTTCGTATGGCACAGCGCATCACAGGACGCAGCGTAATCCTTGTACCGGAGTACATGGATCAGGAAAAGAAAAAAGCAATGGAGAACTATGCAGAGTGCTGCATGAAGTTCGAGACCATAAAATGTGACAGCATGGGGCATATTGACCTTAACGACTTAAAGACAAAGATCAATGCAGACACCATCGGTGTATACTTTGAAAATCCAAACTATCTGGGCGTTATTGAGCCAAACGGCCAGAAAATTTCCGATATGATCCATGAGGCAGGTGGACTGAGCCTGGTAGGTGTGGACCCGATTTCCCTCGGTGTACTTGCGACACCGCCCTCCTACGGCGCCGATATTGTATGCGGAGACTTGCAACCCCTCGGTATCCACATGAATTATGGCGGAGGTCAGTCCGGCTTCATGGCAACCAGGGATGAAGAGAAATTCGTAATGGAATTCCCGTCCCGTCTGTTTGGTATTGCACCCACCTCCGAGCCGGGCGAGTACGGCTTCGGTGATGTAGCTTATGACAGAACCTCTTTCGGCCATCACAGAGAGCATGGAAAAGAGTATGTAGGAACCCAGTCTGCACTTTGGGGCATTACGGCAGGGGTATACCTGGCAACCATGGGCCCGCAGGGCATGGAAGAAGTTGGTAAGATCATCATGGCCAACGCGCAGTATGCAGCCAAGAAATTAAGCCAGATTCCGGGCGTAAAAGCTAATCCATTCGGATCCGTCTTCTTTAAGGAGTTTGTAGTAGATTTCACAGCCACAGGTAAGACCGTTGCAGGGATCAACAAGGCCCTGCTTGCAAAGGGCATTTTCGGCGGAAAAGATTTATCCAGAGATTTCCCGGCTTTAAACCAGTCCGCTCTTTACTGTGTAACTGAGATCCACACAAAGGAAGACATCGACACTCTGGCAGCAGCTCTTACAGAAGTGCTCAAATAGATGCAGAAAGGAATGATATTGTGAAAAGAATAGACAGATCATCAAAGGTTAGAACAGGCTTCCATCAGGCAAAATGGGATGAGCCGATCATTTACGAGCTCAGCACCCCCGGCGAGCGCGGAATTCTTGTTGGACAGCCGGAAAGGGCAGTAGCAGAAGAAGTTGAAGGTGTATCTGCAATTCCCGCAGGTATGGCCAGAAATACAAAATTAAATCTTCCGGAGATGTCCCAGAGCCGTGTACTCCGTCACTATTCCAGACTGGCACAGCAGACACTGGGCGCTGACGTAAACATCGAGATCGGACAGGGTACCTGTACCGTTAAATACAGCCCGAAGGTAAACGACCAGCTTGCAAACCTGATCCGTGAATATCATCCGCTTCAGGATGAGAGCACCGTACAGGGCATTCTCCAGATCTTCCATGAGACAGATAAATATATGTGCGAGATTTCCGGTATGGATCATTTTTCCTTCCAGCCCAGCGGTGGTTCCCAGGGTATCATGACCATGGCATCTGTCATCCGCGCATATTTTAAGGATAAAGGCGAGGACAGAGACGAGATCATCACAACCATCTACTCCCATCCGTCCGATGCAGCGGCTCCGGCCGTGGCTGGCTTTAAAATCATCTATTTACAGCCTGATCCAAAGACCGGAATTCCGGATCTTGAGCAGTTAAAGGCAGTCTCCGGTCCCAGAACAGCGGGATATATCGTTGCAAACCCGGAGGATACCGGGGTTTACAACGGCCGCGTAAAAGAATTTGTTGACCATATCCATTCCATCGGCGGCCTCTGCGCCTATGACCAGGCCAATGCCAATGGCCTCCTGGGCGTAACAAGAGCAAGAGATGCAGGCTTTGATATGTGCTTCTTCAACCTCCACAAGACATTCTCCACACCCCATGGCTGTGGTGGTCCTGCATGCGGCGCTACCGGTGTACAGAAAGACCTTGTGAAATACCTTCCGGCTCCGCTTGTTGGTTTCGATGGCAAGAAGTACTTCCTCGACTACGAGACCGTAAGCAATCCCTGTGCAGTGGGAAAGGTAAGAGAGTGGTATGGTGTTGCTCCTGTTGTATTAAAGGCATACTGCTGGATCCGCAGCCTTGGACCCAACGGTTTATACCAGGTTGCGAAGACGGCCGTTTTAAACAACAATTACATGTTTAAGAAATTAATGGAGCTTCCGGAAGTATCTGCTTATTACGAGGATGGCAATAACCAGAGAGTAGAGCAGGCCCGTTATTCCTTAGAGAATCTGACAAAGGAAACCGGAATCGGTACTCTGGATATTCAGAGAAGAATGATGGATTTTGGTATGCATTACTGGACATCCCACCATCCGTTCTATCTGCCTGAGCCGATGACCTTAGAGCCCACAGAGACTCCGTCCAAGAAGGACATTGACGAATATATTGAAACCCTGAAATATGTCTTCAAGGAAGCACATGAGAATCCGGAGGTCATCAAGACAGCACCTCACAGAAGCGTTACCCACCAGGTTGACGAGTCTGGTATGGATGATCAGGCAACATGGGCTCTTAGCTGGAAGACCTATCTGAAAAAATATACAGAGTAATGAAAAAAATTGGACTGATTGTGAATCCGATCGCCGGAATGGGCGGAAGTGTCGGATTAAAAGGAACGGATAATGCTGCGGCGGAAGCTTTTCGCCGCGGCGCTATTCCAAGGGCAGGGAACCGTGCGAAGGCCGCCCTGTCAGAGCTTCTCTCGATAAAAGAGGAGCTTTTTGTCTATACATGCCAGGGAAGCATGGGCGGGGATATTGCAGGAGAGCTGGGATTCCGGACCGTGATGAAGCCGGAAGCTTTGGATGGCTTAAATAGCGTCGGTAAGAGGGCATCCATGGATGGAGGAATGCTGCCGGGGCCGCTTTTCGGAACCGGAGCGGAGGATACAAAAAGCCTGGCGGAATGGCTTCTGAAGGAAGAAGTGGATTTGATTCTTTTCGCAGGCGGCGATGGTACAGCAAGGGATGTGTACCAGGCCGTAGAGCTTTCTGCATGCTGTGTGGGAATTCCCGCCGGTGTGAAAATACATTCCCCTGTATACGCCAAAAACCCGAAAGCCGCCGGACAGCTGGCACTCCTCTGGCTTACGGGAAAGGTTTCCATGACCCAGGAAGAAGAGGTATTGGATATTGACGAGGAACAGTATCGGAGAGAACAGATCAACACCAGACTTTACGGGTATCTGAAGATTCCGAAGGAGCGGTCTTTTACCCAGAACCGGAAAGCACCGACACCGCTCTCTGACGCAGCGGCCATTGACTCCATTGCCTGTGAGATGGTCCGCCAGATGGAACCGGATACCTTCTATATTATAGGAGCCGGGACCACCACAAGGGGAGTCATGGAAATCCTGGGACTTAAAAATACTTTGATTGGTGTGGACCTTGTTTGCAATAAAAAACTGGTGGCCAATGATCTTGGCGGGAGTGAGCTATTGTCTCGGATTAAGGGAAAAAAGACGAAACTGGTTGTTACCATAACAGGAGGACAGGGCTTTCTGTTTGGCCGCGGGAATCAGCAGCTTACTCCTGCAGTGATTCGGGAAGTGGGTAAGGAAAATATCATTATCCTGGCCACGAAGACGAAGCTGGCCGCATTGTCAGGCCGGCCGCTTTTGGTGGATACCTACGACGAAGAACTGAATCATTCCCTTTGCGGATATTACCGGGCCATTGCCGGATGCGGGGAAACTATTGTATGCAAGGTATCGGATCATTAAAGAAAAGATGAAAGCATATTGTTTATAGCAATCCAATAAATTATTGCACATAATTGCACGAACGAAACCACCCTAAACAATCCGAGGGAGTGACAGTGGAAAACGCCTTTTCGACTGCATCTGGCAATCCTGACGCGATACGGACTTTCTCTTTCCTCAGATATGCCTTGAGCTTTGACCACATTTTTTCTATCGGGTTTAAATCCGGGCTGTAAGGCGGCAGATAAAGGTATCTGATTCCGGATGCCTCCAATACCTGTTTTACTACTTTTGCATGGTGGGAGCGTATGTTGTCCATGACGATGATGTCATCGCCGGATAAGGCCGGTATCAAAGTGTCCTTCCGATATCCCGCAAAGCGTTCTGCGGTCGTCCCACCCTGGTAGATGATATGGGCTGTTCGTCCATCCAGCCGTATGGATGATAGGATCGTGGTATTACATGGCGTGTTTATCGGCGTACTGTCCACAGCCCGCTTATCTGTTTTGGAACGGGCATAATGCCTGGTCATATTGATATTGATGCCGCTCTCGTCTAGAAATACCAGGTTATCTATGCCGCTCCCCGGCATATGTTTTTTCCATGCCTCCCTTTTGTCCCTCACATCGGGGACGCTCCTGTTCCGAAGCATGGAGAGACTTCTTTTTGTAAACGTATCCGAGTTTTAGGATGGCCTTGCGGATGGTCTCATCACTCACCTGCAGCTGGAGCGCCTCCCGTATCTCATGGATGGTGATATCCGGCTGTGCCTGTATCATCCGGTCGATATTCTGGATGTCCATCTGGCTGAGGACAGGCTTGCGCCCACGCAGGGAGGCCCTGGTCTCCACAGAGCCGGTCTCCCGCATCCTTTTTTCCAGGCGGTAGACGGTACTGGTATCCACAGAAAAGCATTCAGCTACTTCCTTTGCATTGTGTGTTTTATTCCAGGCGTCAATAAGCAGTTTACGTGTTTCATTATGTAGCATAGTAATCACCTCTTGATTCTATCATAAACCCTATGTCAAGTAGGTGCAGTATTATCTTGGGTTGCTATAGATGCTGCAATCTCCCAGCATACTAATCTTAACATCTACAAGGTCGGACTTTCAGTAGGAAAAGTGTCGGGATTTTGTCGGACTTTTATCGGACTTTCTAAATTTCATAACCCATTGTTTCATCTTCTCTCGCAGTTGCCAGAAACTCCTTCAGGATGGGAATTGCATTGCCCCACAGGGACAAACCGAAAAGCATAACAGCTTCTTTTTTGCGGTCGTAATAGGTGCTGCGTTCCATATCCATTATTTCCAGCATCTCAGCTTCTTTATACTTAAATCTGCTCAAATAACACTTGGAGAATGTCTCACAATATAAATCTCCCCGACAAGGGTATTCCCGAATTCATCCCATAGCATTATCCACCAGTTCAATGATCCATTTTGTTTCAAACAGGCTCCGGATTTTTTCTTCAAAACGTTCTCTTGCTTCATCAGGAGCAAAGGTTTCCAGATAAATCAGTGCTCCATCCAAACTGGTACCACAGGTACAAATCAAATCATCATAGACTTCTTCTGCTCTTCCCATTGTAGACCAGCAGGCATCCCGATAAATGGAAAGAATCAGCCTGGAACGGTCATACAAAACTTTTTCATCCACTTGCTGCATCCTGCACATCATACGGATGCTATGTAAAGCCTGAGTGTTATTCCTGCTCATAAAAAACTCCTTTCGGTTCTATTTCATATACAAATTCCTTTCTAAGTCCACTTTCAGCCAAAGGGAAAGAAAATGCCGAAGCATGGACAGAATAACCAGTACATATCATGTTCAAACTGTAAGATACAATATAATAACCAGAAGTTACAGTCGGAACTTATTGACTTATTGCAACTTCCGATATATAATAAAAATGAAGTTAAACTTCTACTTTCAAGTTCTGTTATATCTATTTTCAGAAGTTTGTCAATGAACAATCGGAAGTTACGAATAAATAATTTCATAGAAAGTCCAGCTAAGAAATGTCAATAGGTAAAATGAAAAATGTTAAAAAATTTTTTGTTCAAGCAGTTGATATAAAAAAGGGTAACTTTAATAAACCCACCTATGTGGAAATTTTAAAAATCAGAAATCCTTAAGCTATATTCAGTGTCTTGCCAGGATGCGCTGCCAGATACTGCTCACAGTGTTCCTGAGGAGTAATGACTTCAAACGGTTTATTATCCCGGAGCATAGCAAAAATGATGTTGCAAATTTTGTGCATAACAGCTCCGACAGCCACGTTTTTCTTCTTGCTTTTACATTTGTCGGTGTAGTAGCTGTGGATAACCGGATTTACTGGTGTTTTTGTCCCTTTATCCACCTTAAGGTTATTGAGTGCCACCATATGCAGGATACGCCTGGCAAGGCTGGAACCCCGCTTGGACATGTGGACTTTGTCACCGTTGAACTTGCCGGACTGTTTTACGGCAGGGTCCAACCCGAAGTACGCATAGAGCTTCTTGGGTGAGGGGAACAGGTCAAAGGAACCCATTTCCGCAATTAGGACAACAGCGCTCAAAAAGCCAATGCCCCGCAGCGTCTGGAGAAGGCAGATGCGGTCATATACAGGCTTTCTCTGAAGCTTATCCACCGCTTTGTGCAGTTCTTCCAGTATGGAGTCCAGATGCTTCTGGTATTCCTTGTAGGAATCAATATACAGCCTGATCCGGAGTGCATTGCTGGGAAGCGCACGTCCGAAAACAGCGGCGTCCTTTGCGGCTTCGCAGATAGCGTCATACTTGGCAAGGGCATATTTTTTCCCAAAACGTGCCGTAGTGCGTATGATTTCCAAAAGAGTATCTTTCGGGGCGGCAAGCATATCCGCTGCAAGAGGGTAAGCTTCCAGAAGCTTTAAGGATGTCTGCGTTGTGACCTTGCTGAACACATCCAGGTATGCGGGGAAGGACACTTTGAGTTCCGCATTGAGCTTGAGCACGACGGCGGACTGCAGATCCTTGAAATAATAGTAGTCACGAACGAGATTCCGCAGGTCAATGACAGCGTCATCCGGGACAATGGAAGTCTTAAGGGAAGCATCCAGACCAACTTTAGCAGCTTTTTTTGAATCAAATTTATCATTATGCGGTTTCCTTATGTTCATATTTGTGCTATTCTTAGTATGGGCTTTAGCCTGTTGAAGGCATTGGAGTTTTTCGTGTTCCGAAAAATGGAAATGCCCGAAACCAAAACCCACCTG
>ERZ808046.188-NODE-188-length-76731-cov-7.204777_pt1 | contig 76731 bp, 73 predicted proteins | sample MGYA00380196_ERZ808046 | MGnify/ENA primary metagenome ERZ808046 (study PRJEB31490, sample SAMN06133421) | mouse gut metagenome | isolation source: Z6_2 | host: mice | place: China: Chengdu | collected 2015-05 ... | reverse complement strand
CGCCTGCGGCGATGGGGCATATGCTTTGACTCCATAACGGTACTGGTCCATGACGAATCAGCGGAGTGATTCGCCATGGTGTGAACAGGAATACAGTCGACAAAGGAGATGTGACATGAGTACGGTGGAATGGCTGGATGAGCTGCAGAACAGGGCGCGAAGAGACCAGGCAGTCAGGGAGGCGCTTCTTGATACGCGGGAGGAGAAAAATCCGGTAGATGCTTTTTGCAGGAAGTGCCAGGAGCTGGGATATCCCATATATGTGATGGATTTGATCCAGGCAGGAGAGGAGTTTTACGGGAATATGCGCCGCAGTACCAACGGAGGCGGAGAAAATTCTCCAAAACTGGAAGGAGAAGATGACTTCTATGAGCTTTTTATGGCGAGTCTGCAGTAGGGCAGATCATGTCATCGGGATGCAAAATTTTCGTTAGGAGAACAAAATGAATCGGGAAAAGATAGAAGCACAGATCGCTGCTTATCCGATCTGTGAATATGCTTTTATTTTTAAGGAAGACATTCCGTTTCTGGAGGAGGTGCGGTATATCTGCCGGACAGAGTGCCCTCAGTATGGAAAGTCCTGGTCCTGCCCTCCGGCGGTGGGAACGGTAGAGGAGTGCCAAAAGCGGTGCATGGAGTATGAAGGCGGATTTATGTTCACAACGGTGGCGGAGGTAACCGACCTTGCAGATCTTCAGGAGACGCTGGCCACCCGGATGGAGCATGAGGCGGTCACCAGAGAAATCCGGGCATTTTTTCAGGAGCAGTGCGAACAGGTGCTGGTACTTTCCACGGAGTCCTGTGCGGTCTGTGAGACCTGTGCTTATCCGGATGCCCCGTGCCGGTACCCGGACAGAATGTTTCCGTGTATTGAGAGCCACGGGATTCTGGTGACAAATCTGGCGGAGCGGTATGGGATCACTTTTATGAATGAGGGGAATGTGGTAACCTGGTTCAGCCTCATCTTATATCGGTGACATAAAACAAAATCCCTTACATATATTGATAGTAACTACGCAGGCTGGTAGATCATGAAACTGAGAGAACAGATGGCGGAAAAGCTGAAACTTCCCAAGGATCTGGTCATGGGCGCAGCTGTCCTGACGGTGACCGGAAGATGTGAGGCATATGTGGAAAATTACCGGGGAATCATTGAATACACCGAGAAGAGGATCCGTCTGCAGACCAAAACCTGTCAGATGACCCTGTGCGGGGAGGGGCTGCATATCGACTACTATACAGAAGATGAGATGAAAATATCGGGCGAGATTGGAGAAATCCGTTATTGTTGACGAATCTTTTGAAATTTCTGAAAGGATATGTGGTGATTCGCCTGTCCGGATATTCGCCGGAGCGTTTTTTGAATCTGTGCAGTCATCACCGTATTATACTCTGGGGCCTGCGTTCAGTCGGAACGGAATATGAGATGTGTATCAGTATCAGCGGATTCCGCAGACTTCGGCCGCTGGTGCACAAGACAAAGACGAAGGTCGTGATTCTGGAAAGACACGGCCTTCCTTTTATGCTTTACCGCTACCAGAACCGGAAGCTTTTTGCAGCGGGTGCGCTGCTTGGGGCGGTGATTCTGTATGGATTGTCTCTTTTTATATGGAATATCCATGTGGAGGGCAACTACAGTTTAAGCGATGAAGTGATTCTTGATTACCTGGAGAGCATCGAGATCGTTCATGGAATGGCGAAAAGAGAGATTCACGGAGAAGAGATCGAAGCCGCCTTGCGGGAACATTTTCCGGAGATCACCTGGACCTCTGCGGAGGTGAAAGGGACGAGGCTCATCATCCATGTGCAGGAAAATGAGGACGTGATTCCGGAAAAGATACCAAAGGAAGAACCGGCGGACCTGAAAGCTTCGAATTCCGGCACCATCGTCTCCATGATCGTGCGCAGCGGCACACCGGCTGTCACAGAAGGGATGGAAGTGAAAAAAGGCGATATGCTGGTGGAAAGTCTTGTGGAGATTTTAGATGATGCCGGGGAGACAGCCAATACGTATTATGTGCATGCGGATGCAGACATACAGATTCAGCGGACTGAGCACTATCAGGCTTCTTTCGAGATGAAATATATCAAGAAAGAGTATACAGGAAGAACGAAAACCTCTTTTTACCTGATCCTGGGAAAGAAAAGATTCGATGTTCGGTTTTGGCACCCGGATACTTATGAGCAGTTTGATTCCATTGCCAGCGAACTGCCTTTGAAGATCACGGAGAATTTTTATTTGCCGGTGATTCTGGGGAAAAATGTCGAACAGGAGTACGTTCCGTCAGAGACGACGTACACCAAAGAGGAAGCGGTGGCTCGTGCCAAAGAAGAATGGTCCCTGTTTTTTGAAAAATTAAGAAGAAAGGGACTTCAAATTATTGAAAATAATGTTAAAATAGAGATTAGCGGAGGCGTCTGCAACGCAGAGGGAGACTATGTGGTGGAAGAGTCTGCCGTGCAGGAGTGTACGCCGAAGCAGGAAGAACCAACGCAGGAAGAGCCTGCAGAGGAAAGGGAAGAGACTTAAGTGACATTAGAAGAACATATTTTTGACATTCCGTCCGAGCATGAACAGAATGTATTCGGACAATTTGACGTATACCTGAAGAAGATCGAGCGGACCACTGGCGTGTCGGCCATCACAAGGGACGACGGACTGAAACTGCTGGGCAGCGAGGCACAAGTCTCCCAGGCAAAGCAGGTGCTTTTAGAACTTTTGGAACTGTCCAGAAGAGGCAGCCAGATCACGGAGCAAAATGTAAATTATGCCCTGGCTATGGCCATGGAAAAGCAAAGCGGGGCGCTTCTGGCCATCGACAACGACCTGATCTGCCATACCATCAGCGGAAAATCCATAAAGCCCAAGACTCTGGGGCAGAAGCAGTATGTAGACGCCATCCGGGATCATATGATCGTATTTGGCATCGGACCGGCGGGTACCGGAAAAACTTATCTGGCCATGGCCATGGCGATCACTGCTTTCAAATCCGGGGAGGTGGAGCGGATTATTCTGACCCGTCCCGCCATTGAGGCGGGAGAGAAGCTGGGCTTTCTGCCGGGCGATCTGCAGAGCAAGGTGGATCCTTATCTGCGTCCTTTGTATGATGCTTTGTATCAGATCATGGGAGCAGACAGTTTTCAGAAGAACATGGAAAAAGGGCTGATCGAGGTGGCTCCCCTGGCCTATATGCGGGGGAGAACTCTGGACAATGCCTTTATCATCCTGGATGAAGCCCAGAACACGACGCAGGCACAGATGAAGATGTTTTTAACCAGAATCGGGTTTGGGTCGAAAGTGGTGGTAACCGGTGATGAGACCCAGAAAGATTTGTCTCCGGACGTATCATCCGGCCTGGACGTAGCTCAGAAAGTGCTGCGTCAGGTGGAAGAGATCGCTTTTTGCCGTCTGACCAGCAAGGATGTGGTGCGCCATCCCCTGGTGCAGAGAATTGTGACTGCATATGAGGAATATGAAAAAAAGACAGCCGGAAGAAAGGAAAACCATGACGCTAAACGTAGAAAAGGAATACGATCTGGATCTGGACGTGGACTATGAAAAGACAGCCAAAGAGGTAGCCGTGCAGGTTCTGGAACAGGAGGGCTGTCCTTATGAAGCCGAAGTGAGTCTGCTTTTGACTTCGGACGAAGAGATTCATCATCTGAATCTTCAGTATCGGGGGATTGACCGGCCGACGGACGTGCTGTCTTTTCCTCAGATCGATTATGAGAAACCGGGAGATTTTTCACGGGCAGAAGAACAAGAGGCAGGATGCTTTAACCCGGATACGGGAGAATTGTTTCTGGGAGATATCATCATCTCTTTGGACAAGGTAAAAGAGCAGGCAGACTGCTACGGCCACGGCAGGCGGCGGGAGTTCGCTTTTCTGGTGGCCCACAGCATGCTGCACCTTCTGGGGTATGACCATATGACAGAAGAGGACGCTGCAGATATGGAGGCAAGACAGTCTGCCGTATTGCAGCATTTAGGTATAAAAAGATAAAGAGGATTAGAGAATCTATGGGTACAAAGAAGCATAAAAAAGGCTCTAACTACATTGTACAGGGCGGGATTCTGGCGGTGGCGTCCATCCTTGTAAGAGTGATCGGACTTGCCTACCGTATCCCTGTCACAAGAATCTTAGGACCGGTGGGCAACAGCTATTATTCGGCGGCATTTGAAGTCTATTCCATGGTGCTTCTGATCTCGTCTTTTAGTCTTCCGCTGGCGGTGTCCAAGCTGGTGAGCGCCCGGATGGCCAGGGGCAGGGTAAAAAGTGCCTACAAGATCTTCCGGTGTACGCTGATCTTCTCCCTGATCTCCGGAGGGCTTGGTTCCCTTTTGATCTATTTCGGGGCTGACTTTTTCAGCGATGTGCTGGTCAATACGCCGGAGAGCCGTCTGGCTCTGCAGGTGCTGGCCCCGACGATTCTGGTGGTGGCTCTCATGGGCTGCATGCGGGGATATTTTCAGGGACTGGGATCCATGATCCCAACGGCAGTCTCTCAGATCGTGGAACAGGTGATCAACGCAGCGGTTAGCATCGGCGCTGCATGGGCTCTTTTCCGGTACGGAACAAAGCTGGATGCTCTCTTTTCCACCAAAACGGCTGCTTACGCCTACGGGGCTGCGGGCAGCACGCTTGGTACGGGGGCAGGAGCGCTGATTGGACTTTTGTTCCTGATCTTTATCATGTTCGCTTACAGCAGAGTCATGAAAAAGAAAAGGAGCATGGACCGGGGCGGGAAGGTGGAGTCTACACCGGAGATCTATTATCTTCTGCTGATCACGATTCTGCCGGTGATTTTAAGTACGGCGGTCTATAATTTAAGCGGCATCATCGACCAGGGCATCTTCAAGCATCTGATGGTATATAAAAAATACGACAATATGAAGATCGACGAGCTTTGGGGAATCTTCAGCGGAGAATACAAAGTGCTGACCAACGTTCCCATTGCCGTGGCTTCCGCTATGGCTGCTTCCACGATTCCGGTACTGACCAAAGCCAGAGTCAACAAGGACCGAAGGGAGATGCGCAGAAAGACAGAGAACGCCATCCGTTTTGTGATGATCGTCTGCATTCCCAGTGCCGTGGGACTTTCTGTGCTGGCGGAACCGATCCTTACGCTTTTGTTCGGGGCCAAAGAGCATATCCAGACTTCTGCAGCACTTCTTCAGATCGGGACGGCATCGGTTGTTTTTTATGGAATGTCGACGCTGACCAACGGCATCCTGCAGGGGATGGATAAGATGCGGCTTCCGGTGATCCATGCGGCGGTTGCCCTGGTTCTCCATATTGCGCTTCTGGTCTTTCTGATCCTGGTGCCGAACCTGAATATTTATGCAGTGGTGTGGTCAAATATCTTTTTTGCATTTTTGATGTGTGTGCTGAATTCCCGGTCCATAGCCAGGTATATGAAGTACCGGCAGGAGGTGATCCGGACCTTTTTGATCCCGGCTGCTTCCTCTGCGATCATGGGCGGTGCTGCATATGGAATTCATCTGGGCCTTATGACCCTGGTCAAGAACAATACAATCGCCACACTGGCCGCCTGCGCCTGCGCGGTGCTGGTATACGGAATCGCGCTTCTTTTGTTCCGCGGACTTACAGAAGAAGAACTGCTCAGGATTCCCAAGGGACAGATTTTGGTAAATCTTGCAAAAAAATTAAGATTGATGTAGTGATTTTGCGTATAACCCTCTTTTTTCCAGTTCATAATACAGAATGGGAAAAGTTTTATGTCAGCTTTCCCTGATCTGAATAGATGTGACTGGAAAAAGGAGGTTTTATTATGTCCAAAAGAACATGGGGGATCACCCTTACGGTGCTGGCCATGGTGATCGTGGCAGCGGCAGTGCTTTGGTATATCAAAGAGGATACGGTGGTCCCGCCGGAAGAACAGCACGGAACGGAACTGGTGGAAATGCTGCCAGCCCGGACCAGCCCGGATCAGGTAACTCCGGAAGAGGAAGAAAACCCCCTCTTCCCGGAAGAACCAAAGGAGGATACCGCATATGAAGAGTATGAGTATCTTCTTCGGAATGACAACGGCTATGTGTCGGTTTATAAACTTCCGGAGAATGAGATTTTTGAATACACGGATGTGATTATGGACATCCTGCCTGTGGGGATGCAGGAAGAGATTCACAACGGAAAATATTTAAAAAATGAAGAAGAACTTTACAATTTTCTTGAAAATTATACAAGTTAGCCATTGTGTTTGAAGCCAGGATATTGTAAATTATACTTGTTGGGTGAACGACTCATACAGATCAAAAAGACTGGTGATTAGGAAATGACACTTAGAAAGATACTAAAAGACAAAAAGCGGATTGTCATCAAAGTGGGTACTTCATCTTTGACTCATCCGGAAACTGGGCTTATGGATTATATCAAGATGGAAAAGCTGGTCAGAGAACTGACGGATCTGAACAACCAGGGCAAAGAGGTGGTGCTGGTAAGCTCCGGAGCCATCGCCGTGGGCCGCAAGGCCATCGGCATGAAGGAGCGCCCCACAAAGCTGGAAGTCAAGCAGGCCTGTGCCTCCATCGGCCAGGCGCGGCTGATGATGATCTATCAGAAGCTTTTCATGGAATATAATCAGATCGCGTCTCAGATCCTTATGACGAAGAATACACTGGTAGATGAGGTTAACCGGGAGAATGCAGGGAATACATTCGAGACCCTCTTGTCCATGGGAGCAATACCTATAGTCAATGAAAATGATACCATATCTACTTATGAGATTCAGTTCGGCGACAACGATACGCTGTCAGCAGTTGTGACGGCGCTGATTCAGGCAGATCTTCTGATCTTATTATCGGATATTGACGGTCTTTTTACAGATGACCCCAATCAGAATCCGGATGCAAAATTTATCGAATATGTGGACCGGATCGATGAGCGGTTCGTCCGGATGGCCAAAGGCGCTTCCAGTGATGTGGGAACCGGAGGCATGTCCACAAAAGTAAATGCAGCAAGGCTTGCCACTTCCGCCGGAGCAGACATGATCATTGCCAACGGAACGGATATGGGGATCATTCACCGGATTATGGACGGAGAGCGGATCGGAACCATGTTTCGGGCCAACCGGACAGAAGATTTTTATCTGATCGACTACCTGGATCCGCCGTCAGATCATGAAACGGGTGCCCGGCTGGATAAACAGATGGGAAGCAGCGGAACTAGATAAAAGAGGTGTATTTATGAACGAGAAAAAGATTGCGCGGATCAACGAGCTGGCTCATAAGTCGAAGGCGGAAGGTCTGACCGAAGCGGAAAAAAAGGAGCAGCAGCTCCTCAGACAGGAGTTTCTGGCAAATGTGCGCAGCAACTTAAAAAGTCAGCTTGACAATATTGATATCCAAGAACCGGACGGAACGGTTGTAAATCTGGGGGAAAAATATGGAAAAAAACAAAAAAGCGGAAATTAGGACAGAAGTAAAACAGCGCAGAGCCAGTGCAGATCCTGCATCTTTGCACGAGGCCAGTCTTCAGATCAAAGAGCGCTTTACATCACTTCCGGCATATCAGGAGGCCTCGGTTCTTCTGGCCTATGTGGATGCCAAACGGGAGGTGGAGACCAGACTTCTGATGCAGAAGGCCTGGGAGGACAAAAAGACCGTTGCGGCTCCGCGGGTAGACAAAGATGGGATCATGCACTACTATGTAGTTGAACGTCTTGAGGATCTGGAGCCTGGAAGCTTCGGCATCATGGAACCGAAAGGTACCTGCTCCTTATGGGAGGGAGAAGAGGGGCTGTTGTTGATGCCCGGGGTCGCCTTTGACGTCTCCTGCCATCGGGTAGGCTATGGCGGGGGCTATTATGACCGTTATCTGGAAAAGCATCCGGGACTTGTACATATTGCGCTGGCTTTTGAATTCCAGGTATTTGAGGAAGTCCCTTTTGAAGATCATGACATCTTGCCGGAGATGATTGTGACCGAGCGCAGAACTCTTCTTCCGGCGGAAAAAAAGGAAGTGACTTTGGAGGAAATCGGGAAAAACGCAAAAGCGGCAGAACCGGCCCTTCGGATCCTGGATACGACGCGGAAGAATGAAGCCCTTTTGCATATCGCCTGGATGCTTCGCAATATGAGCGGATACATTCTTTCCGAAAATGCCAAAGATGTAAAAAAGGCAAAGGAAAACGGCATGAATCCCGGTCTTGTGGACCGTCTGCTGCTGGATGAAAGCCGTGTGGAAGGGATGGCGGAAGGACTCTGTCAGGTGGCAGCACTCCCGGACCCGGTAGGGGAGATACGCTCCATGAAGTCGCGCCCCAACGGGCTGATGATCGGACAGAAAAAGGTTCCCCTCGGCGTAATCGGCATAATCTATGAATCCAGGCCCAATGTGACGGCAGACGCTTTTGCTCTCTGCTTCAAAGCAGGCAATGTGGTGATTCTGCGGGGTGGAAGCGATGCCTTTTATTCCAATCGGGCCATCGTAAAGGCTGTGCGCACTGCACTTTTGCAGAAAAAGATACCCATGGATGCCATCCAGCTGATCGAGGATACCAGAAGAGAAACCGTACAGGACTTTATGAAGATGAATCAGTATGTGGATGTACTGATTCCCAGAGGAGGCGCAGGCCTGATCCGCACGGTGGTGGAAAACAGCCGGATTCCGGTCATCGAGACCGGTACCGGGAACTGCCATATCTTTGTGGATGAGAGTGCAGATTTTCAAATGGCCATTGAGATCATTTTCAATGCCAAGACCCAGCGCATCGGGGTGTGCAATGCCTGTGAATCCCTTCTGGTCCATGAGAACATTGTAAACACGTTCCTTCCCCGCCTGAAAGAGCGTCTGGATGAACGCAGTGTGGAGCTGCGGGGAGATGAGCAGGCAAGAAAAGCGGCATCCGGTGTGAAGGAAGCCACAGAAGAGGACTGGGGGACAGAGTATCTGGACTATATCCTTTCGGTTAAAACGGTGGCAGGCATAGACGAAGCCATCGCTCATATCAACTGCTACAATACCGGGCATTCGGAAGCTATCATCACTATGGATTATGAAAACGCACAGCGGTTTTTAAATGAGATTGATGCGGCGGCTGTCTATGTGAATGCTTCCACCCGTTTTACCGACGGGTTTGAGTTTGGCTTTGGTGCGGAGATCGGGATCAGTACCCAGAAGCTGCACGCCAGAGGGCCCATGGGGCTGGATGCGCTGACTTCCAGCAAATATATTATCTACGGAAACGGACAGATACGATGAGAGTAATCGCAGGAACGGCAAGGAGCATGCCGCTGAAAACCATAAAGGGCTTGGAGACCCGGCCCACCACCGATAAGACCAAGGAGACACTGTTTAATATCCTGCAGGCGGATGTGCCGGACTGCCGCTTTTTAGATTTGTTCAGCGGAAGCGGTGCGATCGCCATTGAAGCTTTGAGCCGGGGGGCAGCGTACGCGGTGCTTGTGGAGCAGAACGGAAAAGCTGCCCAGTGCATTCAGGAAAATCTGGTATTTACCAGGCTGGCAGACCGGGCGGAGGTTCAAAAGTGCGAGGTGCTGACCGCACTTCGGCGGATGGAGGGCCAGAAGCCTTTTGACATCATCTTCCTGGATCCGCCCTATGATCAGGAGGCCGAACAGGGCGTACTTTCTTATCTGGCAGACAGTACCCTGGCAGATCTTTATACCGTGATTGTGGTGGAAGCTTCTTTGGAGACGGATTTTTCCTGGCTTGAGGAAATGGGCTACCATGTATATAAATATAAGAAATACAAGACCAGCCAGCACGTGTTTTTACAGAAGAAAGGATAGAAAAACCAATGATTCGAGCAATATATCCGGGAAGTTTTGATCCTGTGACTCTCGGGCATCTGGACATTATAAAAAGAGCTGCCCAGACCGTCGGTGAACTGATTGTGGGAGTCCTGAATAATGGCAGCAAGACGCCTCTTTTTACCATTGATGAGCGGGTCAGCATGCTTCTGGAAGTGACAGAAGGGCTTTCCAATGTAAAGGTTATGTCTTTTTCAGGTCTTTTGGTGGACTTTGCAAGGCAGACTAATGCAAATGTTGTGGTGAGAGGACTGCGGGCGATCTCCGATTTTGAATATGAGCTGCAGATGGCCCAGACCAATCGCAAGATGAATCCACAGGTGGATACCATGTTTCTGGCAACCGGACTGGAATATTCTTATCTGAGTTCCACGATTGTCAAGGAAGTGGCATTTTTTCACGGCGACATTCATGAATTTGTGCCGGAATCAGTGGCAAAAAGGGTGCAGGAAAAAGTACTGGAAGTTACCCGAACATAGACAAGACGAACAGGTGATGTGTAAAAGCATTGCCTGTTTTTGCATAAGTTATGAGATGACACAGTTTTGACAGGAAGGAATGGTGCCATGAAAATAAAGTGGAAAAAAAGGCGTCTGGCGATTCTGTGCGCGGCCGTACTGGTGCTGGTATTCCTGAAGTCTGCGTGCAGTCAAAAGCTTGCAGTCCGATACTATCCGGTAGTCTCTGACAAGGTGGAAAAGCCGGTGATTCTGGCAGTTCTGACAGACCTGCACAGTACATTTTACGGGAAAGATCAGGGGGAACTGATCCGCACCCTTCAAAGCTGCGGACCGGATGCGGTGCTTCTTGTGGGAGATATTGCGGATGACAAAGTCCCCCACGACGGGACAAAGGTGCTGCTGTCTGCGGTCGGGGATATATATCCCTGCTTCTATGTAAGCGGCAATCATGAATACTGGTCCGGTGAAGAGCCCAAGATCAAACAGATGATCGCTTCTTACGGAGTCCGGGTTCTGGAAGGAGAATGCGCGCTGCTGGAAGTAAAAGAGCAGACGATCCAGATCTGCGGCGTGGACGATCCGGACGGATACGGGCAAAAACACAGGTATGACCCGGAGGCCATGGCAGAGTGGGAAAATCAGCTGGCCCGATGCAGGCAGGCGCTGGATCGAAAGTATTTTTCAGTGCTGATGTCTCATCGTCCGGAGCTGGTAAGCTACTATACTCATGAGAGCAAAGATTCCAAGCCGGGGTTTGATCTGGTCACAGCCGGTCATGCCCACGGGGGCCAGGTGCGCATCCCGGGCGTTTTAAACGGACTTCTGGCTCCCAATCAGGGCTGGTTCCCCCCATATGCAGGAGGGCGCTATGACCTGGGCGATACGGTCATGATCGTGAGCAGGGGACTGTGTAAAAACCTGCTGCCCCGTGTCTTCAACCGTCCGGAGCTGGTGGTGGTGGAAATCGTGCCGGACGAAACCTAAAAACAGCGGAGGCACGCCCGGCGCACAGATCGATGAGCAGACGTGGAAACGTCTGAGAATGGATCTGCAAAAGGTGTGCCGGGTGTGCAGAAGCGGAACTCAAAAAACAGCGGAGGCCCACCCGGCGCACAGATCGATGAGCAGACGTGAAAACGACTGAGAATGGATCTGCAAAAGGTGTGCCGGGTGTGCAGAAGCGGGACTTAAAAAACAGCGGAGGCCCACCCAGCGCACAGATCAATGAGCAGACGTTTTCACGTCTGAGAATGGATCTGCAAAAGGTGTGCTGGGTGGGCAGGAGCGGAACTCAAATCAGGAGAAACAGATGTATAAAAAAACAATCCATGACTTTATCACTTTTTTAAAAGACTGTCCGACCGCGTTTCATACGGTGAAAAGAATCAGCGAGATCCTGGAGGAGCAGGGATACAAAAGACTCTGGGAGAGCAGCAGGTGGGAGGTGCAGCCAGAAGGGAAGTATTATATAATCCGGAACGATTCCAGTCTGATCGCGTTTCACACAGGACCTGTTCCGGGGCGCTGGAACTTTCAGATCGCAGCGTCCCACAGCGATTCTCCCACCTTCAAGATCAAAGAATGCCCGGAGCTTGAGGTGCGGGGCAAATATATACAGCTGAATACCGAAGGATACGGAGGGATGCTCTGTTCCACCTGGTTCGACCGCCCTCTGTCCGTGGCAGGCAGGCTGATTGTAAAAGAAGGGGAACACTTTGTCTCCAGGATTGTGAAGGTGGACCGGGACCTTCTCCTGATCCCAAGCGTGGCGATTCATATGAACCGGAACGCCAACGAAGGGTTTGCATACAATAAGCAGATTGATCTTTTGCCCCTGTTCGGAGGCCAAACCGCAGAAAAAGGAGCGTTTCTAAAACAGATTGCGGAGGCGGCAGGAGTCGCGGCTGAAGAGATCCGGGGGAGCGACCTGTATCTGTACAGCCGGCAGGAACCTGCTCTTTGGGGGGCGGAAGAAGAATTTATCTCTGCCCAGCGTCTGGACGATCTGCAGTGTGTCTACGGGACTTTGCAGGGATTTTTACAGGGAAGGCCGAACGATTCGGTCCATGTCTTTGCCTGCTTCGACAGTGAAGAAGTGGGATCCAGGACCAGGCAGGGGGCAGACTCCGCCTTTTTATCGGATATCCTCCGGCGGTTTCACGGGTGTCTTGGAGGGACACAGGAGTCTTTCTTTCAGGCTTTGTCCGAAAGCTTTTTGGTGAGCGCGGACAATGCCCATGCTGTTCATCCGAACCATCCGGAAAAGTCGGACCCCAAAAACTGCGTTTATATGAACGAAGGGATTGTCATAAAGTCCCATGCAGGACAAAAATACATCAGTGACGGAGTGAGCATTGCGCTGTTTTCGGAACTGTGCAAAAAAGCAGGCGCCCCGGTGCAGTTTTTTGCAAACCGCTCTGACATGGCAGGAGGCAGCACTCTTGGCAATCTTGCCATCTCCAAAATTCCGCTCTACGGGGTGGATATCGGTCTTCCTCAGCTGGCCATGCACTCTGCCTGTGAGACGGCCGGAGCCAAAGACACCGACGACCTGATCCGGGTGATGAAAGAGTTTTATTCCACGCGTTTCCGGGAGACGAAGGGAAGGATCTCCCTTTGTTAGAGGCCGCTTCTCATAAAAAACATTTGGAGAATATGGGACATAACAGGGTCCTTTTTCTTATGTTTTTGTGAATTGTGACGATAATTCACAGTAGTTATAAAAAGACAAAAGGAGCGAAGGACATGAACCATTGGAAAAGCATGAGAAAGCGGGGACTGGCGTTCATTTTGACGCTGGTCGTTTTGTGCAGCTGCATAAATGTAACTGCAATGCCGGCTTTTGCCCGGGAAGGCACAACGGGGGCAGAAGAGGCGCTTTCGGCGGCAGAGGAGATGACGGTCTTTATGGAACCCGTCACCAAAGAGCAGCAGGACGATCCGGAAGATCTGTTTGCCGGATATATGGAGAAGGTACTCTATGAAGACCTGAATGACGGCGTCTCGACTTTAGGGAACCTGGGGGAAAGCAAGCTTCAGGGCGTCTATAATCAAAAAATATATGCGGCTCTTAAGACGAAGATCGAAAAGATTGCGGCAGGTGAAATCACAGATGCCAAAATCACGTTGGACCTGAGCAGCCTGGGACTGCAGCCGATGACCTGGACGGCGGCGCAGCTGGGTTTGGCTTCCATCAATCAGAGCAATGTAAGAGATGCAGTATCGAAAAAAGTTGGTGAACTGGTCAGCAGCAGAGATATTTTAGGCTATCTGCTTATGGACTGTCCTTACGAACTGTACTGGTTTGATAAAACAAATGGTATGAGCACCGGCTATTCGATGTCCTACACTAACAGTACAGTTACCATATCAAAGTTTACATTTTCTTTCCGCGTGGCATCGGGGTATGGATCCGGAACCACAGTCAGCAACAGCCGGATAAGCATTGTAAAACGTGCCGTTCAGAATGCTCAAAATATCGTAAAGGCAAATGAAAACAAATCCGACTATGAAAAATTAACGGCGTACCGGCAGGAAATCTGCCGTCTGGTGGATTACAATCATAGTGCTGCTGATAATGAGAGAACCCCTTACGGTGATCCCTGGCAGTTGATCTGGGTATTTGACAATGACATGAGCACTTCTGTAGTATGTGAAGGCTATGCCAAAGCGTTCCAGTATCTGTGTGATTTGTCCGTCTTTACAGATGCAGTCTGCTACACCGTCACCGGAGACATGGATGGCGGACCTCACATGTGGAATATTGTGACCCTCGGCGATAAAAATTATCTGGTGGATGTGACAAACTGTGACACCGGAAGCATCGGGGCTGATGATCAGCTCTTTCTGGTCGGAGCCAGAGGAACGATCGCCGGCTACACGGTCACCTGCAAGGGCAGGAATATCAGCTATGTATATGATCCGAACCAGAGAACACTGCTTGGGGATGCGGTTCTGACGCTGTCCGATACAAGCTACATACCAAAAACGGCAGTCACGGCGACTGCATCGCAGAAGGGCGTGATTACATACGGAGATATGGTGACCGCAGCCCATCTGACCGGATCTGCCAGGGCAAAAGACACGGGTGCGAACGTGACAGGCAGTTTTTCATGGGCGTCGGACGTTAAGTCCTACGGTGGTGCCGGTGAAAAAACTTTGACGGCGATTTTTACGCCGGATAATACCGATGTCTATGACCGCGCTGCCATAACCGTAAAGGTTACGGTGGCGAAAAAGAATCTTTCGGTCCAGGCAAACGCAGCTTCCAAAAGTTATGGCAGCAAGGATCCGGCATTGACTTATACGGCAAAGGGACTGGTCTCTGGAGACAGCCTTACCGGAGCACTGACGCGGGTTGGCGGAGAAGATGTAAAAGAGGGCGGTTATGCGATTCAGCAGGGGACACTTGCGAATCCCAACTATGTGATCGCCTTCCAGCCGGCGGTGCTGACCATCACTCCGGCAGATTATCAAGTGACCGTGGCGGCCTCTCAGAACGTTCAGGCAGGTGACGGCGGATTTACACAGCCAGCTTTTACGGGTGTGAATAAGGAAACGGTGGCAGGCACACTGACCTATACTTACAAGCAGCAGACGATGAATTATGAGCAGCTGAAAAAAGCATTGTCCAGCCTGACAGCAGTCAGTACTACTGTGACTGTGACCTATTCCTTTACCGCCACAGATTCCAATTACAAACGGACGGCCAAAACAGGTACGCTTACACTTATGGTGAAGCGGTTTGCTCCGGATTCAGACAGCGAAAACTCCAGCGCAGATTCCGGCGTTTTGGAGGGAACCGGCAGCACCACGGATGTCTCTTCCAACGGAACCCGGCTGATTACGGCAAATCCGACTGACTTTCATACCATTATGTTAAACTGGGATGCGGTCTCAGGAGCCAAGTCTTATGAAATCTTCTATTCGACTTCTCCTAACTCCGGATTCAAACGTCTGGCCAATGTAAAGAAAACATTTTATAAGTTCTCGAAAGCAAAATGCGGGGTAACCTATTATTTCCAGATGAGAGTATGCCGGAAGGAAGCAAAGAGTGCATTTGGTCCGGTCTCTTATGGAAGGACTGATCTGGCAGGGACTCCGGCGCTTCAGGTAAAAAAGACCGCTTATAACAGCATTACACTCAGATGGAGCAAGGTGCAGGGTGCCAAAAGATATGAGATTTTCTATGCGGATTCCATGGGAGGCACCTGGCGGTCGCTGGGCACAAAAGGCGGAACCAGTTTCACCCATAAAGGACTGACAACCGGCGCTACCTATTATTATCAGATACGCCCGATCCGGGATTCTTTCCGTGGAAGATGGTCCAACGGGGTATCAGCAACCACTTTCTTTGGCAATGTCACCGGACTGAAAGTCAAACCAAACGGAACAGACCGCATGAAACTTAGCTGGAAGAAAGTCAAGGGTGCAACTCAATATGTCATCCTGAGAGCGGATACCATAGACGGAACTTATGAGGTCATTGACCATACGAACAGAACATCTTATATCAATACCGGTCTTAAGAGCGGAACGACTTATTTCTACAAAGTCTATGCAGTCTCCGGCCCTTATCGGACCAAAGAGACGGCTCCTGTAGGTCAGACAACAAAGATTGACAAAAAATAAACAGTCTGAACAGGAAGTTCCGGGTGTAAGAATGTCACGAAAACGGTGACAGGTACAGACTGATACGCTGTGGATAGGTCATAAAATTCCCGGTGTATCAGTCTTTCTTTCGTCCGCATTCGTTTGGTCACGTTGATCTTATAAAAAATTTACAAAGTTATTTTTCACACTGCGCCGGTCACTTTGCTGCCTGGCGTGGAATCAGCACGGTAATGGAGCGTTACTGTTCACACTATGGCTAATCACTCCGCTGATTCGTCATGGGGCAGTACAGTTATGGAGTAACAATGGAGCCGGTAAGGCAATCCATTTTAAAGAATTATACCTTGCGCAAATGTCTGTGTTCAGTTATAATTACCATGAAATTACAAAGTTTTATGAATGAAGCGTAACAATTCAGTTTTTTGCTGAACCGTTACATAACCAAGAAGGGCTGATTGTTACAGGGAAAGTACAGAAGCGTGTTTTAAAGTAGAAATAGAAAACGTTATGACAGGACAGTCAGGAGGAGTAAGGAAAAGATGAGCAACAGCCGCATTGAACAGATTATTGAAGAAATCGAAGATTATATTGACACCTGCAAAGGGCCGCTTCTTAGTTCCGGGGACAAGATCATCGTGGACAGGGTGAGGCTGGAGGAACTGCTAAGAGAACTTCGGATGAAAACGCCGGAAGAGATCAAGCGGTATCAGAAGGTACTGGCCAACAAGGATGCGATCCTGGCGGATGCCCAGAAGAAAGCGCAGGCCATCGTGGCCCAGGCAAACATCCAGAACCAGGAGATGGTCAACGAGCATGAAATCATGCAGCAGGCATACGAGCAGGCGAATCAGGTGATTGACACTGCGACCCAGCAGGCTCAGGATATTTTAAACGATGCCACACGGGATGCCAACGATATTCGTCTCGGCGCAATCCAGTATACAGACGATCAGCTCGCGGTTTTGCAGGAGATGGTGCAGCGTCTGGTGGATAATTCCAATACCCGCTACGAAGCCATGATGAATCAGTTCCGGGATTTTTACAGTGAGATCACCAGCAACCGCGCAGAGCTGGCACCACAGCCGGAAGCTGCACCAGAAGAAACACAAGGAGAGCAATCCTGATCCGGCCTTTCAGCCAGGTTTTAACAGACAGGGAGGTACCAGAAAGAACGCTTTTTGTCTGGGCACAAATACAAAGACCTCCAAAGGCAGATCCGGTACATACAAAGGCCGTACGGTGCAGATCAGACAACCCGGGAAGCGCGGCGATCTGATTGGCGCCGCAGCTGATCTCCAAAAAAGAGCTGAAAAAAGCCAGCAGGGCAGGAGTGATGGGTAAAAGGTTCAAAAACTGCACCAAAATGGTGAACAGGATAATATATCCTCCCAGTCGGGTGATTGTGGAGAATCCGTCCATAATACAGGTATCCAGCATCGGAAAATCCAGCCGGTGCAGGATGACCTGTTTTTTTTGCGATGGCTGTACGCAGAAGTGATAAAAAGGTCTTGTAAAAATGCCATACAGCAGGGGAAGAAGGTAAAACAACCCTACCAGATTCCAGGGGACAAAAGGATAGCCAAGCTTTTGCAGACAGACATAGTTCAGAAAAAAAGCGGGACTTACATTGTTGCAGAATCCAAGGAGATAAGCACCTTCTTCTTCGGAAATATGTCTTTCTCTGACCAGGTCGGCGATGACTTTGGCTCCCATGGGAAAACCGCACAGAAATCCAAGAAGGACGCCATAGCAGCCCTCATCCGAGATGCGAAACAGCCGTTTTAAGAAAGGAGCGTAGACCGGATTCAGATATCGGAACAACCCGGTGGCCATCAGAAGATTGGAAAAGATCAAAAAGGGCAGAAGAGAGGGCAGCACTGCCGTATACCAGAGAGTCAGTCCCGCAGAACAGCCGGCGGCGGCCACTCCCGGGTGGGAAAACAGCAAAAGGATCAGAGCGGATACCGCCAGAATGAAAAGTATCTTTTTCAAACCGTCACCATATAATGAACTAATTCCCTACATTTTATGGGGCAAGCGGTAAAATATGAGTCAAATGCGCAAAATTGCATGTTATCTGACGGTGGTGCTTTTGCTGAATTGCATCGTACAAGGAGAGATGATCTGGCTGGAAGAACTTTTAGAAGCACAACTTTTGCCGGAACAAAATACCAGGGGAGATTTTGAGCTTTACCGAGATACCCTGGAGCTGGTCTGGGAGGAACTGGTCTGGTTTCCGGTGCCGGAATCCAGCACCAACCAACAGGCACAGGTGGCTTTTGAAAATTCCTGGATGGCAGAGCGGAACTACGGAGGAAAGCGCAGCCACGAAGGTACGGATCTGATGGCATCTTTGGACCAGTCGGGCTATTATCCGGTGGTCAGCATCACAGACGGCGTCATCGAACAGATCGGCTGGCTGGAAAAGGGCGGCTGGCGCGTGGGGGTGCGTTCCGGGGGAGGAAATTACTACTATTATGCGCATCTGGACTCCTATGCCAGAGACTGGAAGGCCGGAGACTTGGTGGCGGCAGGAGACGTCCTTGGATTTATGGGAGATACCGGTTACGGGCCGGAAGGGACCACCGGACAGTTTCCCGTACATCTGCATCTGGGCGTGTATGTGCCTTTGGGTGCGGATCAGGAGATGGCAGTAAATCCTTACTGGATGCTGAAATACCTGGAAAATAAGAAATTAAGTTATTCTTATTAAGTCAAAGATGTGGTATAATGGGGAACTAAGCGATACAGTGGACGGACATTCCGACAGGTTATCTGGCAAAATCAAATACCCCGCTGCAAGCAGCCGCTTGGTTCGTTGCTCGCGGGAATAAAGTTCAGAAAAGACAGGAAGGATAAAAAGATGGAGCTGCCAGCAGCATTTGTGGAAAATATGAAGAAAATCCTGGGAGAAGAAGAACTGGGAGCATATCTGGAAAGTTACAAAAAACCGCGGTATATGGGGCTTCGGGTGAACACTTCCAAGATTTCCGTGGAAGAGTTTGACAGGATCAGCCCTTTTCGCAGTCTGAGGCGGGTGCCCTGGATTTCGAACGGTTATTATTACACCGAAGAGGATGCGCCTACAAAGCATCCTTATTATTATGCCGGACTTTATTATATCCAGGAGCCAAGCGCCATGACTCCGGCCAGCGTACTGCCCGTCGAAGAAGGGGAGCGGGTGCTGGATCTGTGCGCGGCTCCTGGAGGCAAAGCGACAGAACTGGCAGCAAAGCTAAATCATACAGGATTTCTGGTGGCCAATGACGCCAGTGCTTCCAGGACAAAAGCGCTGCTGAAAAATCTGGAAGTGTTCGGTATGCCAAATATCCTGATCACCAGTGCCATGGGGGATCAACTGGATGCGCATTTCCATGAATTTTTTGACAAGATCCTAATCGACGCGCCTTGTTCCGGGGAGGGCATGTTTCGAAAGCAGTCCCATATGATTCCGGCCTGGGAAAAGCAGGGACCAGGCGTGTTTGCCAAAATGCAGCGGGAGATCCTGGATCAGGCGGCAGCGCTTTTAAAACCCGGAGGGATGATGCTTTATTCTACCTGTACCTTTTCGGAGTTGGAAAATGAGGGCAGCGTGGATGCATTTTTAAACAAACATCCGGACTTTCATCTGGCAGATCTTCCTCTGCATGAGGGATTTTGCCCGGGCAACCCAAAGCTTGTGGGAAGTGCTTTTCCGCTGGAAAAATGTATCCGGCTGTTTCCCCATAAGATCGACGGGGAAGGGCACTTTCTGGCGCTTCTTACAAAAGACGGGGAGGCTCTTTTGGACAGGCCGACGAGAAGAAAACGGATGACAAAACTGCCCCCGGAGTTGTCAGAGTTTTTAAAAGATGTGAAGCTGCCCTTTGATCCGGCCGGGATACAGATTCTGAACACAAAAGTATTCTGGATACCGGAGGGGATCGGGCGCTGTCCGGGACTTCGGACGCTGCGCACCGGACTGTATCTGGGCGAGCTTTTGAAAAAGCGCTTTGAGCCGAGTCAGGCCTTTGCCATGGTGCTGAAAAAGGAAGACTATGCTTCGGTTGTTGATCTGCCGGCCTCGGACAGCCGGGTTCTGCGTTATCTGAAAGGAGAGACTTTGGAGTTGGAAGCAGGAGAGAGCAGCCGGCCGGAGGGCTGGCAGCTGGTCTGTGTGGACGGCTATCCCCTTGGGTGGGGAAAACTGATCCGGGGGACTCTGCGCAACAAATATTTTTTCGGTTGGAGGATGAACGCATGATGCGGCTGGACAAATTTTTGTGTGAGACAGGATTTGGAACCAGAAGCCAGGTAAAAGCCCTTCTGAAAAAGGGACTGGTCACGGTGAACCAGGAGACAGTGAAGCAGCCGGAACAAAAGATTGATGAAGACAGGGACCAGGTGGAGTGCGCCGGGAAAGAGGCGGTGTATGCCCCTTTTGTGTATCTGATGCTCCACAAGCCGGCCGGCGTGGTCTCTGCCACCCAGGACCGAAAAGAGCAGACGGTTCTGGACTTGATTGAGGAACCGTCCTGGAAGCAGTTGTTTCCTGTGGGACGGCTGGACAAGGATACGGAGGGGCTTCTGCTTCTGACCAATGACGGCGAACTGGCCCATCAGCTGCTGTCTCCCAGAAAGCATGTGGACAAAATCTATTATGCAAAAGTGGCAGGAAGGGTGACAGCGGAGCACGCGGCAAAATTTCTGGAAGGGCTGGACATTGGAGAAAAGCGCTGCACGCTTCCGGCAGATCTGGTGATCCAAAAAAGCGGGGAAGAAAGCGAAGTGGAGATCACCATCCGGGAGGGAAAGTATCACCAGATCAAACGTATGTTCGAATCAATCGGCTGTCAGGTAACTTATCTGAAACGGCTGCGCATGGGCACGCTTGTGCTGGACGATACGCTTTTTGCCGGCCAATACCGGCCGCTGACAAAGGAAGAGGTTTACAAACTGAAAACACAGGCTGCAGGAGAAAGGACAGGTGCCTTGGATGAACAACCATAGGAATCCGCATCAGGAGCCAAAAGGCAAAAAAGGGCAAAAAGCAGAAGCTTCTGCAGTTTCCAGAGGATTTCTTCCGGTATGCAGGGAGGATTTAAGAGAGCTCCAGATCCGGCAGCCGGACTTTGTCTATATCATCGGGGATGCCTACGTGGATCATCCTTCTTTTGGCCCGGCCATCATCAGCCGGGTGCTCTGGTCTCACGGCTATACGGTGGCGATCGTGCCGCAGCCCGATTTTCGCGATAAAGAAAGCGTCACGGTCTTTGGTGAGCCGCGCCTTGGTTTTCTGGTATCCGCCGGAAATATGGATTCCATGGTCAACCACTACACGGCGGCAAAAAAGCATCGAAGCAAAGATCAGTATTCTCCCGGAGGCGTGATGGGAAAAAGGCCGGACCGGGCGGCCATCGTCTACTGCAATCTGATCCGGCAGACCTATAAAAAAACGCCTGTGATCCTTGGAGGCATCGAAGCTTCCCTTCGGAGGCTGGCACATTATGACTACTGGTCAGATTCTATGCGCCGTTCGATTCTGCTGGAAAGCGGAGCGGACCTGATCTCCTACGGCATGGGAGAGCGATCGGTGCTGGCCATCGCAAAGGCTCTGGCCGCCGGGATTCCGGTGCAGAAGATGACAGACATTCCGGGAACGGTCTGCAAGGTAAGATCCCTTACAGAGCTCTCTGACTATCTCCTCCTTCCCGCATACGAAAAACTGCTGGAAGAGAAAAAATATTATGCCAAAAGTTTTCTGATTCAGTATCAGAACACCGATCCTTTCTCCGGCAGACGGCTGGCAGAGGAATATTCCAAAAACTGCTACGTGGTGCAGAATCCGGCTTCCAGGCCGCTGACCCAGGAAGAGATGGACAAGATCTATGAACTTCCATACACCCGGACCTGGCATCCTATGTACGATGCGGCAGGGGGGATTCCGGCTCTCTCGGAGGTGAAATTCAGCCTGGTAAGCTGCAGAGGCTGTTTTGGAGGCTGTTCTTTCTGTGCACTGACTTTTCACCAGGGGCGGATCGTCCAGGCCAGAAGCCGGGAATCCCTTTTAAAAGAAGCCCGGAAGATGACAGAGGATACAGATTTTAAGGGCTATATTCACGATGTGGGCGGTCCCACGGCAGATTTTCGCACCCCTGCCTGCGAAAAGCAGAAAACCAGAGGGGCATGTCCAAACCGTCAGTGCCTTTTTCCAGAACCCTGCAGTAATCTGAAGGCGGACCACCAGGATTATCTTTTGCTTCTTCGAGAACTGCGAAAGCTTCCCAAAGTGAAGAAAGTATTCATCCGCTCCGGTATCCGTTTTGACTATGTGCTGGCAGATAAAAAAAGTCCTTTTCTGGAGGAACTCTGTCGCTATCATGTGAGCGGTCAGCTGAAGGTGGCGCCGGAGCATGTAAGCGATCCGGTACTCTCCTGTATGGGAAAACCAAAACACGCTGTATATACAGCATTTGCCGGCCAATATAAAAAGATGAACGAAAAGCTTCAGAAAAAGCAGTATCTGGTCCCTTATCTGATGTCCTCCCATCCGGGCAGCACCATGAAGGAGGCGGTAAAGCTTGCAGAATACTGCAGGGATCTGGGCTATATGCCGGAACAGGTACAGGATTTTTACCCTACCCCTTCCACCATATCCACCTGTATGTATTATACCGGGCTGGACCCAAGGACCGGACAGCCGGTCTATGTTCCCCGAAGCCTCCATGAGAAAGAACTGCAAAGAGCCCTGATTCAGTATCGGAATCCCGGGAACCGAAAACTGGTAAAAGAAGCTCTGAAACTGGCCGGACGGGAAGATCTGATCGGCTTTGGACCCGGCTGTCTGATCCGTCCGGATGCCAAAGACAGGCCGGATGCCAAAAAAACAGGTCCAAAGCAAAAGGGGCAGAAGACCCGGAGTCAGAAAAAGACCATCCGAAATGTGCACCGGAAGAAACAGGAGCGATAGATGCAAAAAAAGACGGAAAAAGGTACCTTTGGGTATTTAAACTGCAACAAAATATTAGCCTGGAAAAAAGCAGCTTTCATGCTGTCTGTGCCGATTCTGATTTTTCTTGGGGCATGGATTCTAAAAGGAACCAGAGAAAATGTCATGACGGTGGTGGCCGTAGTCGGCTGCCTGCCCGGCTGCAACCAGGTGGTCCGGGCGATCCTGGCCGGCCGTTACGCCTCCATGGACCGGAGCCTTTATGAACAGATCGAAGCAGTCAGAGGGGATCTTCCAGTTCTCTATGAAAATGTATTTACTTCGTATGAGAAGAATTATTATATAGAATGTGTGGCCGTGTGGGGAAGAGAGGTGATCGGTTATTCCGGCGAAGCTTCCCTGGATCCCAAAGAAGCGGCGGAACATATCCGCCGGATGCTGAAAAACAGTTCATACAAGCAGCAGGTGCGGATCTTAAAAGAGCCGGAAGCCTTTTTAAAACAGCTGAAAAAGATGGCACAGACAAAACCGGAGCCGGTCCCTTTCCATGGAGACGATCGTTATCCGGGAGCGGACAGGGATGAGATTGTGGTGCACCTTTTGCAGTCCATCACCTTGTAGGAGTAAGTCAAAATGAAACAAATCACCGTAGAACAGACAGAAGCCGGGCAGAGACTGGACAAGCTTCTGTCCAGATACCTGAAAGAAGCACCCCGAAGCTTCCTTTACAAAATGCTGCGCAAAAAAAACATAACACTCAATCGAAAGAAAGCAGATGGCAGCGAAAAGGTGCAGGCGGGCGACGAGATCTGTATCTTTTTATCCCAGGAGACTTATGAGAAATTTGCCGGAGTGCCGGAAGAAAAAAAGGCGGCTGTCTATCCGGTGACTGCACTGGACATCCTCTACGAAGACGCCCATGTGATCTTGATCAACAAGCCCGTGGGTATGCTGACGCAGAAAGCAAAGCCGTCCGATGTATCCCTGAATGAATATTTGCTGGGATATTTGGAGCAGCAAAGGGGAAAAGAGAAAGCAGCTCCCAACGGTGCTGTCCAGGTAAACTATGCGTTTCGCCCTTCCGTCTGCAACCGCCTGGACCGCAACACCAGCGGTATTGTGATCTGCGGCAAATCGGTCGCAGGACTTCGGAAGATGTCCGAGCTTCTCCGGGAGCGAACCATGCATAAGTATTATCAGTGTCTTGTGGCAGGTCAGGTCCGAAACGAACAGAGCATCCAGGGATATCTGGAAAAAGATCCGAAGACCAACAAGGTGCGGATTCAAAATTGTGAGGGGGAGGAGACGGCCTACATTGAGACAAAATACCGCCCTTTGCAGGTGTTTTCTGACAGCACACTTTTAGAGGTCTGTCTGATCACCGGACGTTCTCACCAGATCCGCGCCCATCTTGCCTCCGAAGGACATCCGATCATCGGGGATTACAAGTACGGCAGCCAAAAGATCAACGAAACCTACAAAAAGCGTTATGGTCTCCACAGCCAGCTTCTGCACGCCGGCCGTCTGGAAATGCCGGTCCTGGAAGCACCCTTTGAAGCGCTTTCCGGACAGATTTTTCAGGCAGAACCTCCGGTTCTGATGCGAAAAATCCTCAAAGCATGCGCGGATGAAGGAAGGATGGGATAAGGATGTCTACCTGGAATACGCGGGGACTTCGGGGATCCACCCTGGAAGATATGATCAATCGAACCAATGAAAAATACCGGGAGAAAGGTCTTGCATTAATCCAGAAAGTACCGACTCCCATCACGCCGATCAAAATTGATAAGGAACACCGTCACATTACACTGGCTTATTTTGAGCAGAAGAGTACGGTGGACTATATTGGAGCCGTCCAGGGAATCCCGGTCTGTTTTGATGCCAAAGAATGCAATGCCAGGACCTTTCCCCTGCAAAACGTTCATGAGCATCAGGTGGCTTTTATGCAGGATTTCGAAAGGCAGGGCGGGAAGTCCTTTCTGATTATCCACTACACAGGAGAGCAGATGTTCTACTATCTGCACATCCGGCAGCTATTGACGTTCTGGAACCGGGCCCGGGAAGGGGGACGCAAAAGTTTTCGGATGGAGGAACTGGATCCGGCTTATTTTTTCCATGGGGGAAACGGATTTCTGGTGCCGTATCTGGAGCCTTTGTCGCTGGATCTGGAATCGGAGGTTGACAATCCCGGATGACGTGGTATAATACACATATTGTCTTTAATAAAGTAACGATTTACCATGATAAAGTGAAAGGGACCGATCATGTATAAACAGATTTTACATACCCCCGAAGGGGTGCGGGATATCTACAATGGTGAATGCCGCCGGAAAAATCATGTGCAGGAAGTACTGCACGGCGTGCTGCACAGCTACGGCTATGAGGATATCCAGACTCCTACCTTTGAGTTTTTCGACGTGTTCAGCAAAGAGGTGGGCACGGTGGCTTCCAGGGAATTGTTCAAATTCTTTGACCGTGAGGGGAATACCCTGGTGTTAAGACCGGACATCACCCCGTCCATCGCCCGGGCGGTGGCGAAATATTTTACGGAGGAGGACATGCCGGTTCGTCTGTGTTATGTGGCGAACACGTTTATCAACAACTCCGATTTTCAGGGGCGGTTAAAGGAAAATACCCAGCTTGGAGCCGAGCTGATCGGGGACGGCAGCGTGGAAGCCGACGCCGAGCTGATTGCACTGGTAGCAGAATCTCTTCTGAAGACCGGGCTGACGGAATTTCAGGTCAGCATCGGGCATGTGGATTTTTTCAAAAGTCTTCTGAGAGAATCCAGGCTCAGTGAGGAGACAGAGGCGGCTCTCCGGGAGCTGATCTCCAACAAAAACATCTACGGGGTCCGGGAACTTTTGGATCCTCTGCCCATCCGGCTGGGACTTAAGGAAGCGTTTGCAGCGGTTCCGGATCTGTTTGGTTCTGTGGAAATCTTGGAAAAAGCGGACGCCTGTGCCGTGACGGAGGATGCCAAGCGGGCGCTGGAACGGCTGCGCAGAATTTATGATCTGCTCTGCAGCTATGGATATGAGAACTATATCACCTTTGATCTTGGGGTAGTCAGCAAATACAAGTATTATACCGGTATTATCTTCCAGGCCTATACGTACGGAACCGGAGAGGCGGTGGCCAAAGGCGGGCGTTATGATACGCTGATGGACCATTTTGGAAAGCCTGCGCCGGCCACCGGGTTCGCTTTTGTCGTGGACAGGCTTCTAAACGCGCTTTCCAGGCAAACGGTGGCGATGGATGTAAAGGTGCCAAAGGCGATGATCGTGTACCGGGCGTCCCAGGCAGAGCTGGCCATTCAAAAGGCGGTGGAGCTTCGAGGGCAGGGAATGGCGGTGGAGCTTGTGCCGGAGCGGATCGGCCGGGATTATGAAGCCTATGCCCGGAAAAATGAAATCCAGAAGATCATCTATGCAGAGGAGGGAGCGGTATGAGATATCTGACCTTTGCCCTGGCCAAAGGACGGCTGGCGAAAAAGAGCATGGAGCTGTTTGAACAGATCGGGATCACCTGCAAGGAGATGGAAGATCCGGCGACCAGAAAGCTGATCTTTGTCAATGAGGAGCAGAAGCTGCGGTTTTTCCTGGCCAAGGCGCCGGATGTGCCCACCTATGTGGAGTACGGGGCGGCTGACGTGGGGATTGTGGGAAAGGATACGATCCTGGAAGAGGGCCGGCGGATGTATGAAGTTCTGGACCTGGGCTACGGGAAATGCCGGATGTGTGTGTGCGGACCGGAGCCGGCAAGAGAGCTTCTGAAGCATCAGGAACTGATCCGGGTGGCCACCAAGTATCCTCATATTGCAAAGGAATATTTCTATAATCAGAAGCATCAGACCGTGGAGATCATCAAGCTGAACGGTTCCATCGAGCTGGCACCCATCGTGGGGCTGTCAGAGGTTATTGTAGATATTGTGGAGACCGGATCGACGCTCAAAGAGAACGGGCTGAAAGTGTTAGAAGAGGTGTGTCCTTTGTCTGCGCGGATGGTGGTGAACCAGGTAAGCATGAAGATGGAAAATGAGCGGATTGGAAAATTGATCGGGGAGCTGAAGTCGGTGCTTTGCATGGAGTGATGGAAGTGATGAAGAGCCAGACGCCACCGGGCATTTGACAGAGAACAGAAAGGGGCGGTTAAGATGCGGATTGTAGAATTGGATGAGGAAGCCAGAAAAGGAATTCTGGAGGGTCTGCTGAAGAGGAGTCCGAATAATTATGAAAAATATAACGAAACGGTTTTGGAGATCGTCGAGCGGGTCCGGACGGAAGGGGACCAGGCTTTGTTTGCGTACACAAACCAGTTCGACTGCGAGGGCATTGATGCTTCAAACATTCAGGTGACGGAGGCGGAAATCCGGGAAGCTTATGACCGGATTGATCCGCGGCTTTTGGAGACAATCCAAAAGGCGCTTCTGAATATCCGGGCGTACCATGAGAAGCAGAAGCAGTATGGATGGTTTGACACGACGCCGGACGGCACGATGCTGGGGCAGAAAGTAACGCCTTTGCAGGCGGCGGGGGTATACGTGCCGGGGGGCAAGGCGGTCTATCCTTCTTCGGTTCTTATGAACATTGTGCCGGCGCGGATTGCAGGGGTGGAGCAAATCATCATGGCGACTCCCTGCGGCAGGGATGGGAAAGTGAATCCGGCGGTTCTTGTGGCGGCCAAAGAATCCGGCGTGGATGCGATCTATAAGATGGGCGGCGCCCAGGCGGTGGCGGCCATGGCTTTTGGGACGAAGAGCGTGCCGAAGGTGGACAAAATCACAGGTCCCGGCAATATCTTCGTGGCTCTTGCCAAGAAAGCGGTGTCCGGGTATGTGAGCATCGACTCCATCGCCGGTCCCAGCGAGATTCTGGTGCTGGCGGATGACAGTGCCAACCCCCGGTATGTGGCGGCGGATCTTCTGTCTCAGGCAGAGCATGACGAGCTGGCCAGCGCGATTCTCATCACAACGAGCTGGGAACTGGCCCGAAAGGTATCCAAAGAAGCAGACAGATTTGTGAAAAATTTATCAAGAAAAGAGATCATTCAGAAATCACTGGATCAGTACGGCTATATTCTGGTGGCGGGCACAAAAGAGGCGGCGATCGAGACAATGAACCTGATCGCCTCGGAGCACTTGGAGATCATGACCGAGAATCCTTTCGAGGACATGATGAAAGTGAAGCATGCAGGAGCGATTTTTTTAGGTGCACACAGCAGTGAGCCTCTGGGGGATTACTTTGCGGGACCCAATCATATACTGCCCACCAACGGAACCGCCCGCTTTTTCTCTCCGGTGTCCGTAGACGACTTTGTGAAAAAGTCCAGCGTGATCTACTATTCCAGAGAAGCCCTTCAGAAAGTGCATAAAGACATCGAATATTTTGCCGAACAGGAACAGCTGACGGCTCACGCCAACTCCATCCGGGTGCGGTTTGAGGCGGAATAAACATAGAATTTGATTCGGAAGGAAGAAAAAAGCATGAACAGAACAGCGGCAATGAAGCGAGACACAAAGGAGACAAGGATCCGGCTTGATCTGAATCTGGACGGAAGCGGCCAGGCAGGCTTAAACACAGGGATCGGATTTTTTGATCATATGCTGGAAGGGTTTGCAAGACATGGTTTTTTTGATCTGAACGTCCGGGTGGACGGAGACCTGCAGGTGGACTGCCATCACACGGTGGAGGACACAGGGATCGTTCTTGGCAGCGCCATAAGGGAAGCAGTCGGCGACAAAAAAGGGATTCGCCGGTACGGAAGCTGTATCCTCCCTATGGACGAGGCACTGGTATTGTGTGCCGTGGATCTTTCGGGAAGACCTTTCTACGCATCGGATGCGGAATTTACCGTACCCAGGATCGGAGATCTGGACACAGAGATGATAAAAGAGTTTTTCTATGCAGTCTCATACAGCGGGCAGATGAACCTGCATTTTAAAATATTCTCCGGCAGCAATCAGCATCATATCTGTGAGGCCATGTTCAAAGCCTTTGCCAAGGCTTTGGATCAGGCGGTGTCCAGGGAAGACCGGATCACAGGTGTATTATCGACGAAAGGCAGTTTATAAGGAATGAAAAGAAAATATCTGTTTCCAGTAATGCCCCTGAAGGGCAAAACTGTGGGCGGGCAGGACGGTGCAGCGCTTGCAAGATTTTACAGTGACAATGGTGCGGACGGTATCCTGATCTTTGATCTGTCGGACACAGACGAAGAACATGAAGAGAATATCAAAGCCATGAAAGAGATCTGCCGGGCGGCAGAGATTCCGGTCTACGCAGGGGGACATATCCGCCGGGTGGAGGATGTGAAAAAAATCCTCTATGCCGGATGCAGCAAGGCGGTCCTGAATTTTGGCCGGGAGAGCAATGTGGAAATGGCAGAAGAGGTATCCGGACGTTTTGGGAGAGAAAAGATCGCATTCAGCCTGTCCGATGAGTCCCAGTTATCCCGTACCTTAGAGGAGTGGGGGAGTCTTCTGCTCTGGTCCGGCTCCGACCGCCGCTGCCCCTATCAGGGCGAGCTGCCGGTGATCAGTTTAAGCCCGGCGGCATCGGACGATGCAGTCATTGAAGTGCTGTCCAATAAATGTTTTACCGGTATTGCTTCTGCGTATTTTTCCTCGGAGGCCGCCGATTTTATGGATCTGAAAGGGAAGGCAGCGGCCAGAGGCCTTCGCATGAATGTTCTGGAAAGCAGTTTTGCCTGGGAAGATTTAAAACCGGCCAGAGACGGCCTGATCCCTGTGGTGGTACAGGATTACCAGACATCGGAAGTGCTCATGCTGGCCTATATGAACGAAGAAGCCTTTGACACAACGCTGCAGACCGGGAAGATGACCTACTGGAGCCGCAGCCGCAGCGAACTTTGGACCAAAGGGATGACCAGCGGTCACTTTCAGTATGTAAAAGCGCTGGTGGTGGACTGCGACAACGATACGATCCTTGCGAAAGTCAGCCAGGTGGGACCGGCCTGCCACACCGGCAACCGGACTTGTTTTTACCGGAACATGGTGAAAAAAGATTACGATGACACCAATCCTCTGCATGTTTTCGAGAAGGTCTATCAGGTAATCCTGGACCGCAAACTTCATCCAAAGGAAGGCTCCTATACCAATTATCTGTTTGACAAAGGCATTGACAAGATCCTGAAAAAAGTGGGAGAGGAAGCCACCGAACTGGTGATTGCAGCCAAAAATCCGGATCCGGAGGAAATCAAATATGAACTGTCAGATTTTCTCTATCATGCCATGGTGCTGATGGCCGAGCGGGGAGTGACCTGGGAAGACATTACAGCAGAACTGGCCAACCGATAGTGAGCATGATTTCAGAAAAGTCTCATACAATTCCAGTAAGAGACAGGATCACTGGGAGGAACCGGTATCATGGGTGCTTATCGGGAACAATTGTTAAAAGAGACTTATGGAGGCAGGCCTTATGGGACGCCGACGCAGGAAGAAGCAGTGCCTTCGGGTTCGCTTGCCTTTTTCAAGCTGAAATTTACAATCAGTCTGTTTTTGTTTTCGGGATTTGCCTATCTTAGCATGACCGGAAGCAGTTTCTGCGATGTGACGGCGGAGCAGATCGTGGAGGCGGTGACCGAAGAGGATATTTCTGTGCAGCTTTCCAAACTTGGACTTTACGAATGACGCGGCCGGTGTTAAGATTATAAAAAATACAGAAGAGAGCGGGGCAGTATATGGAACTATTAGAGAAGCGGATCCAGCAGGACGGGATCGTCAAAAAGGGCAACGTGCTGAAAGTGGATAATTTTCTGAATCATCAGATGGATATTGCGCTTTTTAATGAGATGGGAAAAGAGTTTAAGCGGCTGTTTGCAGACCGGCCGGTGAACAAGATTCTGACCATCGAAGCCTCCGGCATCGGGATTGCCTGCATTGTGGCGCAGTATTTTCAAGTACCAGTAGTATTTGCAAAAAAAGCGCAAAGCATCAATATCGACGGCGAGGTGTACAGCACCAAGATTGAATCTTTCACCCACAAACGGGTCTATGACGTGATTGTCTCCAAAAAATATCTGGGCCCGGAAGATCATATTTTGATCATTGACGACTTTCTCGCCAACGGGTGTGCGGTGAATGGACTGATTTCTCTGATCGAGAGTGCAGATGCGGTGGTAGAAGGCATCGGCATCGCCATTGAAAAAGCGGGACAGATGGGCGGAAAGCTGCTTCGGGAGAAAGGATATCTGGTGGAGTCTTTGGCTGTCATCGAAAGCATGGATGACAAAACCGGCAAGATCATATTCCGTCATAATTGATCGCAGGAAAAGCAGGCAGACGATGCTTCCTCTGAAGCTGTTCTGTCTGTTTTTCTGCTGGTTCCACAGATTTTTTCTTGCATTATTTCTTCAAACATGCTATACTAAACCCCGTATTGAAATAAGCGTACAAATGTCTTTGACAGGCGTACATACAGGAGGAAAGACAGAAATGAAAAAACGTGTATTAGCAATGGCACTCGTTGCTGCTATGGCCGGCACAATGCTGACAGGCTGTGGCGGAAGCGGCGGAGACACAAACGGTGCTTCCGGTGAAAGCACCGGCACAGAGGCAGAGGCTCCGGCTGCAGATGCGGCAGAAGGCGGTTCCAAGGTCGTAAAGATCGGCGTCTATGAGCCCGCATCCGGTGACAATGGTGCAGGCGGCAAGCAGGAAGTGCTTGGCATGCAGTATGCAAACAAAGAGACTCCGACCGTTGAGATCGGCGGCGAGGAGTATGCAGTACAGCTGGAGATCGTGGACAATGAGTCCTCCAACGACAAAGGACCGTCGGCGGCATCTTCTCTGGTAGGTTCCGGCGTATCTGTGGTACTTGGTTCTTATGGTTCCGGCGTATCCATCGCAGGTTCTGACGTGTTCAAAGAGGCAGGCATTCCGGCCATCGGCGTTACCTGTACAAATCCGCAGGTTACAGAAGGCAATACCCATTACTTCCGGATCTGTTTCCTGGATCCGTTCCAGGGTACGGTACTGGCGAACTTTGCAAGCGAGAACTTCTCCGCAAAGAAAGCCTATATCCTGACCAAGCAGGGGGATGATTACTCCACCGGTCTTGGCCATTACTTCAAGGAAGCATTCACCGGACTTGGCGGTGAGGTGAAAGAGGATGTGTTCCAGGAAGGCAACAGCGACTTTACCTCTTACATTACCTCCGCAAAGAATGAAGGTGCAGAAGTCTTCTTCGCTCCGGTTTCCACCGAGGCAGCAGCGCTGATCATCGAGCAGGCGGCGGCTCAGGGCATGACCATCCCCATGATGGCAGGCGACACCTGGGATTCCAACGTCATCCTGAATGCGGCAAAAGGCAAGGATGTCCAGATCTACGTAACGACCTTCTATCAGGAGGGCGGCAACGCAGACTTCGATAACGGATTCAAAGAGTACTTAAACGGCGATTCCACCGCAAAGGCAAACAACGGCGGAGACGATACCATTTCTGCAGTATCTGCCATGGGTTATGATGCGTATTATGTGGCGCTTGAGGCTTTGAAAGCGGCCGGCAGCACGGATGCAGCAGCCGTCAACGAGGCACTCTGGAAAGTTACCTACACCGGTGTATCCGGAAATATCGCATTTGACGAGGTGAACGGAGATGCACTTCGTGACACTGCTTATGTAAAATGTGCCAACACCGAAAGCGGTGCATGGGATTTTGTGGCTGAGCAGGGAGTCAACTAAGAGCGGAATTGATGAGTTTTTTGATGGCGGGAGCTCTTATGGCTCCCGCCATATATGTTTAGCCGGTGTTTCTCTTGGACCGGCAATTGTGCGTTTTTTATCTGTCTAACAACAATTCGGAGGTTTTTTATGGAATGGATTACGAGAAACCTGCCTTATCTGATGGCAGGTGTTTCTGTGGGAGGGCAGTATGCCCTGATCGCCATCGGATATACCATGGTCTATGGTATTCTGAGGCTGATCAATTTTGCCCATGGCGATATCTTTATGGTGGCCGGACTGCTTATGGTCTATGCGGTCACCGCGATGCCGATCTACATAGCGATCCCATTTATGATCGTGGTAACTGTTTTCCTGGGCTTTCTGGTGGAGCGTGTGGCGTATAAGCCCCTTCGGAGCGCCCCCCGTATGTCGATTATGATCTCGGCAATTGGTGTTTCCTATCTGCTGCAGAATATGGCGCTGTACGTGACCGGCGGACTTTCCCAGCAGTATCCCACGATTCCCTGGATCAGTGACACCGTGACGATACTCGGGGCAACCACCAAGCGGGTGACTTTGATCACACCGGTTCTGACCATCATCCTGGTGGTGGCTCTGGTGCTTCTGATTAAAAAGACAAAGATTGGCATGGCCATGCGTGCGGCATCAAGAGATTTTGAGACTTCCCAGCTGATGGGGATCAAGATCAACTCCGTGATCAGCATGACTTTTATCATCGGTACGTTTCTGGCCGCCATTGGCAGCCTTTTGTTCTTTACCAACTACACCGGAGTGACTCCGACTGCCGGAGCCATGCCGGGTCTGAAGGCATTCGTTGCCGCAGTGTTCGGCGGGATTGGTTCCATTCCCGGCGCGGTGATCGGTGCATTTATCATCGGTATCTGTGAAAATATTATCAAAGGGCTTGGATGGACCACCTTCTCGGATGCGTTCACCTTCGCACTTCTGATCGTGATTCTGATCGCCAAACCGACCGGACTCTTTGGCGAAAAAGCAACGGATAAAGTGTAAAGGGGGCGTTTATCATGAATAAAAATACAAAAATGATATGGAACGCCGGGCTGATTGTGGCGCTTCTGGCAACGCTTTTTATCTTGGAGCAGATCCTGCCTTCCGGTTCTATGTTTTTCACGGTACTGAAAAAGGGCGCCATCTATGCGCTGGTGGCCGTATCCATGAACCTGTTAAACGGTTTTACCGGACTTTTTTCTCTGGGTCAGGCCGGATTTATGCTGCTTGGGGCCTATGCCTATGCGATCCTGACGATTCCGGTGGAATCCAGAGGAAGTGTCTATCAGTACTTTGACGGCGGAATTGTCCAGTTCACAGTGCCGGTTCCGGTGGCGCTGATCGCAGGGGGCATTCTGGCGGCCGTGTTTGCCTATCTGATCGGACTTCCGGTGCTTCGCCTGAAGAGTGACTATCTGGCGATTGCAACTCTGGGATTTGCAGAAATCATAAGAGCCGTGTTCCAGTGGGATAAACTGGGACCGGTGACCAACGGCTCCAATCTTTTGAGAAGTTTTCCGTCGTTTAAATCGGTGCTCTATCCTTTTATCGTATCCGGAATCTGCATTGCGCTTATTGTCATGCTGATCAATTCCACTTACGGCAGAGCTTTTAAGGCCATTCGGGATGACGAGATTGCGGCGGAGGCCATGGGGATCAATCTGGCCCATCACAAGCGTCTGGCCTTTGTGATCAGCTCCTTTTTTGCAGGTGTGTCCGGCGGACTGCTCGCCATGTATCAGACAACGATTCAGGCATCCATGTTTAAGTCGGCCATGACCTATGAAATCCTTCTGATTGTAGTCATCGGCGGGATCGGTTCTGTGACCGGAAGCTGTATCAGTTCCTTTTTGTTCATTGCCTGTTCCGAGTGGTGGCTTCGTTTTCTGGACAATGAGAATCTGTACATCGGCGGTTTTCATGTTCCGCTTCTGCGTCCTGGTTTCCGGAAGGTTGTATTTGCGGTGGTCATCATGCTGATGGTGCTGTTCTACCGGCAGGGAATTATGGGCACCCGGGAATTTTCCGTGGAAGGAATCGCGAATTTCTTCAAAAATAAATTTGGCAGAAAAAAAACAGCAGAGGGAGGTGGCTCCCATGAGTAAAGAGCATGTCCTGAAAGTAGAGAATGTGACCATGCAGTTTGGCGGCGTCATCGCTGTGGACAACATGAATCTGGAGGTCAACAAAGGGGAGATCGTATCCTTAATCGGCCCTAACGGCGCCGGCAAGACCACCGCTTTCAACGTGATCACCGGTGTGTATGCGCCCACCAACGGAGCAGTCTATTATAAAGATAAAATGATCATCCAGAATTTCCCCCAGGGCAAGATGAAGAAGCTTTACCGGGGCGAAAATGCGAATCAGTATACAGGACAGCATGTACTGGCACCCACACCGGATAAAATCACACGCCTTGGGATTGCCAGGACGTTTCAGAACATCCGGCTGTTCAAGAGTCAGACGGTCTTTGAGAACATTCTGATCGCCAAGCATATGCTGCGCACCAGCAATGTCTTCACGGCTACTTTCCGGCTGAATGCAAAGGAAGAGAACCAGATGCAAGAAGAAGCAGAGAAGCTTCTGAAGATCATGGATCTGGAAGATGTGCGCAATGAGCTGTCCACCTCTCTTCCTTATGGAAAACAGAGGCATCTGGAAATTGCCCGTGCACTGGCCACCAAGCCGGAACTGCTGCTGTTAGATGAGCCCGCAGCAGGCATGAATCCGCAGGAGACATTGGAGCTGACTCAGTTCATCGACAGGATCCGGGATGAGTTCGGGCTGACAATCTTTATGATTGAGCACCATATGGATCTGGTGATGGAGATTTCCGACCGGATCTATGTGCTGGACTTTGGAAAGCCCATCGCGGAGGGCGTACCGGAAGAGATCCGCAACAATCCGCGGGTCATCGAAGCATATCTGGGAGGTGCGCAGGATGAGTAATATTCTGGAAGTAAACAATCTGAATGTATCCTATGGGGGAATCAAGGCGGTCAAGGAGATCAGCTTTCATGTACCAAAAGGACAGGTGGTGACACTGATTGGAGCCAATGGTGCAGGAAAAAGCTCTACCTTACGTTCTATCGTAGGACTGGTACGGCCGGAAGGCGGAAGCATCCAGTTTAAGGAGACGGAGCTTGCAGGGCTGCCCACGGATCAGATCGTCCCCAAAGGCATCACCCTGGTACCGGAAGGCCGCAGAGTTTTCTCGGATCTGACGGTTCTGGAGAATCTGAAGATCGGTGCATACATGAGAAAAGATTCGCTGGACGAGGACCTGAACTGGGTCCATGACCTGTTTCCCCGCTTAAAAGAGCGTTCCTGGCAGCTTGCAGGGACGCTGTCCGGCGGTGAACAGCAGATGCTGGCCATTGGCCGGGCACTGATGTCCAGACCGGAACTGATCATGATGGATGAGCCATCTCTTGGGCTGGCACCGATCATCGTTCAGGGCGTCTTTGACATCATCCGGGAGATCAACAAGCAGGGCGTGACGATTCTTCTGGTGGAACAAAACGCCAACATGGCGCTGAAGGCGGCAGATCTTGGCTATGTCATGGAGACTGGTCAGATCACCTTAAGCGGAACCGGCAAGGAACTGGCGGAGAATGAAGAAGTGAAGGCCGCCTATCTTGGAAAGGCCAAAAGCTGATCTGTCTTTTGGCCGGAAAAAGAGTCATGATAATGCCCGGCCGGCAGACTGTCAAATTATTCCAGAAGAAAGAAAATTCAGATTTGACAGGCGCATGCCGGTGTGCTACAATGGCTTCATAAAACCCGCATGGGAGTGGATTTTTCTGGAGTTGATCCATTTTCGCCACACAACTGTCTGACCGGCAGCTGTGTGGCATTTTTTTGTGCGGAAAAAGGAGGATATGTGATGGAACAGACATTTATGAAAGAGAAAGGAATCCTGTATCTGGTGCTTACGATGTCCCTGCCCATGGTGCTGTCCATGATGGTCAATTCTCTGTACAATATTATTGACAGTTATTTTGTGGCAAAGATCAGCGAAGATGCCATGACTGCGCTGTCTTTGGTATTTCCGCTGCAGAATCTGATCAATGCAGTGACCATTGGTTTCGGCGTGGGCATCAACGCAGTGATTGCATATTTTCTGGGCGCAAGAAATGCACAGATGGCAGACCGGGCGGCAACCCAGGGCATGATCTTGAATGCGCTTCACGGACTGGTGCTGATGGTCTTTTGCATCCTGGTGATTCCGGAATTTCTTGGGCTGTTTACTTCAGATGTTGCTGTCATTCAGATGGGAGTTCGATATTCCAGAATTGTGTTTGCATTCGCGGTGATTATATCGCTGGATTTGTCTTTTGAGAAGATCTTCCAGGCGGTTGGGAAAATGACGGTCGCCATGGTCAGCATGCTGTGCGGATGTATTGCAAATATCATCCTGGATCCCCTTTTGATCTTTGGCCCTGGACCTTTTCCGGCTCTGGGCATCGAAGGAGCTGCCATTGCCACCGGACTTGGGCAGGTGCTGACGCTGATCCTCTATCTGTGCTATTATTTTCTCCGTCCCATTCCGGTGAAATTAAAAAAACAGTGGGTAAAGCCGGACCGGGAGATTGTAAGAAGGCTGTATTCCGTCGGCGTAGCGGCGTCTCTGACTTTATCCCTGCCGTCTTTGATGATTTCCTGCTTAAATGTCATCCTGTTTTCTTTTTCTCAGGCCTATGTATTGGTGCTGGGAGTCTACTACAAGCTGCAGACATTTTTGTATCTGACTGCCAGCGGCATTGTCCAGGGAATCCGGCCGCTGATCGGATACAATTATGGGGCAGGAGAGTACGAGCGGGTGAAGCGAATCTACAAAACTGCGCTGTATCTGATCGTGGGAATTATGTCCTTTGGAACGGTCCTTTGTTTTTTGTATCCAGAACCACTGATCGGGCTTTTTACGGAGGGATCCGATACCATCTTGGCGGGGGCAGGAGCTCTTCGGATCATCTGCATCGGATTTGCGGCATCCTCCGTGTCTGTGACGGCCGGGGGAGCCCTGGAAGGACTTGGAATGGGCAGACCGTCTCTGATGATCTCTTTGTGCCGTTATCTTTTGATTATGCTTCCGGCAGCTTTTCTTCTAAGCCGCGTGCTGGGAGCTGCCGGAGTGTGGTGGAGTTTTCCGACGGCAGAATTTTTGACGGCGGTTTTAGCCGGTCTTTTGTTTCAGCGGGCGCTTCGGTTTGACAAGAAACAGCATTTTTAAATGGAAAAAACGGATCCACAGGTGTGAGACTTTCTGGCAGAAACAGGAAGTTCGCACCTTTTTTTAAATGATATTTTCCTTAAGAGGGAGTATGATAAATGCATACCAGCTTCCAAAAGCCTCAGATTTCCGTAAAACCGGGTCTGGGCGGTGCCGCCGTCTCTGAACGGATGGTATGCCGGAAGTGGTAGAGAGGTGTATTATGATGATTCGGAGGTTCGAATCCTCCACTGTTTTAGGGAAACAGTTTGCTAAGTGGTAAAGCGATCATTGCAACGACTGCACAGTCCATGCAGCTCAAAAGCGGAAGAACCGCGTTTTCTGCTTTTCCCGGAAGACTTTGAACGGGAACGCTTTCTGGTCCGAAATCAGACCAAAAGCCAGTACCTTTAAAGTTTTCAGCCGGAAAAAGGCAGCAGATCGTCCGGATACCGAAGAAACGATCCGAATGACAGCCGATGCCTTGGTACTGGTGTACTGACCGCATTATATTCAGGCAAAGGTCCTCTGCAGGATCCTTTTTCTCAAGGACTCTCCCCGTTTTTTCGGCGGGAAAAGCAGGCGCACTTCCAAATCAAAAAAACAAAGCAAGAGGGGCAAGCGGAACTATTTTTACAGCGCCGCCCCGTACAGCGCCCAGATGGGTGAGCGGCTGCGAAAGCAGACGAGAGGCCATCTCCTCCCCGGGTGATGGGAGGGGCAAGCGGAACTATTAATAAGGAGGCAACCGATGAGATATTTAGTCAAAGAGCAGGAATGCGGATATTTATTGAAAAACGGCGTTTTGGAAAAGCTTCTGTTCGCCGGAAAATACCATCTTCCTTCCTGGATGGGATATGAACTGAAGATTGTAGCCATGACCGGAAAGGTGGACACACAGGATCTTCCAGTCAGCATTCTGATGAAACGTCCGGAATTTGCCGCCCGGGTGATGCGGGTGCAGATCCCGGATGACTGCATCGGCATACATACAGTCAATGGCGTGTACAAACAAGTCCTGATAGAGGGGGAGGCATTGTACTGGAATGTCTATGAGACCAACGAAGTCCGTCTGGTGAATGTGACGGGTACCCGGATCACAGAGGATCAGGTTCCTTTGATGTACCAGAACCTGCTGCCGGCACGGATGTACAAAAAGATCGTCATAGGGGCAGGAGAGACCGGGCTTTTATACATTGACGGACAGTACACAGAACAGCTTTCCACCGGGATCTATTCTTACTGGATTTACGCCCATGAGGTAACCTGTAAGATCTTTAATCTGAAAGTTCAGCAGCTGGAGATTTCCGGACAGGAGATTTTGACCTCCGACAAAGTGGGAATCCGCCTGAACATCCTGTGCAGCTACAAGATCACCGATCCCTGCGCCCTGGTGCAGATGACAGAGAGCTCCGGAAAGCTTTTGTACACAAAGATCCAGCTTCTGGCCCGGGAGTATGTGGGACAGTACCGGCTGGACGAACTTTTGGCTCAGAAAGAAGCCATCAGCAAGTGTCTGTCCCAGCAGATGAAAGCACTGCAGGCAGAGTATTGTGTGGAGATCCTGGACGTGGGCATCAAAGACATCATCCTGCCGGGCGAGATCCGGGACATCATGAATACGGTTCTGGTGGCAGAGAAAAAAGCCCAGGCCAATGTGATCATGCGCAGAGAGGAAGTGGCTTCTACCAGAAGCCTGTTGAACACCGCCAAGATGATGGAAGAGAATCAGATCTTATACCGCTTAAAAGAGCTGGAGTATCTGGAGCGAATCTGTGACAAAGTTGGTTCTATCTCCGTAAACGGGGCGGGAAATATCCTGGAACAGCTGGCGGGACTGACTCTGCCAAAGGAGTCAAAAGCATCCTGACAAAGGCAGAGCAAAATGATGGATCATTTTGCTCTGCCTGTTCCTGCTTTTCGGTATTCAGAAGGCGACACGCCTTTTTGCTTTTTAAAAATGCGGCTGAAATACATGGAGTTCTCGTATCCCACAATACTCCCGATCTCCGCGATGCTGTAGCTGGTGGTCTCCAAAAGGACCTGGGCATTGGTGATGCGCCTTTCCACCAGATACTGCATGGGAGTGGTTTTCGTATACTGTTTAAAATTTCGGATAAACCAGCTGACACTCATGCCACGGGAGGCAGCGTACGCTTCAATACTGATCTCTCGATTGTAATTTTCATTAAAATACTGCAGAGCAAGTTCCATCTCGGCATCCAGATAAGGGTCTTTCTGCCGGCGGTCCCGGCCAGTCTGCCGGTGAATCTGGATCAAAAGCTCCAAAAGAAGCAGCGTCAGAAGCTCTGGATAATGGGTCGGACATCTTTGCAGTTCCTGGATCATCTGTTTGAAAATTCTGGAATATTCCAGTGAAGTTCCGGTGTCCAGCACCCGCATGCCGCTGGTGATTCCATAATGCCTGAGAATATTGGTTACATTATGGCCGGTAAAGTGTACCCAGTAGACCTCCGTCTGCTCAGATCCATAATACACATATTTCTGCGGTTCTTTCGGACGGTAGAGCACCATCTGTCCGGCGCTTACCACCGTATCTTTTTCACTTTTGTCAAAGTAAAAATGTGCTTTTCCCGATGCAATATACAATAACTGAAAATCCCATCTTCCCCTTGGCCTGTGGGTCGGCAGTTTCGGCCGTTTGTACAGGCGATAGGTTCCGCAGCTTCCCACAATCAGCGGCCGGCTCTTGTCTTTAAAATCCACCAATGAACGATTCAAATACGCAGAATTGATATACATACAGGGCTGTCTCCTTTACAGATTGCCGAGTGAACAACAACATTGTACCATTTTGTGTATGTTTTGTCTAATGCAGTTCATAGACATCTGAGATATTTTTCCCTATAATAAGGGTATCAAATGAACAAGGACGTGCAAATTGAACAAAAGAATGGAGGTTATAAGGAGAATGATTGTACCGCGGCACTATGAAAATTTGGAGGTACTCCACGAACATACCATGCCAGCCCGGGCTTATTATATTCCGGCATCGGTGCGGATGGACACACTTGTGGAGCAGCGAGAAGATTCGGACCGGATACAGATACTGAGCGGAAAATGGCGTTTCCGTTATTATCGAAGCATCTATGATCTGACGGAGCCTTTTTATGAACAGGATTTTGATGTCTCTTCCTATGATCGGATCCGGGTACCGGGTGTGTGGCAGATGGAAGGGTACGACACCCATCAGTATACCAACATCCGCTATCCGTTTCCCTTCGATCCGCCTTTTGTCCCTCAGGATAATCCCTGCGGAACTTATGTGCGGGAGTTTTTGTACCACGTAGACAAAACGGCTCCCAGAGTATATCTGAACTTTGAAGGAGTGGATTCCTGCTTTTATGTCTGGATGAACGGAACTTATGTTGGATACAGCCAGGTATCCCACTGTACCAGTGAGTTTGACGTAACCGACCAGGTGAAAGAGGGGGCAAACCGGCTGGCGGTGCTGGTGCTTAAATGGTGTGACGGAAGTTATCTGGAAGATCAGGACAAATTCCGCACAAGCGGCATCTTCCGGGATGTATATCTGTTAAAGCGCCCTGCGCAAACCGTCCGGGATTATTTTGTAAAAACCGCCTTTTCAGAAGGGAAAGCGACAGTAACTGTGCAGATGCAGTATTTTGACGCTGCAGTCCCCACTGCCGTTTCTCTCTATGACCAGGAAGAGGAGCTGGTGGACATGGTGCAGTGCCAGGAAGAAAAGCCGTTGGAGCTGATCATCCAAAAGCCGATATTCTGGAATCCGGAGCATCCTTATCTGTATACCCTGGTCATTGACACAAACTCGGAGACCATTGTGGATCACGTAGGTCTTAGAAAGGTGGATATCGACAAAAAGGCTGTGCGGCTCAACGGAAAAAAGATCATTTTCCGGGGTGTCAATCGCCACGATTTTGACCCGTTTACAGGTCCCGCCGTCGGCCTGGAACAGATCATGGAAGACCTGATCCTGATGAAGCGCCATAACATCAACGCAATCCGGACAAGTCATTATCCAAACGCTCCGTTTTTCTATCAGCTTTGTGACAAATACGGTTTTCTGGTGATTGATGAGGCGGATCTGGAAAGCCATGGACCGGTGGAGATCTATCACAAAGACAACAGCGATGCCAATAAGTTTAACCAGTGGAACATCCCCATCGCAGACAATCCAGTCTGGGAGGCATCGATTCTGGACCGGGTGAAGCTTCTGGTGGAACGGGACAAAAACAGACCCTGCGTGGTTATCTGGTCCATGGGAAATGAAAGTGCTTACGGCTGCAATTTTGAAAAAGCGCTCCGTTATACAAAAGAATACGATAATTCCCGCCTGACTCACTATGAAAGTGCCCGGTATCGGAAAAGCGGTGTGCAGTACGATTACTCCTGTCTGGATCTGTACAGCAGGATGTATCCTTCTTTTGAAGAATTGACCGAATATCTGGAGCATGATCCGAAGAAACCTTGTATTCTCTGCGAGTACTGCCATTCCATGGGAAATGGTCCGGGGGATCTGGAAGACTATTTTCAGCTGTTTCAGAAGCAGGATGTGATGTGCGGCGGGTTTGTGTGGGAGTGGTGCGACCATGCCATCGCCTGCGGCACCACGTCCGATCAAAAGACGATCTATCATTACGGAGGAGACAGCGGTGAAGTGATCCATGACGGGAATTTCTGCATGGATGGACTGGTCTATCCGGACCGTACCCCCCATACGGGACTTCTGGAGTACCGGAATGTATACCGTCCGGTCCGGGTGGTGTCTTTTGAACAGGAGACAAAGAAACTTACAGTCCGCAATCATCTGGATTTTACGAATCTGAAGGATTGGGTGGAAATCCGCTATGAGGTATGCTGTGACGGCATCTGCCTGGAGAAAGGGGTGCTGCCGGTCATGGAGACGGGACCGGGTCAGAGCGGAAGCATCGATCTAAAGATATCCATCCCGGAGGCAGGCAGGGCCTATCTGAAGTTATTCTATTATCAGAAGGAGACAACAGCGCTTGTCCCGGCCGGACATCTGCTTGGATATGAGGAAATTCTGTTGCACACGAAGGATGACCGGAATCAGACGGTTGTAAAACTTTTTGAACCGGCAAAGGACTGGGATGCTGCACTGCAGGTGGAGGAAACCGACCGAAACATTGTGATCCGGGGAGCAGATTTTACCTATGTTTACGAAAAGCGGACCGGACTGTTTTCCCAGATGAACTATGGAGGAAAGGCCTATCTGGACCACCCCATGGAGCTGAATATCTGGCGTGCGCCTGCAGACAACGATATGTACATAAAAACCGAATGGAAGCGGGCACAGTATGATCAGGCCTTCGCAAGAGCCTATGAGACCAGGATTCTCAAAGGAGAGACGAAGGTGGAACTTTTCTGCCGGATGTCCCTGGCAGCGGCCTCTGTTCAGCCCATGATGGAGATCGGTGCCGTCTGGACTGTCGACTGCAGTGGAAGGCTTGGCGTCACCATGCGGGTACACCGCAATACCGAGTTCCCGGAGCTTCCGCGGTTCGGACTTCGTCTGTTTTTAAACCGGGAGCTTGATCAGGTGTGTTATTTTGGTATGGGTCCTTATGAAAGCTATATAGATAAACACCAGGCATCGCTTCATGGACAGTATCACACATCGGTTTTGAAGCTTCAGGAGGACTATATCCGTCCTCAGGAGAATGGAAGCCATACCGACTGCGACTATGTGACTTTATCCCATGACGACTACAGTCTGACGGCAGTTTCAGAACATACGTTCTCTTTTCAGGCATCTGTCTATACCCAGGAGGAACTGGAGCAAAAGATGCATTACCATGAACTGGAACCTTCAGACAGCACGATTCTGTGTCTGGACTATGCCCAAAACGGCATGGGTTCCAACAGCTGCGGACCGAAGGTCCTGGAAAAATATTGTTTTAACGAAGAAACTTTTACATTTTCAATCCATCTTGTACCGTTTGTAAAAAATTAAACTCACAGAACCGTCTGCCGGTTCGGGTATCCTGTGCATGCAGCAATCCGGAAGCGGATGCCCGAATCTGCAGAATGTAACATAGCAAAAAAGAAAAGGAGCATTTTTTATGCAGGAAAAAACATATTTAAAATGGTACAACAAAGTAGGGTATGGTTCCGGAGATATCGCTGGAAATGTGGTATATGCATTCTTATCCTCCTTTGTCATGATCTACTTGACCAACACCATAGGGTTAAATCCGGGGATTGTGGGGACGCTGATCGCTGCCTCCAAATTTTTTGACGGAGTCACGGACATCTTTTTCGGCGCCATGATCGACAAGACAAAGACCAGACTTGGAAAGGCAAGGCCATGGATGCTTTATGCCTATGTGGGCTGTGCTGTTACACTGGCTGCGATCTTTGCCATTCCGGTCAATCTTGGCAAAACCTCACAGTATGCCTGGTTTTTTATCGCTTACACCCTGTTAAACGCCGTGTTCTATACGGCCAACAATATCGCTTATTCTGCTCTGACAGCTCTTGTGACCAAGAACAGCAAAGAGCGGGTGCAGATGGGTTCTTATCGGTTTATCTTTGCTTTTGGAACCAGCCTTCTGATCCAGTCTATCACCATAAATGCGGTGGCGTACTGCGGCGGCGGCGCGTCCGGCTGGCGGACAGTTGCCATCATCTATTCTCTGATCGGCCTGGTGGTCAACACGATCTCCGCGCTGTCAGTCAGGGAGCTTTCCGAAGAAGAGCTGAATGAAGCTGAAAAAGGAGACCCAGAAAACACACAAGAGAAGTATGGTCTTGTGGCAGCAGCCAGAATTCTGATTTCCAACAAATTTTATCTGATGATCTGCGGAGTATATATTTTGCAGCAGATATACGGTGCCATGCTGAATATGGGCATCTATTATATGACCTATGTACTGAAAAACGAAAATCTGTACGGGGTCTTCTCCTGGGCCATCAATATTCCTCTGATCGTGGCACTGGTCTTTACACCGACGCTGGTGGCCCGGTGGAAAGGGATGTACCGTCTGAACTTAAGAGGCTATATGCTGGGTACGTTCGGCCGGGCAATGGTAGTCGTGGCAGGATATTATGGAAGTGTGCCCCTGATGCTTTTCTTCACCGGTGTGGCGGCCTTCGGACAGGGACCCTGGCAGGGAGATATGAACGCAGTCATCGCTTCCTGTTCTGAGTACACCTATCTGACTACGAAAAAACGGGTCGACGGAACCATGTATTCCTGTACTTCCCTTGGGGTGAAGCTGGGCGGCGGTCTGGGCACTGCCATTGCAGGCTGGATGCTTGCAGCCAGCGGTTTTGACGGAACGCTGGCGGTGCAGCCGGAATCCTGTATGAATATGCTCTACTTTATGTATCTTTGGATTCCCATGTTCATCAGCCTTGTGATCACGCTGGTACTTTCCAGAATGAATGTGGAAGAGACCAACGAAAAGCTGAAACAGGAAATGGAAGCAGAGGTTTCTGTATAAGTCAGAAAAGCATTGCCCTGGAAGATCTTTCGAAGATCACTTCTGCGGGCAATGCTTTTTGTCTTTGCCGGGGGTCTTTATGCATGATATACATGATCGAAATAGTCTGCATAAAAATCCAGAAGCTGGTTCATGAAATCTTTGATTCTGTTCATTGTGCATAACTCCTTTCTCTTTGTTTTACCATAACAATCATAACAGAGAGCCGAAAGGATTGCGTGCCAAACAGGAAGAAAAGATAGTCATATTTTGCAGAAAGGAGAAATCCGAATGTATCCGGTTTATGAAAAGACCGAGAGGGGCGTGCGGGCGCTTCAAAAGGAGTCTGAGCATGTGGGACCTCATCTGCACCGGGCGATCGAGTTTGTCTATGTGACAAAAGGCTGTCTGGAACTTGGAGTGCAAAGAGAACTGTACCATATGGAAGAGGGGGATTTTGGCATTGTGTTCCCGGATCTGATTCATCATTACCAGGTATTTTCGCAAGGAGAAAACACCGCCTGCCATATTCTGGCAGAACCATCCGTGTGCGCGGCATACGGAGAAGATCTGTTCAAGTACAGTCCGAAGATTCCGGTGATTCCAAAAGAAAAAGTGGAAGAGGAGCTTGTGCATGCGGTCAGACATCTGATTGGGGAGAGAAAGCCGGACCCGATCCTCAGACATGCATATGTGCAGATTCTTCTGGCCAAAAGCATGCCGCATCTTTTGCTCGTGCCAAGGGAGGGACCAAAGGACGAAGAAGTTGTCGATCAGATGGTGGCTTATATCTCTGCACATTTTCGGGAAAGGATAACGCTGTCCAGGATGGCACTTGATCTGGGAGTCGGCAGATATGTGCTTTCCCGGACATTTTCCGGCACATTCCACAGGAATTTCAATCAGTATTTGAATGAGACAAGACTTTCCTATGCCTGTGAACTGCTGGAATACACAAACCGCACGATAACAGACATCTGTCTGGACGCCGGCTTTGACAGCCAGCGAACTTTTCACAGAGTATTTAAGGATTACTGCCATCAGACGCCCCGGGAGTACCGGAGGAACCAAAGAGCGAAACTTTTAAGCTGCCAGCCAGTTTCTGAAAATCTTCAGAGCCGGCACTGCATCCATGACCCTGACACAGATAATAACGTACACCCCGGTCCGGAATCGGATAGTGTGCTGTAAATGGAGCGATGCGCGTAAGCTGCTCCTTGTTTTCCGGGGTCAGAAGCAGCACCGTCAGGCCCGGGAGACTGTTCTGGCAGAGAAAGTCCTGCAGCTTTTGTGGCATCCTGGCTTCTGCACTGGCACAGAGAAGCTGTACAGAAGGATAAAGAAGACTGCACATGGAAAACAGGGCAAAGCTGTGTCCGGACGGAGAAGTGGCAGCTTCTTCGGCAAGGTACTGCATTGTGTGATCCCGTTCTTTCTGCCAGATTTCTTCTCCGGTCAGATCAGACAACAGGGAAAAAATGTGCGCAGCGACCGAATTGCCAGAAGGAAGCGCGCCGTCCCAGGTTTCTTTGGGGCGGCTGATCAGCTGTTCCGAATCACTGGCATACAGATAGAATCCTCCCTGCCTGGAATCGGAAAACCATCGGATCATCTCTTTGGCAATACGTGCTGCTTTTTCCAGAAAATCTGCATTCCAGGTGATCTGATACAGCTCTAAAAGAGCCCATGCATAGTAGGCATAGTCTTCCAGATTTCCCGAAAAGGCGGCTTCCTTGTCCCGGTAGCGGACATACAGCCTGCCTCTTTCGTCTGTCAGATGGGTTTCCACAAATTGCTGTGCCTTTACTGCATCTTTTAGCCAGGCAGGTTCCCGGCATAAAAAAGAAGCTTTTGCCAAAGCAACAATCATCAGGCTGTTCCAGGCGGTCAGAATCTTATCGTCCCGATGCAGTGACGTGCGGGTAAGACGATAATGGTAAATCTGCCTGCAGAGCATCTCCATACGTCTGTCTTTGCGGTCAGGCTGTCTTAAAAGATTTGGAATATTTTTTCCTTCAAAATTTCCCTCTTTGGTTATATCAAAAAAGCGGCAGAAGTCTTCAGCGTCTTTTTCATTTAAGACCTTGAAGACTTCTTCTTTGGTCAGCATATAATATTTTCCTTCCACCCCTTCACTGTCTGCATCCTGCCCGCAGCAAAAACCGCCTTCCGCACCTGGCAGCTCCCGCAGAACATAGGAAACCGTTTCTCTGACCACAGACAAGAAGAGTGCATTGCCAGTGACCTGATAGGCTTGTGCATAGACATCGATCAGCAGCGCATTGTCATACAGCATCTTTTCAAAATGAGGAATCAGCCACTGTTCATCGGTGGAATAGCGGGAAAATCCGCCCCCGATCTGGTCATAGATACCGCCCCTGGCCATGCATTCCAACGTTTTTGTCACGATCTGCATGGCTTTTTCGTTTTGTTCCTTTTGTGCATAGCACAGTAAAAAAGTCAGATTGTGAGGAGTCGGAAATTTGGGTGCCCGTCCAAAACCGCCCCATCTGGAATCGAAAGTACGAAAAAGTTCTTCTGCTCCCCGTCGGACCAGTTCCAAAGAAGGTTCGGCGCCGGATGGGGTTCTGGGACTTTTTAACCAGGAACTGATTTCTTTTCCGGTCTGTTCCAGTTTTTCCCGCTGTTCCTGCCACAGCTTTTCCACCCGAAGCAAAAGCTCAGAGAGTCCCAGATACCCATAGCGGGAATGACGGGGCAGATAGGTGCCTGCATAGAAGGGATTCTGCTTGGGCGTCATCAGGATCGTCAGAGGCCAGCCGCCGGAACCGGTCATGGCCTGGCAGACGGTCATATAGACGGCGTCAATATCCGGACGCTCCTCCCTGTCCACCTTGATGCTGACAAACGAGCGGTTCAGGATCCGGGCGATCTCTTCGTTTTCAAAAGATTCATGGGCCATCACGTGACACCAGTGGCAGGTAGAGTAGCCGATGCTTAAGAAAATGGGCTTCTCTTCCTGACGGGCGGTCTCAAAGGCCTGGCTGCACCAGGGATACCAGAAGACGGGATTTTCCGCGTGCTGGAGAAGATAGGGAGATTTCTGATCTTTTAACTGATTTGACATGGAGCGCTCCTTTCCATAACTGTCATGCACCGGTAAAAAGCGACAGCTTGACAGTCTGTCTGAATTGTTACTATTATAGACCTGTCTGAATAATATTATCATTGTTTTTGTATTTCTGTCACCTTTTTGTGCTGTGATTTGTTTTATATATAAGGAGTGATAAGTGATGCAGCCTTATGAGAAGAAAACATGCTGCAGCGTGGAAGCGGTCTTCCTCCGGTACGGCGGTATGCTCTACCGGATTGCCGTCGTCATGCTGCAGAGCACCCATGATGCGGAGGATGTGGTGCAGGATACTCTGATTCGATATATGGAACGAAAAAAGGGCTTTCATGATCAGGCCCATGAGAAAGCCTGGCTGATCCGGGTGACCATCAATCTGTGTAAAAACCGGCTTCTGTTCGCAAGAAAACATCCGCAGGTGGAACTTTCCCAGCTGACAAGAAGCTATGAGAATGCAGAAGACCGTGGTATGATGGAATGTCTTCTGAAGCTGCCAAGGGTGCATCGGGAGGCGCTGCTTTTGTACTATGTCATGGGCTACAGCATCCGGGAAGCCGCAAAAATCCTGCAGGTGACAGAAGGGGCCATGAAGAAGCGGCTGGAACGGGGGCGCAGAAAATTTAAAGAGATTATGGAACAGGAAGGAGTGGCAGAAGATGGAATATGAACGTCTGAAAACAGCAGTGGAACAGATTTCCCTGTCAGAAGAAGCAAAGAAGCGGATTCTGGAGCTGGAAGAGAAGCAGAAGAAACGACACGGACAGCAGAAGACTGTGAGACAAAGCCTTACAGCTGTATGCATGGCGGCGCTTATTTTTTCTGCCTTCCTGGTCCTTCCGGAAAAAATAGAAGAGACGCCAAAGTGGGGGATCACGGCCTATGCCAAAGGAACCAAAACAGCCCAGTGGATTTCTCTGAAACCCGGTGAGCGGGTGCTTCTGGAACTGGATCCGGTGAGGAACCGTTACATGATCGAGCTGGATCTGCCGGAAAATTATTACTATGAAAAGGAGATTATTATTCTTGGCATAGACTGTATCAGCCCCCAGGGAAAGACGATTTTCTGGCTGGTTGGCGATGAAGAAGAGGCAGAGGCGCTTCCGGATGTCATAAGCAGTTCCATGTATATCAAGATCCTGGATGAAAACCGGGAGGAAGTGGACCGGGTGATTCTGGAAGTGACACGGGAATATGACAACTGCTATGTGCAGATCAAAGAAAAGGAGGACCCGTGAGATGTTTTACCTTCATATGGCGGTCCGCAGTCTGAAACGCTGCGGACAACGGAGTCTGTTGTGTATGCTGATCTGCCTGGTCACCGTGCTGTTTCTGCACCTTTACGCAGGCAATGTGAGAGATCTGGAACAGATGAGGGAGCACTTGCCCGATGCCATAAAAGTGGCCGGAAAAATCTGCAATCTGGATGGAAGCATGGATCAGGGACTGAAGATTGAGGAGGCATTGGTGACCGAACTTTTGGCATCGGAATCGGTGGCGGAGCCGGTGGTGACGGTCCAGCTTCTGGCGGATTTGGATGCATCCGGATCCAAAAGAAGGGGAAGCATTCCGCCGTTTGAAGCCCGGGGTGTCAACTGTCTGGCAGGTGCGGGCGGACTGAAACCGGAGGATGTGACGTTGACAGAAGGAAATACTCTGGACTTTCTGGCATCCGGTGAAAGGAAATGTCTGGTGGACCGGGCCCTTCTGGAACAGAAAGGGTATCAGACCGGAGACCGGATCCTTCTGGATCTTTATTATTATCGGTACGGAGACTATCATGAAGTATTCTGTGAGCCGCTGGAGCAGTGCGAATATGAGATTGCGGGAGTCATGGATGCAGGCAGCGGCGCGGGATATCCGGAACTGATTCTGCCTATTCAGGCGGTGCAGGACAGCTACCGGCGGGCGGGGTATCCTTTTCTGGCTGATTCCTTTTTTTTCACTGTGAAAAATCCGCTCAGGCTGAATGCATTTAAAGAAGAGATGCAAAAACTGGGACTTCTTCCGGTGTCAGGAGCGGCAGAGATGCACTATGAGGGCAACGCGCTGGTGGTGCAGGATGAGACCTTTATCAAAGCGGCAGAGCGGATCGAAGAGAGCCTGACGCTGCTTCGGGGATTTCTGCCTCTGATTTTCTGTATTGCGGCGGGAGCAGGATATCTGACCGCACACCTGTTCATCCAGGACCGGAGACCGGAATATGCGCTTTTACGGTCCATTGGGATTGGAAAGATGAAAAGCTGCCTCGTCTTTTTTACAGAATACCTGCTTCTGGCAGTGGCAGGCAGCGGGCTTGGGACTCTGTGCGCCTGGCCTGTGATGTCAGAGAACCATTCTTTTTCGCTGATGGTGATGTGGGTGTCTGTGGGTTTCTGTGTCCTGGGGATGCTGGCAGCGCTTGTCTCCATGAGCAAACACAGTGTGATGCAAATTCTGTCACAGAAGGATTGAGGTGAGCAGTATGATTATGATCCGATACAGTCTGAAACAGCTTTGGCGGATGCGCCGCATCAGTGCCTTTTTTGTACTTCTTCTGACCTTTGCGGTGCTCCTTTTGTCTCTGGGCGGGAGCATGTATGTGCTGACCGCTGCTAACATGGAACGTTTTGAGCAGGTCTTTTTGACCATCGGAACAGCAAGGCAGGTGCCGGTGTCGGTGAAAAGAGAAAAGGAATGGAGTGCGGAAATCAAAGATTACCGCTTCCGGACGGTGAAAGAATACGGAGAAACGATTCCGGCTTCCGTGCTGGAACTCTCCGGAGCAGAATATCTGTCCGGCCCGGAACAAAGGCCATATTATGTGGCCTACGACCCTTCCTTTCGCCTGTTTGATCTGAATACGGGAGTCAGTCAGAGGGTTGTCTTAGAAGGGGTGCCTTATGAGGACAGCATCCCTGACGGTCCCATAAGGATGCATCAGGGAAAGGTGCTGTACAGCTATTATCCCATGGACAACCTGATCGACTTTCATTTCTGTGATCATGAAAATCCGGAACCAAAACCTCTGGAGGCGGGAAAAACGTATGTAATGTATCTTCGGGACTATATTCCTCATGGATGGCGGACAGGGGAGGATAATCCTTATGAATGGATTCCGGCAGGAACGCTTTCCTCGGACCAGACCGACCTGTCCGGCAACCGGATTCCGAGTTCGCTGCCAGGGATATTTTATGAGGAAGTGACCGAAGGATTCTATGAGACAAAGGCGGGGGAGAAGTGGCTGGAGCTTGCCAAAGCACTGGACTGGACCTACCATTCGGTCCCGGTCACGCCGGTGAGCGATCTGAACCTTCTGATGTCTTTTTACCAGGGAGATGCCTACCTGATCGAGGGCAGAAAGCTGGATGATACGGATCAGGAAGAAGGGCGCAAAGTCTGTATGATCTCCCGGTATTTTGCCGCAAACAACGAGCTTTCCGTGGGCGATCAGCTGCCGCTTTCACTGATGCTTGCCAGCTATTCCGGAACCACTTCTTCTGATGCCAGTCTTTTGTTCTGGTCGGATTACGGACTGCTGAACGCAGAAGGAAAAGCTTATGAGCCATTTTTTGAGGCAGACTATACGGTGGTTGGTATCTATGACTGGTCTGCCGGCAGTTCCAGAAGTACCGACTATGCGCTGGGACGAAATGAAGTTCTGATTCCGGCCAGTTCGGTGACAGAAAGTATGGAACACAACATTGCGGCCTACGGTCCCATGAATGCGGCAAACACATCCTTTTGCATTCCCAACGGAAGCATCCAGGAATATCAAAAGCTGTGGGAAGAGCAGGGGGTGGAGGGGATCGAACTGCAGTTCTATGACAGAGGATATACCGATCTCCAGGAAAATCTGTCCGGGATCCGGAGGATCTCCGTGATCCTGCTGGCAGCGGGGATCGTGACGGCATTTCTGGTATTGATGTTTTTCTGCCGCCTTTTTATCACAAGACAGTGCCGAAGAACTGCCATCGAGCGTTCCATGGGAATGGGAACGCGCACCTGTATCGTCTCTTTGCTGGCGGGACTTGTGCTGCTCAGCGCGGCAGGGTGTATTCTGGGAAGCACCGCCGGCTGCCGGCTTTCCAAAGAGACTGTGCAGCGGATGGAAAGCGGCGGGCACTACAGTACCTTGTACAGCAGCGGACTGATTGCGGCGGAAGGAAATGAGACAGAAGAGATTGTACTGGATACTTCCTTAAACGCCGCCGTTTCTGCAGCGTCCGGATTTGGAGTACTGACAGCTGCAGTCCTTTTATCACTTTTTATGATTCATGGAAATCTGAAAAAAGAGCCGCTGAAACTGCTGAGCAGAAGAGAAGACTAGACTAGATGCAGCATTTTACCTTCCTTCTGCAACATTTTACTTTTGAATCAGGTGATTTTAAACGATATATGGTATCATATAGTCAGGCAGAAGAGCAGCGGTTCTCTTGATCTGACCGGTGTTCTGTCTGCATGATATCCGGTGAAATGTGTTTATTCCCGCGGGCAACGAGCCAAGTGGCTGCTTGCAGACATTTGGCGACTGCCGCGAGGGTCAAATACCCCGCTGCGCTGCAGCGCTGCAAGTTTGATACCCCGTTGCTTGCAGCGGGGTCTTTGATTGATTCATGCGTTTGTCGTGAACGGTGCGGCTGCCGTCCGGCGAATAAAACACTTGTAATATTTCCCACAAATCGGTATGATAGAAATACATCATAAACGGCAGTATCAAACAATCTGTGAAAAACAGCAATGGACCAGGAAAGGGAATTGCCAAACTTAGGTAGTGCCAAGCAGTTTATGAAAAACAGCATCTGTCCGAAAGCAGCCCCGGAAGGATTTTGCAAAACGAAGGAAAGGAAACATCTTTCAGACGCTGGAACAAAGCAAAGGAAACATCATCCAGACGCCAGGATAAACTAAGGGCGGATGCTAAATTTCACTGGAGGGAGAGTACATGAGAACAAAATGGAAGAGAGCAATGGCGTTTTTGCTGTCTTTTCTGCTCCTTGTGGGGACCGGAAGCATGGAGGCTTTCGCCTACGGAAGCACGTCGAAGATACATATTCACGTGCGGTATGAGCAGTCGGACGCGAGGCGGATGCTTTCGCGGGTCAACCAGCTTCGGACCGGAGGGAGCTGGTACTATGATGAGAACAACACGAAGATTCTCATAGGGGAAGGAGAACGAAGTCCTCTGACCTGGGATTACATGCTGGAGAAGATCGCCATGCTGCGGGCGGCGGAAGCGGCGGTGAATTACACCAGCGGACGAAACGGTCACACCAGACTCAACGGAAAAAGCTGGTCCACGGCGTACAAAGACTGCGTGGATGAAGAGGCGATGGCAAACGGGATGTCTTTGCACTGGTATGGTTCTTATGGGGAAAATCTGGCTTTCGGGCATTCGGTGGAATCATCCGTGTTCGAGGCCTGGCTGGAAGAGGATAAGATGTATGATGGACAGAGCCACAGAAGGAATATGCTGGCTTCCGGCATTCAGAGCATCGGCATTGCACATATCATCTACAACGGACGGGATTTCTGGGCCATGGAAGTGGGCGGAGAGAATTCCGGATACCGGGACCCGGGTGTGGTGGACGGCCAGCGGCAGGTAACGCTGGAAGCAGAAGAGGAGTTTTTAAAATACGACGGGACCGGGAATCCGTCGGAACCCTCGAAAAAGCCTTCCTCGGATCAAACCAGCCGTCCGTCGGGCAGCACAAAGCCGGCAAAACCGTCGGTATCCTTAAGCCAGGTGAAAGATCTGACCGTCCGGGCTGCCAGATACAACACTCTGGAGCTTTCCTGGAGTCCTGTATCCGGCGCAAGATCATATGAGATCTATTATTCTGCCTCAGATCAGGTGAGTACTGCCAGACGTCTGGCAAATGCCAAAAAGACATCGTATAAGTTTACCAAGGCAAAATGCGGACAGCATTATTACTTCTGGGTGATTCCGGTCGCCGGCAAGACAGAAAAAGGGAGCTTGAGCGCCGCGCCGATGTGCTCCGGCCGGACAGAGCTTTCGGGGAACCCTGCATTTACCATGGCAAAGACCAGTTACAACAGCGTGAAACTGAAGTGGAACAAGGTGCCGGGGGCCAAGCGGTATATCGTGGAGTGCAGCATGGATCAGGCAAACTGGACAAAAGTTTTTGAGAAGGGGGGCACCAGCTTTACGCACAAGGGACGGGAAACCGGCGAGACCTATTATTACCGGGTGCGGGCTGTGAGAGACCAGTACATAACCTCTCTGGAGGGAGCTGGTCTGATCAACGGGACAACGGTCCTCGGCCATGTGACGAATCTGAAGGTGAAGCCTTCCGGTACCAACGGACTGAAACTTACCTGGCGGAAAGTGCCGGGTGTTGCATATTATGAAGTGTACCGGCTGAACAGGGAGACCGGAAGCTATGAACTTCTGACGCCGGGCCGGAACCTGGGAAAGACAAACTATGTAGATACTGGACTTGCTCCGGCTGTCTCCTATACGTATAAGGTAATCGGCTTTACAGCAGGAGGCAGAAAGCAGACGGATGTGCTGGAGCATGCAGGATCCGCTGCCCAGACAACCAAAGCGCCAATACGGTAAAGAAAGACCGCCATATTTTTTTAGAAAAACTGTTGCAGGGTCATGAGTACCAGCTGACTTTGCAGCAGTTTTTTTCTGCAGTTTCTGCTGCCGCAAGTTGTAAAAACGGGGTGGATATGTTACACTTATTGCAACCAGTGATTCTAATAAATACATATATCATCAGGAGGTAAACAATGAATCAATGCTATAGCTGTGAAACCTGTAAAAGTGCGGACAAGCCGCTGGAAAGTTTTATCGCGGGTCTTCCCATGGAGACTTCTCACCACCGGGTGAAAGGACAAAGCGTAAAATGCGGTTTTGGACAAAAAGGTGTCTGCTGCCGCCTGTGTTCCAACGGACCCTGCCGGATCACACCCTCTGCGCCAAGAGGCATCTGCGGTGCCACAGCGGATGTAATTGTGACCCGGAATTTCCTTCGGGCAGTGGCCTGCGGAAGCGGCTGCTATATCCATATTGTGGAGAAGACAGCCTGGAATCTGAAGAATACAGCTTTAAACCATGGAGAGATCAAAGGCCATGAGGCTCTGAAAACGCTTTCCGAAGAGTTTGGAGTCGACACATCTCTAGATGAGCATGCACAGGCGCTTGCCATCGCGGACAAGGTGCTGGCAGATCTTTACAAGCCAGTGTGGGAAGAGATGGAACTGGTGGAGAAGATGGCATACGAGCCCCGCTATAAGAAATGGAAAGAGCTTGGCATCCTGCCGGGCGGCTCCAAGTCCGAGGTGTTTGACGGCGTGGTAAAATGTTCCACCAATTTAAGCTCGGATCCGGTGGATATGCTGATGACCTGTCTGCGCCTTGGCATCTCCACAGGACTTTACGGACTGACCCTTACGAACCTTCTGAATGATGTTATGCTGGGAGAGCCTAAGATCCGTCTGGCGCCGGTGGGACTGAACGTGATCGATCCGGATTATATCAATATCATGATCACCGGACATCAGCATTCTCTGTTCACCCATATCCAGAACCGTCTGACCGACGAGGATGTGGTGGCAAAGGCAAAAGCGGCAGGAGCCAAAGGCTTTAAGCTGGTAGGCTGTACCTGCGTGGGGCAGGATCTGCAGCTTCGCGGCGCACACTACACAGATATCTTTGACGGACATGCAGGCAACAATTACACCAGCGAGGCGGTGCTGGCGACCGGAGCCATCGACGCGGTGTTATCTGAGTTCAACTGTACCCTTCCCGGCATCGAGCCTATCTGCGATGAGCTGAAGATCAAGCAGATCTGTCTGGATCTGGTGGCGAAGAAGGCAAACGCAGAATCTGTGGAGTATGCTTACGAGAAGAGAGAGGCGCAGACCGAGGTTATCATTGACAAGATCATCGATGCCTACAAAGAGCGCCGGGGCACTGTTCCCATGAATCTGCAGCCGGAGCACGGCAACAAGAACACCCTGACTGGTATCTCCGAAGGTTCTTTGAAAGAATTTTTGGGCGGACAGTGGAAGCCGCTGATCGACCTTCTGGTGTCCGGCAAGATCAAAGGTGTGGCAGGCGTGGTGGGCTGTTCCAACCTGACAGCCGGCGGACACGACGTGCTGACCGTGGAACTGACCAAAGAGCTGATCAAGCGCGATATCATCGTACTTTCTGCCGGATGTTCCTCAGGGGGACTGGAAAACTGCGGTCTGATGACGCCGGAGGCGGCAGAGCTGGCGGGAGACAGCTTAAAAGAGGTGTGCAAAAGCCTTGGCATCGCACCGGTTCTGAACTTTGGGCCCTGTCTGGCAATCGGACGTCTGGAAATGGTGGCGACGGCTCTGGCAAAAGAGATTGGCATCGACATCCCGCAGCTTCCGCTGGTGCTCTCTGCGCCGCAGTGGCTGGAGGAGCAGGCGCTGGCAGACGGATGCTTTGGACTGGCGCTGGGACTGCCCCTTCATCTTGGTCAGCAGCCTTTTATCGCAGGCAGTGAGCTGGTGGTCAATGTATTGACCGAGGGCTTAAAAGAGATCACCGGAGGCCAGGTGCTGGTGGAGATCGATCCGGTGAAGGCGGCGGATCAGATGGAAGCCATCATTCTTGAGAGACGCAAGGGCTTGAATATTTAATACGGCAGGAGGAAGCAGCCAATGAAACGAATCGCGATTGATCCCTCCAAATGTGACGGATGCAAAAACTGTGCGCTGGCCTGCATGGACAGTCACCGCACAGACGGCAAAGAAGGGGTGATCACCCTGAATTTTCAGCTTCCGGAGACGGAAGCCCGCAACGAGATCGAGAATGACGGTAAAGGCGGATATCTGCCCATGTTCTGCCGCCACTGCAGCGTACCGGGCTGTGCCAACAGCTGCATGAGCGGTGCTTTGAAAAAGGATATGGAGACTGGACATGTGGTGTACGACGAGAAGCGCTGCGGTGCATGTTTTATGTGCGTCATGAACTGTCCGTACGGCATTCCCAAGCCGGACCAAAGTGGGATGAAAATCTTAAAATGTGATTTCTGCAAGGAACGTTTGGAAGGTCCGGCGTGCGTGGCAGCCTGTCCCAAACAGGCGATCTGGGTAGAGGAGGTGGAGTAGATGGCAGAGATTTATGTAATCGTGGGCACCGGAGCAGCCGGCATGGCGGCCGCGGAGCGCATTCGTCTCTACAAAAAAGATGTGACCATCATCATGATGTCCATCGATGAGCATTCTCATTCCAGGTGTATGCTGCACAAGTTTTTGGGCGGCGAACGCACGGAGGAGGAGCTGTCCTTTGTGGAACCGGATTTCTTTCAGAAGCATGAGATCTACTGGGGCAAGGGACAAAAAGCCCTTGGACTGGATACAAAGAACAGGCAGATCCGGATGGAGAACGGGTATCAGCCCTACGACAAGCTTTTGATTGCCACCGGTTCTGTCTTCGGGATCCCGCCCATCAACCATTTTAGGACAGCGTCCAACGTGTACGGCTTCCGGGATTTGATCGATGCTCAGAAAATTGACGCCGCTGTAAAGGCAAAAAATGCAAAGCATGTATTTATCGTCGGCTCTGGTCTGGTGGGTCTGGATGTGGCTACGGGCCTGATGGAACGGGGCGTCAAGGTGACCATCGCGGAGATGGCGCCCAGGGTAATGCCCCTGCAGACCGACGACACGGCGGCGAAGGCTTACCAGGAGCGCTTTGAAGCCCATGGGGCGAGATTCCTTTTGGGCATCGGAGCCAGTGACAGCATTGTCAATGACCAGAATGAGATCACCGGGGTGGTGCTTTCGACCGGTGAGACCGTAGCGTGCGATTTTGTCATCTGCGCCGCAGGCGTGCGTCCCAACATCATGTGGCTGGAAGACAGCGGACTTGCCATGGAGCGGGGAATCACGGTGGATGAGTATATGCAGACCTCCGCACCGGATGTCTATGCGGCGGGGGATGTGACCGGATTGTCCGGCGTGTGGCCCAATGCCATGGATATGGGCCGGATTGCCGCTTCCAACATGTGCGGCGTCCCCACCAAATATACGGACCGCTACTGCATGAAGAATACATCGAATTTCTTCGGTCTGCAGATGCTGACCATCGGCGATATCAATCGTCAGGTGGAAGGCGCAGACATCTATGTAAAGGAGAGTAAAAACTGTTACAAAAAAGCAGTGGTAAAGGACGGTGTCCTGCAGGCAATCCTGATCCAGGGCGATATTTCACACACAGGTCACTGGCAATATCTGATCAAAAATGGTATAAATATAAGTGAACTTTTAAAGACGAAGGACGTATTTGATATCACCTATGGTGATTTTTACGGACTGGATGATATGAGTGAGTATCAGTACGCTTAAGGGGATTTAAAAGCAGCAAAAACACAGGCAGAGCCCGGGTACCAATCGTGAGCGATGGGACTGGGAGGGCTTGAACAAAACTGAAATCAGGAGGGGAACATATTATGTATGCAGAATTTGATGAGAGCCTGGTAACCGGCAATGAGATGATCGATGGACAGCACAAGGAGCTGATCGAAAAGATTAACAAACTGATGGACTGCTGTGAGCAGGGAGGCGGCAAGCTGGAAGCCATCAAGATGCTGGATTACCTGTCGGACTACACGGAGTTTCATTTTGGAGCGGAGGAGAAGCTTCAGGAGGAGGTCTCCTATCCGGAGCTGGAAGCACACAAAAAGCAGCATGCAGCTTTTGTAAAGGCCGTATCCGAGCTTCATGAGATGCTGGAAGAGGAAGAAGGTCCTACAGATGCTTTCGTACAGGCGGTGAATAAGAATGTGATTGACTGGCTGTATAAGCACATCAAAGGCTTTGACTGCTCTGTGGCTTCTTATGTGAATATGAACGGACATGCAGAGATGCTGTAGAAAACATTGACTTTATCGTTGCCCCGCCCGGCAGAAGTTTTGGAAAAGATTTCTGCCGGGCGGGGTTTACAATTCTTTGTATGGTCCGGTGTGGGGAAGGCTGTCTCAGCGGCGACGGCATCGGTCGCAGGCCCATCGAAAGGTCCGGGACATGACAGGACCGGTCAGCATAATTCCTGCTAAAGTGCCGATGTGGATTACGCCGCCCAGTCCAAGGGCACCCGCGGTCAGCAGAAGATCATAGCTTACCCGCACGGCGCCCAGGGAAAAAGGCAGGGATCCGGCTGCTGTCTGGATCAGGGCGTCGCCGGGGGAGATTCCCAGTCCGGCGGCCTGATACAGCCCAAGCCCCACTGCCGTAAGGACAGTGCTTAAAAGCAAAATGACAGTGCGGACAAAAAGGGGACTTTGTTCGATGTGCAGCAGGGACATTCCGTACAAAAAGCTGTCGCAGAAGATTCCGGTCAGGACAACGCTTAAGATGGTCCCGAAATGAATGTAACTTCGGTTGATACACAGAACGATCAGAAAATTGATCAGATTAAAAAGGGTTGCCGCTGTTCCGTAGCTTAAGGAAAAGGTGCGGCTGACCCCCTGGGTAAACGCTGTAACAGGGTCGCTTCCCAGAGACGCCCGGATGCATCCTGCCGCCCCCAGACTCATCAGAAGCAGTCCAAAGAGGAGCAGGAAAAGACGGATGTCAAAAGAATTCTGACAGACAGATCGTCCGGCCAAGAGCAGCCGACTGGTAAGCGCCTTCCACCAGTTTGGTAAGTTGTATGGCTTCTTCCATTCCATAGTCCGGTATCTCCTGTTCTTCTGACTGCAGCAGATAAATAAACTGCTGTATGGTCAAAGGACTGGTGTCGGGTAACTCTTCCGGGGAAACTTCTTTTCCCGCCTCAAATCCAGGGAGCAGATCAGACTGCAGAAACACCCGGATGCGGTCCTGATTCAGGCCGATAAATCCAAGGATGGCAAGACGCCCCTGGTTTCCGATGATTTCCACATAATTTTCCAGATGTGCTGCTAAAAAGCTGGTGTGGGAGGCGGCCAGCACCCCGTTTTCAAAACGGATCACAAGGGTTGACACGTCGTCCTGCCCGTTTCCAAGCCGGCTTTGGGTCAGTGCTGTCACGTCTTTGGCCCTCCCAAAGAGCCAGGAGAGCAAAGAGAGTCCGTGGGTTCCCAGATCGATGGTTGCTCCGCCGGCGGTCTGACGGTTGTCATACCAGTAATCCGGCAGTCCGCCTTCCTCGCCGTAGGCCATGCCGTGTACCCGCCGCACATAGGCAGAGCCGATCTGTCCGAGGTATCCTTTTCGGATCAGTTCTTTGGCAAAATGGTACACCCCGTAGGGCAGCGCGTCAAGAGAAATCATAAATTTCACGTGGTTTTGACGGACCGCTCTTTGGATCTTAAGACATTCCTCCACGGAAGGTGCCAGCACTTTCTCGCAGAAAATGTGTTTTTTGCGGGCGGCGGCGCAAAGGACTGCTTTTTTGTGGCTTGTGGTGGCGCACTGGATGATCACGCCCAGGCTTTCATAATCGGTCAGTGCTTTTTCCAGATCCGGTTCAAAAGGGATGCCGAGGCGCTTTGCCGCGTCCTGCCCCCGTCCGGCGTCTTCGTCCCAGACAACGGTAAATTCCACCGGATTTTTTGGGTCCTCCAGCAAAAGGGGGAGGTACATAAAGGTGTGCACATGCCAGCAGCCCAGAAGAGCCAGCCTGATTTTCTTGTTCTTTTTGTCCATGGATTTCCTCACTTTGACTCGATGCCGAACATACCGGCGATAAACGATTTCTGGAATACGAGGAACAAAAGCAACGGCGGTATTGCCATCAAAAGAGAGGCGGCGGTCAGAAGCTTCAGATCTGTTCCGTACTGGCCCTGGAAGGTCAGAAGCATCTGGGATACCGACATCAGCTTTCGGTCAGGGATCAGCGCATAGGGGATCAGATAGTTCAGCCATGAATAGACAAAGGACTGAATGATGGTCGTGATGATTCCCATGCGAATATTGGGCAGCATGATCAGAAAGAAACATTTGATCCGGGAGCAGCCGTCGATATAGGCTGCGTCCTCCAAAGACCTTGGAAGCACTTCAAAAAAGCCTTTTAAGAGCCAGCAGGAAAAAGGGATCTGAAAGGCGGTCATGACCAGGATCATCCCAATTCTGGTATTGTAGAGTCCTGCCAGGTTGAGCATCCGGGTCAGCGGGATCAAAAGAACGGTGATCGGCAGAAGCGGAAGCACAAGCAGGGGAGACTGGATGCGGCTGCCGCCAAAACGAATCCTGGTCATGGCATAAACGGCCGGCACAATGATTAGTAACAAAAGTGCCACAGATACAGCAGAATAAAATATGGAATTCAGCACAGAAGTATAAAAAGCTTCATTGTGCAGCACAGCGATGTAATTCTGGATGGTTACCTCTTTTGGAATGATCCGCGGATCATAGTTGGTCAGGGAAAAAGAGGTGCGCATGCCCCACAGAAGCGGGGCATGCACGAAGGCCAGAAGGAATATGCGGAAAAACCATACAAAATACCGGTATCCTTTTGATTTATTCATATGACACTTCCTCCTTCATATTCATGGCTTTATGATATCCCAACATAAAGATCGCCGCGATTGCGAGCAGGATTACACCTAGTGCAGAGGCAAAATTTACTTCAAAATAAAGAAATGCAGTCTTGAACAGGCGTACGCCCACAGTTTCGGTGGAATATCCCGGCCCTCCGAAAGTCAGCGGATAGATGGACTGGGAATCCTGCAGGGTGCCGTTGGTCACCATCAGGGTAATGATGAAGATATGGGACTTCAGGCAGGGGAGGGTGATGCAGGTAAACTGCTTCCACTTGCCGGCGCTGTCCAGAGCCGCCGCCTCATAGAGATAACCCGGGATGGCGGTCAGCCCTGCGGCCAGAAAGAGCATGGCAAAGGGAAGGGAACGCCACACTTCATGGATCACAACGGCCAGCATGGAAAAGTGTTCGTCGGCCAGGGGAATAAATGTGCTTCCGGTTATCGCCTTGACAATACCGGGGACAGGTCCTGCGTTGGCGTCGAACAGTGCCCGAAAGAAAATACTGCTGGCGATGGAAGGAATCAGCCACGGAAGAAAAAGCAGGGGTCTTAGAACATGGACAAACCGGCCTTTTTCTGTCACCAGGTGTGCGGCGATCAGTCCGAGACTGACCGTCAGACATACAGCGATCAAGGTATATAATAAAGTAAGGATGATGTTGGTCACAAACCGGCTTTCAGAAAAAAGCATCCGGTAGTTCTGCAGACCGGCCCACTGATCCTGAGGATCGAAAAGGCTCATCCGGATACCGGTGAATACCGGATAGATCATCAGAAGCCCGATGGCTGCCAGCATGGGAGATATCATGAGATAGCCCAGCAGGGCATCACGTTTTATACGGATCTTCTTTTTCGAGTGTTTTTTCGCTTTCATGGCATCCTCCTGCCTGCATCCGGGGGACTAATGGGTGCCGGCCCCATACTGGTTATTGTATTCCTGCTCATACCGCGTTAATGTTTCCTGGATGGGCTGCTTTCCGATGATGCAGTCCTGGATGGCAGCAGCCACCGCGTCACAGAGCTGCAGAGCGGTTGTGGATTTGGGAGCGAGGGCACGTCCCGCCGCCAGAGATTCTTTCCAGACATCCCAGAATTCTCCCTGATAGATATCCTGGTCATACATGGACTTTCGGACCGGGAAACCGCCCACGCCGATCTGATAGATATCCGGCTCGTAGAGGCACATCATCAGTTTGAAGGCGGCCTCCGGGTCCTCACAGCTTTCTGCAATGGAGAAGGCCCATCCGTTCACATAGCGGCTGGAATTCTCAGGTGCCAGGAAAAATCCGATGTTGTTGGTCGCTGCTTCTCTGCTTGGGGTTGCAGCCCCGCTGATCATCCCGGCCCTCTCTAACTCATCAAAGATAAAGTTTCCGACGCCGTCGCACATGGCGTACTGGCCGTTTAAGAAGGGATCCCGGATGGTGGTAAAGTAATCTCCGCTGACGGCCCATTCGGGCGTTACCTTGTATTTATAGATTAAATCATATAAAAACTGTGCGGCCTGTACGCCGGCTTCCGATGCAAAATCTGCGTTGCCTTCTTCGTCCAGCAGATCACCTCCGAAGTACCAGAGGTAAGGGGAGAACGCGATTTCTGCGGTTGCCCGCCCGGCGCCGATGAAGGTGCCATAGCCCCATACGTCGTCCGTGGTCAGCTTCTGGGCATACTCGATCAGTTCTTCCATGGTCTGAGGAGGGGTATCCGGGTCCAGGCCGGCGGCTTCAAAGAGGTCTTTGTTGTAAGCGATGACACGGGTGTGCAGGGTATAAGGGATTCCTCTTAATTTTCCTTCGGAATCCAGATAGGAATCCCAGTCCGACAGCCAGGTGAAATCCTCCTGTTCTTCCTTGGACAGTCCTTCAAAATAGGGGCTCATATCTTTCAGGCCGCCGCTGGCCACCTGTTCTGCGAACTGAGCGGTGTTGACGGTAATCAGATCATGGGAGATGCCGGCTTTGTAGTCGGACATGAGCTTATTGTCGATCTCGTTCATTCCGTAATATTCTTCTTCTACCCGGTATTCGGGATTTTCTTCTACAAACCGGGCAATGCCGGCTTCCAGCCACTCGTGGGGCCCCTTTCCCGATTCAGAGTTGGGGTCATAGGTATGGGCAATGCGGATGACCTTGCTGCCCGGTTTGGGAGCGTCGGAAGAAGCTTCGCTCCCTGCCGGCGCGGTATCGTTTCCTCTGGGAGCGCCGCATCCGGACATGGCTCCTGCGGCCAGTGCGGCTGCAAGCAGCAGGGCGATTCTTTGTTTTCTTGACGTCTGACTCATGGGGATCCTCCTTTCGTCCATCCGGTTATACAAAATCTTCAAAGGTTGTCACTTTTACGGGACGGCCTTCCAGTGCGGCCTGGTTTAATGCGACTGCCACGGCCAGGGAGTTGAATCCTTCCCGTCCCGGGATCGCGCTTTCTCTTTGCTGCAGAATTGCCTGAACAAATTCATCGGGAATGTTGCTGCGTATGGGATGTTCGTTGGAGCCGACTCCGGGTACCAGGAAACGCTCGCCGGTTCCGTCCTGATAATCGATCTTCACCAGGTATTCTGGGTCGGTCAGCACACTTAAAATCCCTTTCTCACAGTAAAATACAGAACTGTTGTCTTCCGGGCCGTAGTAAGTCCAGCTGGCGGCGATGGTACCGATGATTCCGCTTCTGCTTTTTAATACGCCGACCATATTGTCTTCCACGGAGACCGGCGTGCCGTCCGGATCTTTTTTGTCGCGGGTGGCCTTGTAGGCAAAGGCTTCCTCGAATTCATCTTCTAAAAGCCATCGCATCAGATCAATTTTGTGAACGCCAAGGTCGGCCAGGCATCCAAAAGCTGCCAGTTTGCTGTCAAAAAACCAGGATTCTTTTCCGTCGATGGACCAGTACTCGCATCCGGGATGACCAAAGACCGTACGGAAAGTAAGTACGCGTCCCATGCGTCCGCTGCTTAAGATCTCTTTTGCCTTTTTGTAGGCACCGGACATCCGCTGGTTCATAGCGATCATCAGTATTTTTTTGTTTTTTTCTGCACACTGGGTCATGCGGCGGGCCTGTTCCAGGGAGGCGGCCATGGGTTTTTCACATAATACATGCAGGCCTTTCTCAAGGGCGCATACGGCTACTTCTTCATGGGTGGCATTGTTGGTGCAAATGATGATGGCATCCAGCTCTTCCTTATCCAGAAGCTCTTGATAAGTGCGGTAGGAACGTCCGCCATAAGTTTCTGCCATCAGGCGGCTGCGCTCGGGTACATAATCACAGCATGCGGTCAGGGTCACATTGGGATTTTCGGAAAGCTCCGGAAAGTGTCTTTTTTGGGCGATCATTCCGCAGCCGATCACTGCAATACGAATGGGCATCTTTTTTCCTCCTTATACAATATTGTTTGCTTAACATAGGAACTGTCTGAGATAATGCGCGGACTGCCGGATGGAGTCCAGAATCCGTTCCGGGGAGCCTTCAAAGGCCCGGTCTTCGATCTCGATGCAGGCATATCCGTCGTATCCAATATCCAGCAGCGCAGATATGAATTTTCCCCAGTCGATGTCACCGAGTCCCGGCAGCTTCGGACTCATATATTCCAGCGGATATGCCAGCGTGCCCACCTCTTTCAGGCGGTCGGGGTATAACTTGATGTCTTTCAGGTGCACATGAAAAATTTTGTCCCGGAATTCATAGATGATCCCGATATAGTCCAGCATCTGCCAGATGCAGTGGCTGGGATCGTAATTGATCCCCAGATACGGACTGTCGATGGCTTCGAACATCTGCCTCCAGATACTCGGAGTTGCCGCCAGGTTCTGTCCTCCCGGCCACTGGCCGGCATCAAACAGCATGGGGCAGTTCTCGATGGCGATCCGAACCTTTTGCTCTTCTGCAAAGCGGATGATCGGAGGCCAGATTTCCCGGAACAATTTCATGTTTTCTTCCACGGTCTTTTCCTGGTCTTTGCCGGTGAACGTGGTGACCATATGTATGCCCAGCCGGGCACTGGCTTCTATGACCTTTTTTAGATGGTCAATATTCTGACGGCGGACGGACGGATCATGGTCCATCATATTAGGATAATAGGCAAGGCTGCTGATCGCCACCTGATGCCGGCGGCAGGTGTCCAGGATGTGGTCAGCGTATTCTTCCGTCATATGGCTTACATCAATATGGCTGACGCCCGCATAACGCCGCTTGGCACGGCCCGGAGGCCAGCAGGCCACTTCTACACAGGAAAAACCCTGATCAGCTGCAAAAGCGATCATATCCTCAAAAGAATAATCCGCCAGTATGGCACTGAGCAGTCCCATCTTCATGTGATTCCCTCCTTTCTGGTGTAAAATAGTATGATTATTTTCTGAAAAATATTGTAAATTTACGTAAACTTTACATTTGGATCATACCATGGCATGTGAATAATGTCAATAAAAAAATCATAAATCATATTTTTTTATCAGAAATAGACAATATTGAAGAGTGGAACTGCAATTGGAACCAGGGGATATTTGTTGGAATTTACATTTTTTCAGAATTGTTTACATTTTATCTGTTTTATATTATAGTGGAACAGGAGAGAAAAAGGAGAAGAAAATCATGGAAAAAATTACAATGGAGGAGATCGCACAGAGGGCGAATGTATCGATTGCCACGATTTCCAGAATTATCAATAACAAAGACACGGTGAAAACACAGACTAAAGAACGGGTGCTTCGGGTGATGGAAGAGATGGGGGTTCATCCAAAGGCGGCATCTGTCTTAAGCGATATGTCCAGCAATATGATCCTGATGTGTGTTCCGGATTTCAGTAACCCTTTTAACAGTCCGGTCATCGACGGCGTGCAGAAGGCAGCCTACAACAGCGGATATGATGTATTGCTGCTTCAGTCCAAAGATTTTTACAAAAGCAGTGAGGATTATCTGAAGCTGATCCAGAATCATTCCATAGCCGGAATGTTGATCCTTTCTCCGGCCCCAGGTTCGGATCTGATGGATCAGCTTCGCTTTCGCTGCCCGATTGTCATGTGTTCAGAATATGCGGAGGATTATGGGATTTCCTATGTCAGCATCGACGATGTCCTTGCTTCGGAAAAAGCGGTGAACTATCTGATCTCCACCGGATGCCGGAAGATCGCTTTTTTGAACTGCAGTCTGCAGTTCAAATATGCAAGGCATCGGGAAAAGGGATATCTGAAAGCTGTGAAAGCGGCCGGGCTGGAACAGAATCCTTCCTGGATTTCCCATGTGCCCTACATCAATTATCAGCTTGCCTTTTCCAATGCAAAACACATTTTATCTTTAGAAAACCGTCCGGACGGAGTGTTTGCCTGCTCGGATGTCTTCGCTGTGGCGGCAGTGCAGGCGGCAAAGGAGCTGGGGCTTCGGGTGCCGGAAGATGTGTCTGTGGTGGGATTTGACAACATTGATTTGTCAGTGATGTCAGATCCTCAGATTACAACGATAAGTCAGCCAAGTTACAATCTGGGATTTCAGGCCTGTGGTTTATTGCTGGAAAAGATCAAGAATGCAGATACGCCCGACCGGCAGATCATTCTGGACACGGAACTGATTGTCAGGGGATCGACCAGACTGGACAAGGCCGTGCCAGGTCCGGTGAAAGGATAGGAGGGGTTTGATGTCCAGGGTGCTTACTGATGCGCTGGTCTATGAGATTTTGTCGGTGGTGGAAGAGATTCCGGAGGGGAAAGTGGCTTCCTATGGACAGATTGCAAAGCTGATCGGCAGGGATCAAAATGCGAGGCTGGTGGGGAAAGTGCTGAGTATGGCAGAGTATTATGGAAAATATCCCTGCCACCGGGTGGTGAATCATGCAGGGAGGCTGGCGCCTGGATTTCGGGAGCAGAGGCGCCTTTTGCAGGAAGAAAAGGTGGAGTTCAGGGATGATAACCATGTGAATATGAAGAAGTGCGGATGGGATTTGGAAGGATGATATCCGTCAGTCGTCTACATCATCTTTTCGGTAATCATCTGTGAGGTTTTCTTTTTGTTTTCTTCCGCCTTTTCGCCCATCAGCCGGTAAACTTCTGCATAGAGAATATCAATCAAAAACAGCTGTGCGGTCTTGGCGGCGATGGAACCGCCTTCTAAGGGGCCTTCGTTGGCGCCGCAGAGCAGCAGTGTGGAAGCATACGAAGCCGCCGGGGATTTCAGAAATTGTGTGATAAACACCACATAAACTCTGGAATTGTGACAGATCCGGGCGATCTCGATGCAGTCCTTTGTGATTCCGGAGTTGGAGAAGATGACAGCCATGTCCCCCTCGCTCAGAAGCGCGGCCTGGGTCAGCTGCATGTGGGCGTCCGTGTTGTAGATCACGTTTGGCAGGATCTTGATCAGCTTATTCCGGAATTCGCCTGCGCTGGTGCCGGAACCCCCGAAGCCGAACAGATTGATTGTCCGGGAGGACAGGATTGCTTTGACTACCCTGGAGATGGCTTTGAAATCCAGCGTGTCATAAGTCTGTTCCAGGGCACAGCGGTAGGCCTGCAGCACGTTTTTTGCCGTATCGGCACAGTTATCGGTGTCGATGACGTTGATGGCCTCTTTTTTTCTTGCGGATTCTGGTGAAGCGGTGCTAAGAGCAAGGGAAAGTTTAAAATCCTGGTATCCTTTCAGCTCCAATGTGCGGCAGAAACGAAAGACGCTGGTCTCTCCCACATCACAGAGCCGCGACAGATCCGTGATGGTGGAATTTAAGGCGGTCTGGGGAGAAGAGAGGACAAAATCCGCCACCTTTTTTTCTGCTTTTGTCATCTTGGTATATTTTCCGGTGATCTGGGTCATCAAGTTTGTCGTGGCCATCTGGATTCCTCTGCTTTCCTGGAGTCTGGGTATGGGTAAAGCCCAAGGGGAGAATCCTTCCTGGGCTGGAGCTGGTTGTGTTCCGGCTGCTGTCTGTTTCTGTGATAGATCTGCGGGGCAAAACTTTTTCAGACCCCAAGTAACATCTTTGGATAGCTGGCAAAGCAGCGGTATGCGCTCATTATACCATAAAAAACATCACTGTCAAACAAACGGAAATAAAAAAAGAAATTTTCTTTTTCATAAAAAAGAAAAAATTTTTATTTTTAAAATCATGCCATTTGAGAGATGCAGAGCCTGAAAAGCTGTGAAAATATCAGGTATAAAGTATGGAATATAGCTTAAAAGCAAAAAAATATCAGTTGACACACCAGAGAATCAGTGGTAAGATGGATTTTGAAAAAGAAAATTATTTTCTTAATTTAAAAGAATATCAAATATTATTTTATAAAAAAGAAAAAATTTTCAGAATTGACAGAGTCCTGGTACAGGTGTTTTTTCAGGAGACAGAAGCAGGTATCGGGACCGGCTAACCATGGCCAGCCAGCGAAATGGCCGGCAGAGATCATCCGAAAGAGGGTATGAAAATGAAAAGAAACAGTGTGGAATCGGTACATAAAAAACTGATCGTGTCCTGTCAGGCACTGCCCCATGAGCCGCTGCATTCTTCCTTCATTATGGGACGAATGGCGATGGCCGCAAAAGAGGGAGGCGCGGCGGGAATCCGGGCCAACACCAGAGAGGATATTGAGGAGATCCGCAGACGGGTGGATCTTCCGGTGATCGGCATCGTAAAAAGGGATTATCCGGACAGCAAGGTATTTATCACACCTACCATGAAAGAGATCGAAGAACTGGTGGAAGTGGGGACGGAGATCATCGCGCTGGATGCCACCTGCCGCCTGAGGCCGGGTAATAAGACGCTGGATGAATTTTACCGGGAGATAAGGGAAAAGTATCCGGATCAGCTTTTGATGGCGGACTGCTCCACTTTGGAAGAAGCGCTCCATGCGGATGAGCTGGGTTTTGATTTTATCGGCACGACACTGGTGGGTTACACGGAGGAAAGCAAGGAGTTAAAGATCGAAACGGATGATTTTGCGCTGATCAAAGAGATTCTCAGGAAAGTCAGCCACCGGGTCATCGCGGAGGGGAATATCAACACGCCGGAAAAGGTGCGCAGAGTCATGGAACTTGGGGTATACAGCATTGTGGTAGGTTCTGCCATCACCAGGCCGCAGTTGATCACCCGAACCTTTGTGGATGCATTGGAGGCTTAGGGGGCAGGGGCGGATAAGACAATCATCCGAATCCGGAGATGAAAAAATGCGGGGGGAATTATGGAGTATTATGTAAGCATTGATATTGGCGGAACTTCCATCAAATACGGGATTATGACGGAAGACGGAGAGATTCTCAGGAAGGACAGCATGGATACGGAAGCCGAAAAAGGCGGCAGAGAACTGCAGAACAAGGCTGCCGGCATCATACGGGACTGTCAGGCTTTGTATCCGCTTTCGGGCGTCTGTATCTCTACCGCGGGCATGGTAGACTGCGAAAAAGGGGAAATCTTTTTTGCGGGGGAACTCATTCCAGAATATCAGGGTACAAAGTGGAAGGAAAACATAGAAAAAATATTTTCTCTGCCATGTGAGGTGGAGAATGACGTGAACTGTGCTGGACTTGCGGAGTATAAGACCGGAGCGGCAAAAGGGAGCCAGATTGCGGTCTGCCTAACCGTCGGTACCGGGATTGGAGGCTGTGCGCTGATCGGCGGGAAAGTACTTCGAGGGTGCAGCAACAGTGCCATGGAGATCGGCTATATGTATGAAGGGGAGGCAGATTTTCAGACCTTGGGGGCGGCGAGTATCTTGAGCCGGAAAGTGGCAATGCAAAAGAAAGACCCGGCAGAAATCTGGAACGGAGTCCGGATCTTTGAGGCCGCAAAAGCCGGAGACGAGATCTGTAAAAGCGCCATCGACGAGATGTGCCAGGTACTTGGGAGAGGGATTGCGGATATCTGCTATGTTCTGAACCCGGAAGTCGTGGTGCTGGGCGGAGGGATTATGACCCAGAAGGAATACCTGCGTCCCAGGATTCAAAGCGCCCTTGAAAAATATTTAAAACCGGTGATCTGTCAGCATACACGTCTGGAATTTGCGCATCATCAGAACGATGCCGGAATGCTGGGAGCCTTCTGTCATTTTATGGAACGGCAGAAAAAAGGAAAACGATAAAGAGACGGCATCCCGTCTGTGTCATGGATTTGGCATGGGCGGGATGTTTTCCTGTCTGAAAACATATTTTCTTTTTTCGCTGAGCAGTGTATAATGAGTGAAAGGATAAATACAGGTTCCAAGAAGAGATGAAGAGGGCACATGGAGGCAGTCTGTCAGAATGTGTCTGAAAATCAGGGAGACGCAGATCTACTCAATCGCTCACCGGATGGAGACAGGAGACTGGGTGATTCTGCCAAGCAAGAGAACCAGTACCATACCGTCTGTAAAATTACCCGCAACGATGCAGAACACCGCATTCAGGCGATGACGGCGAACAGCTGGAGAGTTTTTGGACCGGCCGCGGCAGCGTTTGCGGATGCGGACGACACAACCGCTGCCTCCGATACGGATCTGGAAGAGGCCATTCCGGATGCTATCGCAAAGTATATCATCCGGAAATTCAAAGGATATAGGATGGAAAATCTCATCGAAGAGATTTTAAAGGCCAAAGGTCTTACGGTCTATCACAGCAGGCAGGGAGCTGACGGCGGAAAGGATCTTCTGGCCTGCGGCGGGGAGATGGGCTTTGGAAAACCCAGAATCTGCGTACAGGTAAAGACGCAGGACACGCCGGTTGACCGTCCGACCCTGGATCAGCTGGGCGGTGTCATGAACAATATGAATGCAGAATATGGTCTGCTTGTCTTCTGGAATGGTTTTAAAGACAGTGTTGCCAGAGAGGAAGGCAATCAGTTCTTTAAGATCCGTCTGTGGGATTCGTCGGATGTGATCCGGGAATTTACTATAACACAAAATGTTTGGCGCGGAATGTGTTTTCATAATGCTTTGTGCCCAGGCGAAAGGAATGGATAGAAAAATGTATATTGAAAAATATTGGGGTAATTATATCGGAGGGACAGATGACAGTCTGACTCTGCTGGACTATTTAATTGATAAAAAGAAAACAGAGATAACTTTAAGTGAAATATTTGCAGATACGGGATTGCATAGACAGAATTGGGATTTCTGCATCTCATATGGTCTGGGATATATAGACTCAGAAGGTGAGGAGCATGATTTTTATTATGCGATTGATTTGATAACGGACCTGGCGGCTTTGCTGTTGGAATGTGTGGTAAATGGCAGTGTGTCCCTGGGGGAATTACTGGATGATGAAAATGAAAATACTGTTCGCATTACTTTTACCCAAGAAGAAAAAATGCTTATGGACCAGGCACTGACTCATTTTGTAAAAGAGCCGCTGTCCTACGATCTTCATGAGATGGTTCCTGATGAGGATATGCAGGAAATGGCACAGGACTGTGAAAATCTCCGTAAAGAATTGTGTGAATAACGGCTCATCCAGATAATTGAAGTAACCGCCAACTGTCTGCCGGGGCTGTCCAAAATGAAATTCTTGCTGATAAAAATGTTTCTTCGAGGTTTCATCAGATATATAACAGACAGAACACTGGCAGGAAGAAAAATGAAGGAAAGGGGACCGCAGGATGGAACGCATTTGAAAGGTTTATGAGAAATTTATTTAAAGTGATGCGTCTGAATCGGATCGTGAGGTAATGGTCAATGGAAAGAGATATGGAATATATACAGTTATTTATGGAATATGAATCTGACGACATGCCTGTGGTATATTTTTACGAAGTTGATCTAAAAGATGACCGATTTGCGCTTCGGGCGATAGAAGTCTTTATAAACAGGGAAGTAAAACGGTATGAGGACCTGTACAGTGATGTCATAGAGGCGTGTCCAATCCCAACCGTTGATGAGTTTAACGCAAAAGTGTGGGGGGAAGGCTTCTGGGCAACTATGATTTCGAAAGAAAAATTTGATGAAATATGGAATACCGGAATATATAACGAAAGCTTGACGGTTACCTGATTCCTGGTTGATCGGCAGTGGAACAGAGTGAAAAAGTATCTTCCTTTGAAGGATGAAAACCGTATTTCCGGAAAAATGTTTTGGGGAGTCCTTTGTGACAAAAAGACAGGTATACACAAAATTGGCGCTATGGCTGAATTGGAGGATAAAGATATTGTGGAACTGGTACGCATTACGACATTGCTTTCTAACTGTATGAAGAAGAAATTTGAGGAAATCAATGAGGACAAATCATCATAATATTTTATGGTCAATTATTTTTACCACGAACAGATAGAGAAATCCGCAAGAAAGGGTGCAATAGCTCCGGGGGATGTATGCCCTGCAAGCGCCGGAGCAAAGCGCAGAGGTGAAAGTCATGCCGGAATTGCCCGAAGTTGAAACCATAAAAAGAGTGATTGAGCCGCAGATACAGGGGCTTATGATTGGTAAAGTGAGCGTAAAACGCCCGGAAATTGTAGCTTATCCTTCGGCAGACGAATTTTGCGGGCTGGTGAGAGGACAGACCATTTCCTGCATGACACGCCGGGGAAAGTTCCTTATTATCCAGTTAGGAAGCCGTGACTGTATTATCCTGCATTTACGGATGACAGGCTGCTTGTTGATTGCCCCGGCAGACTGCCCGGAAGAAAAGCATACACACATCGTTTTCAGTCTAAATAATGGCAAAGAATTACGGTTTTCTGACACCCGCCGTTTCGGACGGTTCTGGCTGTTAGGAAAGGACGAAGCCGACACACACAGCGGGATTGCGAAATTAGGCACAGAGCCGCTTGATAAACTGCTTACAGCTGAATATTTGAACGCCCGTTTAGGAAAACGGAAAACAGCTGTGAAAAAATGTCTGCTGGATCAAAGTATCATTGCAGGCATAGGCAATATCTATTCTGACGAAATTTTGTTTACGGCGGGGATTTATCCGGCACGCCTGGCAAACAGCTTGAACAGAAAAGAATGGGAACGGCTCGCCGCTGTTATCCCGGAACGCATTTCTTATTTTATCGAACGAAACAAAATATCACCGGAGGAATATTTAGAAACCAAAGGGCAGGACTACCGCAACACACCGTATTTGCAGGTTTATGGGCAGGAGGGGAAGCCCTGTCCGAAATGCGGGGAAACACTTTGCCGTATGGTGGTTGGGGGAAGGGGAAGCGTTTACTGCCCTGTCTGCCAGAGGGATTTGTCATGATAAATGCACAGGAAATTTATCATGTTTTAGGAACAGCACCCGGCTTGTGAAAGAGTCGGATGATTTGTGGTTTGCCCAAAGTATTGAAAATGATACAGAAAAATGATATAGTTAACACTAATAAATTTATATACGAAAGGGAAAATAGATGGATATACGGGATATTACAAAAGAACAGTTTGAAACATTGATATTGCTTCGATCTTTAGAAGCGTTTATTACAGACGAGTATGAGGATCTTTCAAATCTTAGCGAAGTAGTATGTAACTTTGCAGATAATCAAGATACAGAAGAATTTAACAGGCTGGCAAAGGATATCTGCAAGCTGACAGAAACAGGATATGTCATATCCGATATGACAGAAATTTCAGACGAAGAACTGGAGTTTCATATGATGCCCGAAGTAGAGGGTATTACTCCAAAAGGGAAGTCAGCACTGGAAGCATTGGAACAGAAGGTAAAGGGCGATATTGCAGCGGGGAAAAAGATAGTCCTTTTTGAAAATTTTACTTTATTCAATTTTGATGTGAGTCTGCTTGGAGGAGTGGATTTCAATTTGATAAAAGAAGTAGGCGGACTGTTTAAGTCTATAGGAAAAAGGTTGATGAAATAACAAATAAGAAATTGTTGAGATCAACAGCCATAATAACAGCAGTCAGCAGGTGGGCATAATCAACAGGGAAATGATAATGGGCAACAGACACCTGATCTAATTGTAGGTGACGTTATATGGAAAGATGAAGACGGTCACGATACAACATTTGGCGGTGAATTTGGCGGTTTAGGATTTGTAAGAATTAAATAACCAGAGCCACTTGAAAAACAAGCGGCCCTGGTGTATAATCGAATCAGAAAGGTTTATCGGACACGAAGTTCCGATTGCCCTCGGTTAAAATGGTTATAAAAGAATAAGCATCCTCACTTTGGGCGGTAGGGATGCTTATTTCTTTTTATGATTATCTATGTAAGACAGAGCCGCAAAAATAACAAGCAATAATGTTAAAACTTCCATCACGCTCATGGGCATCACCCTCCTTTGTAAGACTAGAGGGCATCTATCAGAAAATCGCATCCTGCTTTCTGTTCCGTTATACAATCCCATTATAACATGAGTACAAGTATTTCTCAATTGAAAAATCAATTCGACAATTATACAGTACAGACAGTTTGTTTCAACTTTTAAAACAGAAATAAGATGTATGAGAACGTGGAGAAAGAGATTATGGAGTTAGAGAAAAAGCTGTCAGGAAAGTAAGGGGCATAAAAAGATTTACCTATTTTGGCAGACAAGATATAGGAAACTATGTTATGATATAAGACATGGAAAGTTTTTAAGGTCAGAGAGAAAAACCTTACTACACCACCAATAAACCATTTGGATTTTGGTTAGAGAATTGCCCTTTGGAGTAATTTGAATAACAGATAAAGAAAATGAGGAAAAACCAATGATTAATATTCGTAAATTAGAAGCAGAATTATGGGAATCAGCGGACCTGCTTCGGGCAGGTTCAAAGCTAACATCCAACCAGTATTGTATGCCGGTACTTGGCTTGATTTTTCTGCGTTATGCATACAGCCGATTTAAAATGGTAGAGACGGAAATTCTCAAAAATCGTCCGTCTCGCGGCGGCAGAGTCATGCCGGTAGAAGCAAGTGACTTTGCAGCTAAAAGTGCACTGTTTCTTCCAAAAGAAGCACAGTACGATTATTTATTAAATCTTCCAGATGATCTTGCATCTGCAGGGTTCGTGAACCGAGATGGACAGACAATGACCAGCCTTGGTGAAGTAGTGAATAATGCAATGGCACTGATAGAAGAACAAAGCGAACAGCTTATAGGTGTATTGCCTGAAAGTTATACTGATTTTTCGGACGAACTTTTATCAGAACTTCTTCGTATTTTTAACAACAGTGCACTTGATGAAGTAGGCGGAGATATTATTGGGCGTATCTATGAATATTTCCTTAATAAATTTGCTAAAAATATTGCATCGGATGATGGTGTCTTCTTTACACCGAAATCTTTGGTAAAAATGATTGTAAATATTCTCGAACCAAAGAGCGGTATTTTGCTTGATCCTGCCTGTGGTTCGGGCGGTATGTTCATTCAGTCCGGCGACTTCGTGAATCAGTCCGGTATGAATGCAAACAGTGCAATGACATTTTATGGACAGGAAAAAGTGGAATATAATGCGCAGCTTTGCCTGATGAATATGGCTGTTCACGGTCTTACCGGTGTTATTAAATCGGGAGATGAAGCGAACAGCTTCTATCACGATGCTCACAACCTTGACGGCTGCTGTGACTACGTAATGGCAAATCCGCCTTTTAATGTGGACAAAGTGAAAGCAGAGTCTTGTGAAAGTGCAAAACGTCTGCCCTTTGGTATGCCAAGTGTTAATAAAAATAAAGAAGTTGGAAACGGAAACTATTTGTGGATTTCTTACTTCTACAGCTATTTGAACGAAAAGGGTCGTGCTGGTTTTGTCATGGCTTCGTCTGCAACAGACAGCCAGGGCAAAGACAAAGATATTCGTCGGAAATTGGTAGAAACAGGCCATGTAGATGTAATGATTAGCGTGGGAAATAACTTCTTCTACACAAAATCTCTGCCTTGCTCTCTGTGGTTCTTTGATAAAAATAAAAACGAAGCAATCAAGGATAAAGTTCTGTTTATTGATGCCAGAAACTATTATACAGTCGTTGACCGTACCTTGAATGAATGGTCAGAATGGCAGCTTAAAAATTTAAATGCTATTGTATGGCTCTATCGTGGTGAAACAGAAAAATACACAGCGTTACTGGATGAATATAGAATTGTATGATGCTGGGGTCAAAACATAGTGTTTTCTATGTTTGAACCTCCACATGAACCTTGAAAATTTAATATTTTACAGTA
>ERZ808046.186-NODE-186-length-77176-cov-8.329109_pt1 | contig 77176 bp, 70 predicted proteins | sample MGYA00380196_ERZ808046 | MGnify/ENA primary metagenome ERZ808046 (study PRJEB31490, sample SAMN06133421) | mouse gut metagenome | isolation source: Z6_2 | host: mice | place: China: Chengdu | collected 2015-05 ... | reverse complement strand
AGATACGCCAGCAGATATTTTATGTAAACTTGGTGAAAAACATCGAAACCTACATAAAATCAAATGTTATTGCTGAGACCTTGAAACATTTATGCTTGAAACAGAGTTCTTACTTATAAAGTTGTAAAGTGGTGTATCTTTTATAAAATTATTCATAAATATAAGTTGGTCATGGCAAAGTGATTTTGTCATGACCAGCTATTAACTTTACAATAAGCTTATTTTTTCTATTTAATATATTCAATACGCCCTGAACCAGTTATTGTCGCACTACTTGAAAAGGGTTTTGAAAAAGCTAAATAATAGTCTTTGCTTGTATCCAAATCTGTAAATTCATAAACCTGCGAAGTTCCATCAGCTTTATATGATACACTTTTTATAAAAGTATCATCTTCATATTTATACAACATAATATAGTAGGTCTTATCTGATGTAGAACTTTTTGCTGTCGCGTATACTTTAATAGAAGAAGATGCCGGCGTAAATGTATCCGAATACATTATCATTTTATATGAGAAAGAAAAATTACCATTAGCATCCATTCTCTGGTTTGGATTATCAAACCTGAAATATTCTGATGAAGAATCATTGTTTTCCGGCAACTCATAGTCGCAACTTATTGCTACATCATCATACTCTGCATCGCTTTCAGCTGCAAATACAGAAGTATTCATGCTGAGAACCAACATCATAATGGTCATTAATGCAGTTGTTATTTTGCCTCTCAATTGTTTCATTAACTGTTACCTCCTTTAGTAGTTTTTGCTTATTGTAAAGTTCTTTTTTAATGTAAACCGTATAAATGTTTATATATACCTTCTATCAACTGACCTTCTTCTCTATATTAATTCTTTATAATCTATTCAATAGCTTTCTCTATCCCTAATATTGCGTGTTCTTCTATTTCATCCCTTGACCCCCTTTCTTTTCCTGTTTTACACAACTGATCATTATCAAGTATATATATAGAGATGACATTGCCTACACGATTTCGTGGAATTTGAGTAATTCCAGACGTCGAACCATACCTGCCCTGAATTAAAATATTTTCATCAGGTGAAAAGTCACTAAACACTTTCACCGAATACCTTGTAGTTCCAGAATACAAATCCGGATAAGATGTATAAACTGTAATCATAACAGGAGTAACGACAATCCTATCAATTGTATGACCATTTACTTCCTCATTTATCTCATATGTCACTACATCATCTGTATTTGACTTTGTCAATACCGAAAATATCCATTTACCATTAGTAGTTTTAGCATTTATTTCATCAGGCTCTATTCCAATCGAATCTATCTCCATTTCAAATTTAAACTCACTCGGAAAAGCTAAACCATCTAATGAAAACATTTCAATACCCACAAAGGTATATTCATCGTAAAATTGTCCCTCTAAACCCGCAATTCCAAAATCACTCAATTTCTTTCGTTCAGATTCACCTGATATATAGGCAGCACCTTCATAGTATAATTGCCCATTCCTATAATCATCAGGAGATATTTCAGAAAAAGATTTTTCACTTTCAACCACAAATCCTGCATATAAACTTGTTCCATCACAGTAAATTTCCGACAACATTACTGTAATTCCATTATCCACAGCAGTATCCCCTACTTCAAATGCATAATTTGAATATAACCCTGCAAAATCCAGTTTATCCTGAACAAATGCAAATGCACTTCCAAAAAAGGGAATTGTCCGAGCATATACTGGTATGCAAACGTTTATCGCAACAAAAACTATTAAAACACAAGCTACACAAATAGTTATTGTCGTGGAAATTATTTTCTTCATTTTCTCTCTCCTTCTTTTGATTTTATATATGTCATATCCCCTATAGTAATAGTTTCTATTTTTTGTGTATCAAGTATAGTATCGAAAAAAGCCATATAAATTTTCTTTTTGTCGTTCGTATTATTACTGACAATATAATAATCCCAATAACGATTTTATTCCTTTTCCTTCCTCTGATATCCGATGGGAAATTTACTGAATAAAATTCCAGTGTTCTTCCTATGGTCATTTATATTATCTTTGTTGTTTTACTATCTCGATTAGTATAGTACTATTATAAATAGTACACATTCTTTTGTCAACTACTTCTGTAAAATTTTTAATGCGGACATTTCCTATAATATAACTGTTGTTCCAAACTTCCCCTTATCTCATTTCCACATTTACTGCACTTTTTCGCATTATAAACATATATGGTACAGCTATCCCCTCTCTTCTCATGTTCATGTTGTGTCCCATTCACATATGTATGGCTGCACGCCCTCTGCTCCTGCCGTCCCTCGCCGGTGTATATATTCCCCTGCATATCCTGGAAGTAACTTTCAGCCGGAAGCTCTTTTAGATCCGCTGCATCTACATCCAAAAACAGACTGCGCATCACTTCCTCACTTCCCTTGAACCCTTCCTCTACAAAAAAACCCTCCCCTCGCGTACCATGCTTAATGTTCTCTCCGCTTTGATCCAACACTATAACCGGCTTCTCATATGCCAATACCGGAATCGAACCCGCCAGACCGGTCACCACCGTGAAGCATACCGCCAAAACTCTCATTCCTGCTTTCAATTTCCTTGTTTTCATCATTAATGATATCCTTTCCTTCACATTTTCCTTACTGCTGCCGAAAGGCGCAGTATACTTAAAACTCTTTCCACTCTCTACCGTGACCATTTCCAGAATTAATTGGCCATACTTCTTCCTCTGCGCTTCTCCACAATGCAACGCGATCTGTTCATCGCAGACATTTTCACTCAACTTACCCAATTCACGGATCAGCCAGTAAACCAGCGGGTTATACCAGTTTAACCCAACTGCCAGCACTCCCAGCAGCTTAAAAAGCGTATCATAATTTTTGATATGCAGCAGCTCGTGCTCATAGATGAACCCGCCTTCCTCATCCGAATATCTCTGCTTTGGCAGTAACAGGACTGGTCGTATAACCCCGATGGACAACGGCACCTTCAGACCCGGATCCCATCTGTACCTTATGTTTCTTCTGATCCCCAATCCGATTCTTGTCGCTTCCAGCGCTGCCAGCGTCTCCTTAACCGTAATATCCTCACTGGCCTCAAAGAGCATTCTTCTTTCTTTGCCGTAACCGGACAGTTTGAAAAATATGATCGTAACGGCTACGATGCTCCACACGATAAACAATGTGATTTTTGCCGCCATAAAAGGAAAATAGATTTTCCCTTCCCACGTCACTTCAATGACATTCCGGGCCATATCATACACTCGATTACCTTCCTGATCTATAAACAGAATGCTCTCCTGCGTGCGCTTCTGTACGATACCCTGTGCTATATCCATATAATGTCCCACCTGGACCGGCACCATATAAAAAAGCAAAGCCATAATCAGGATCCGGTATCTATGCTTCGCACCGAAAGACTTTTTCAAAGCCGCCATGAAAATGAGATAAAGAAATACCACCATGCTGCCCGCGCACGTCATCGATCCCAGCAGTTTCATAACCTGTTCTCCTCCAACAGTTTCCTGATCTCTTCCGCTTCTTCCGTGCTGATCATCTCCCCGCCGGACAAAGCACTTACAAAGTTCATAAATGAGCCGTTGTAGGAATCCCTGATAAACTGCTCTGCTCCTTTCTGTTTATATTCCATTCTTGTGACCAGGGGCACATACAGATATTTTCTGTCCTTTGAGATCCTGTCAATAAACCCGGCCTGCAGCAGTTTGGCCAGAAAAGTATTCAACGTCTGCTTCTTCCAGTCCTTATCACAGTGTTCGTTGAAATAATCCAGGATCTCCTTGGACGACATCTTTCTGTCTTTCTCCCACAGTAATTCCATGATCTCTTCTTCTGATTTCGTCAAACTATACTTTCCGTTCATTCTCTACACCCTTCCTTTCGTCTTTCATCCTGCCTTACAGATCCTATGCTCATACCAGCGTTTCCTGTATGACTATATCTTATATTATTGTACTATACTGAGTAGTATTGGTCAATGCATGAATTCCATGCAGAATCGTATGCGAAATTCTTCCGTCATACAGCTCCTGTCATTCAACAACAGCTCATGGAACAGTCCGGCATATTAACACCCGGAAAAAGAAAAAAGCCGGAACAAATCCCGGCCGGCAATTTAAATCCGTGCGAGCAGCTCGGACGGCGTAAATGCCGTTACCCTGCTCCTGGCAAAATCTTTCACATTTCGCGTAATGATATAATCTACGTGCAGACGCTCTGCCGTCGCACTCTGGACGGCATCCTCAAAATCATCCCACTTCATCTCTGCAGCACGGATAAGATCCGATACATTGAAATCTGCAAATTCAAAGATCAACGACAGCGCCTTCAAAGTCTCCTCAATTTTCTTTGCATCTAATTCCTTCCGCATAACATAGACCAAATTGGCAAACGATAAAACAGAAACACAGCCTCTTGCTTTCTCTGTTTCACATAGTTTCCAGATAACGGTGGAAGTCCGGACATGCGGCTCCCGGTTTTGAAGAACATCCAAAAGAATATTTGCATCAATCAACAGCGTCATACTTTTCCCTCAATCTCTCTGACCGAGCCTCATCAAGGTCATGATCCTCTTTCAAAAGGCCGGTCAATGCATCCGTCAGATATGATACGGCAGCATCTTTTGGAATAAAGCGCCCTACCTCCCGGCCATTTTTCGTTACAATGATTTCCTGTCCGGACATGACAAGATTCAGATATCTCCCGAAATTATTCTGCATTTCTGTTGCAGTTGCGGTTGCAGTGATCATAGAATTACCTCCTTTAGCTATTTTCAGTATATCAGATATTAGCTAATTTATCAATAAATACACGCAAAGAAAAGGACGCGTTCCCGCGTCCTTTCTCATTACATCCACACTATGCATTTGTTTACTCGTCGTTTGGTTCCAAAAGCGCCTTTTCATAGCTGTCCAGAATAATGCTCTGTATTCTGTCCCGGGTCTCCGAGTTGATCGGATGTGCAATGTCGCGGTACTCGCCGTCGTTGGCTTTCTTGCTGGGCATTGCAATGAAAAGACCTTTCTCACCTTCAATTACTTTAATGTCATGAACTACGAATTCATCGTCTATGGTAATTGAGACGATTGCTTTCATTTTGCTGTCTTGAGTCATTTTACGCACGCGGACATCAGTAATTCTCATGAAGCTCAGCCTCCTTATCATATGATACCGGACAGTAACCTGCCGGTTTTCACAAGCTTTTCCACACAAGTCATACTCATCAAGCCACGTAGCTTGTAATAAAACATTTAATTAGTTACGCACATGCCTCTTACACAATATAATACATCTTTCAATCGCAACCGCCTTTCCATCATACCATTAAATTACGAATCTGTCATTATGTTCTACCACAATTTCTATACCATTTTCCCCTTTATGGTAAGAATTGGCCCGTATCGTCCCCCTGCTCTCCACGATACAATTCTCAATGTGTGTATTATCTCCAATATAGACATCATTCAGAATGATGGAATTCTTGATATAGCAGTTGTTGCCGATGTAAGTTTTCTTAAAGATCACAGAATCTTCTACCTTACCGTTCACGATACATCCGCTGGAGATCAAGCTGTTTTTGATGCTTGCTCCTACATTATACTTGGCAGGCGGCAGATCATCAACCCTGGAATAAATATCCGGATACTGCTTGAAGAAATAATTCCGGATCTCCGGATGAAGGAAATCCATGTTCGTCTTAAAGTAATCATCCACGGAAGCGATATTACTCCAGTATTCTTTGATCTTATAGCCGTAGATACTCTTCATATTCTTATAACGGATCAAAATATCTTTCACGAAGTCGTATCTGTCTTCTTCTGCACATCTTTCGATCATCTCGATCAGCTGCCGTCTTCTGACTACATAGATACCGCAGGAGATCGTGTTGGACCTGGCCACCACCGGCTTCTCCTCGAATTCCTCTATGCGGCACTCCTCGTTCATCTTGACCGATCCGTACCTGTCCACATTGACGTCCGCAGGCATATCCTTACATACAACAGTGATATCCGCCTTCTTCTCAATATGGTACTCCAGAAGCTTATTATAGTCCATTTTGTAAACGCAGTCACCGGAAGATATTACCACGTATGGTTCATGGCTGTTTTTCAGGAAAGAAAGGTTCTGTGCAATGGCATCTGCTGTACCACGATACCATGCATTACTCTCTGCTGTCAATGCCGGAGTGAAAACACGCAGCCCACCCTGCTTACGACCGAAATCCCACCACTTGGAGGAACTTAAGTGTTCGTTCAGGCTCCCCGCATTGTACTGTGTAAACACGGCAACCTTATTGATGTGGGAATTGGTCATATTGCTCAGCGCAAAGTCGATTCCCCGGTAGCTTCCTGCGATGGGCATGGCACAGACCGCCCGCTTCTGGGTCAGCTCCTTGATCCTGTGATTGTTGCCGCCTGCCAAGATTATTCCGATTGCTCTCACTGTTTATCACCTGCCTTAATCAAAGTTTTACCACTCGGAAGACTGCCTTCCGCATAGTCCTGTGCACTCGTCACGCCAAATACGACCGAATTCTTACCGACGGTGACGCCCTGCGGGATAAAGCTCTTCTCCCCGACCGCCACGATGCCGCTGTTGTAGATATGAGGATCCGTCTCGTTCCCTGCTTCCTCCCCGATACCCAGCCTGACATCATCTTCGATCACTGTATTCTCGGCGACAATTGCCTTGTGTAATTCACAGTGACTGCCGATCCGCGTCTCATTCATGATGATGGAATCTCTGATGACTGTTCCCTCACCCACCGTGACGCCGCAGCCGATCACGGAATTGTATACCTGGCCGTATATCTCGGAACCTTCCCCGATAATACTACGCTCCACAATACTGTCGGAACCCAGGTACTGCGGCGGCAATATCTCGCTCTTCGTATAGATCTTCCAGTACTCCTCGTAAAGGTTGAACTCCGGAACGATATCGATCAGTTCCATATTCGCTTCCCAGTAGGAGCTTAAGGTGCCGACATCCTTCCAGTATCCGTTAAACTCATAAGCGTAAAGAGGCGCCCCCTTCTCATGGCAGTAGGGAATGATATGCTTGCCGAAATCCAGTCCCGGCTGTGAAGCGTTCGTCAGCAGCGCTTCCTTCAATGTCTTCCAGTTGAAAATATAGATTCCCATGGAAGCGAGGTTGCTGCGAGGGTTCTCCGGCTTCTCTTCAAAATCCGTGATCCTGCGGTCATTATCCGTGATCATGATCCCGAAGCGCTTCGCCTCTTCCATCGGCACCGGCATGACCGCGATCGTCACCTCCGCGCCGTTCTGCTTATGGAAATCAAGCATCACTTCATAGTCCATCTTATAGATATGATCACCCGACAGGATCAGCACATATTCCGGATTGTAACTCTCCATGTAGTCCAGGTTCTGGTAGATCGCATTCGCCGTCCCTGTATACCATTCGCTGTTGACACTCTTCTCATAAGGCGGAAGCACCGTCACACCGCCGATATTCCTGTCAAGATCCCAGGGAATACCGATCCCGATATGGGTATTGAGACGAAGCGGCTGATACTGCGTCAGCACACCCACGGTGTCAACACCCGAATTGATACAGTTACTGAGCGGAAAGTCGATGATCCGGTATTTGCCGCCGAACGCTACAGCAGGTTTTGCAACCTTCGACGTAAACACACCCAATCTGCTTCCCTGACCGCCTGCTAAGAGCATGGCAATCATTTCCTTCTTAACCATGTTATCACCTCTTGTTTTCTAGTTTTTATAAAAATTAATATAATAATATATTAAAATCTCAACCGGGTTTTATGGCTTTGCATAATTATATCACACTCTGAATTGAAAGTGAATATTATTTACGAATTTATTCTCCCGTTATTTCGCCTATTATGTTAACAATGCACAATTATCTTCTTTGAAAAAAAATGTATTTGTTGGATTTATATACTGCCGCTTTCTTCTCTGTTATTTTATTCCCTGTCGGATATCAATTATCCCCAAGTCGGTTCCCTGATCCGCAGGCACGCCTTTTTATATGTCCGGCCCCATGTGTTCCGTCCAAAAAACCCCATATCACGCTTCCGGACTACATTTTCCAAAAACATATTGGTTTTTTTTGGGCAAATGAGTATAATACTAGTAAAAAATGTAAATTTGCCAAGGAGATATCCATGTACCAGATCAACTTCAACAGTCCTATTCATATATATTTCATCGGCATCGGCGGTATCAGCATGAGCGGCCTGGCAGAGATCCTTCTGTCGGAGGGCTTTCGCATTTCCGGTTCCGACAGGACCCCTTCCTCGCTCACACACACGCTGGAGGAGCAGGGCGCCGTCGTGCATTACGGCCAGCAGGCGGAGAATATCACGGCAGACATCGACCTGATCGTCTATACCAGCGCGATCCGTCCCGACAATCCGGAGCTTAATGCCGCCGGCCACCTGAACATCCCTACCCTGACCCGTGCGCAGCTTCTGGGCCAGATGATGAAAAATTACCAGGTGCCCATTGCCATCAGCGGCACCCACGGCAAGACTACCACCACCTCCATGATCTCCGGGATCCTTCTGGAGCACAAGGCCGATCCGACGCTTTCCATCGGCGGTATCTACAAACCGATCGGCGGCAATATCCGTGTGGGTTCTTCCGAATATTTTGTCACGGAGGCCTGTGAGTATACCAACAGTTTCCTGAGTTTTTTCCCTAAAATCGGCATCATCCTTAATATAGAAGAGGATCATCTGGATTTCTTTAAAGATATTCATGATATCCGCAGCTCCTTCCACCGTTTTGCAGAGCTCTTGCCCGCTGACGGCACGCTGATCATAAGCGGCGACATTGACCGTTTCGAAGAGATCACCGAAGGGCTTTCCTGCCGGATTATCACTTACGGCTCTTCTGCCGGCTGTGACTACCATCCGGCAGGCATCACCTATGATGCGTCGGGTTGTCCCTCTTTCCATCTTATGCGGAGAAACGGAAAAGAAGACGTATTCTCTCTGCGCGTTCCCGGCGAACACAATGTCTATAATGCAGTGGCCGCCATCGCGCTGGCAGACCTGCTTGACATTCCCGTCGAAACGACCGCCGCGGCGCTTCGTTCCTACGGCGGCACCGACAGACGGTTTGAGCATAAGGGTGAAGTGAACGGCATCACCGTCATTGACGACTACGCCCATCACCCTACGGAAATTGCGGCTACGCTGACGGCTGCCAGAGAACTTCCTCACAAAACCACCTGGTGTGTCTTCCAGCCTCACACATACACGCGGACGAAGACCTTTCTTGCCGACTTTGCCAAATCGCTGTCTCTGGCAGACGAGATCGTCCTCGCAGACATCTACGCGGCCAGAGAGAAGGATACGCTGGGCATCAGCTCGCAGACGCTGCAGGCAGAGATCGAGAAGCTGGGACACCGCTGTTATTATTTCCCCTCTTTTTCGGAAATTGAAAATTTCCTTTTAGAAAATTGCACAAAAGGGGATCTGTTGATAACTATGGGCGCCGGAGATATCGTAAAAGTCGGCGATCACCTGTTACAGAAATAATTATTCACAGTATCCACAGAAAATGACCGGCTTTTTTACCGGCTTTCTGTGGATATTCTGATGCGGATCATCTCCCGTATTTCGGGAAATCCTGCTGCTCCATCCACATTATCCACATTTGGTAAACATCTGTTCTTATTTTTTCTTTGTTACTGTTTACCTATTTTATTTTGGGAAGCGCTATGCTATAATGCCAGATGTGTCCTTCTGACACATGTTGTGCTTTAGGGGTAAGGCGAAGGTGGTGTAGTAATGAGTTGTTTCACAATTTATCAGGATAATCATACCGATTCGACAGTTATTTCCAATCGGTTTATCGACGAATACATGAAGGCTGCCAATGATGCGCAGCTTAAGATCTATCTGTATCTGCTCCGTATGATGAGCGCCAGCCGCGCTACCAGTATCTCTGATATTGCGGATATTTTTAACTATACGGAGAAGGACGTGATGCGTGCCCTGAAATACTGGGAGAAGAATCAGCTCCTGACACTTGATCTGGACGAGCATAAGAACGTGATCGGCATCCATCTGAAGGATTTTTCCGCGTCTGCTCCGGCTGCATCCACGCCGGCCGCAGCGCCGCTTGCCTCGGTGGTGCCCATCTCTTCCAAGCTGGCAGTATCCGGCCAGGCGTCAGCGGCTCCACGAGAAGTTCCGGAGCCCGCCCCGGAACCGGAAGAACCTGCCGATACTTCGCTTGACAATATCTATGTGAAGCCCAACTATACGCTGGACGAGCTGAAGGCTTTCAAATCCGACGAGGCCACTGCCAGACTGCTTTTCGTGGCGGAGCAGTATCTGCGCAAAACGCTCAGCGCCAATGATGTGCGGACGATCCTTTTTATCTCGGACAGGCTCGCCTTCTCCGAAGACCTGATCGACTATCTGATCCAGTACTGTGTGGATCACGGCAAGAAGGATCTGCGCTATATCGAGAAGGTTGCCATCAGCTGGGCACAGCAGGGGGTGACCACTCCCGGACAGGCTGCCGGAATGGCCGGCAAGTACGACAGATCCGTCTATGAGATCATGAAAGCGCTTGGCAAGAACGGCACCCCGACGAAGACGGAGGTCTCCTATATCACGCGCTGGACGAAAGAATATGGCTTTGGTACCGATATTATTTTTGCCGCCTGCGAACGCACCGTACTGGCGACGGACAGGCATCGTTTCGAGTATGCCGACAGGATCCTTGCCAGCTGGCACAAATCCGCCGTACACACCATAAACGATATTCAGTCTCTGGACGAGCATTACCATCGGACGAAACCCGCCAAAGCAGCCGCCGTCACCAACAAATTCAACCAATTTACACAGAACAACTACGATTTCGATGCTTTAGAACAGGAACTGATCAGCAATTAAAGAGCCGCTGAGACAGCATTATAAGGAGCATAAAGTGTCCCTGACAAACGCGCAATACGATACGATCCTTCATCAATACGAGATAAAGCAGCTGAAAAGCCGCCGTGAGGCAGAGCGCCGGCTTGCCTGTGTCTATGACCGCATTCCCGGATACCGTGATCTGGAAGACATGGTTGCGGCCGTCTCCGTAGCCCAGGGCAGGAAGCTGCTTGCCGGTGACGAGGAGGCCATGGAAGATCTGCGCGACTCGCTGGCCGAATTATCGGGCCGCAAAGCACAGCTTCTGGAGGATGCCGGCTTTGCCCCTGATTACTTGGAACCGGTCTATGAATGCCCGGACTGTCAGGATACGGGTTATATCGGCAGCGAGAAATGTCACTGTTTTAAGCAGGCCATGATCACCCTGCTCTATGAACAGTCCAACATACGCGAAATGCTCCGCACAGAGAATTTCGATACTCTGTCCTATGAGTATTATGAGGGCGAGGACCTGTCCCGTTTTAAGAATGCGGTGCGGACCTGCCGAAACTTTGTCAAAAATTTCAATTCCGACTACCATAATCTCTTCTTTTATGGTACAGTGGGGACGGGAAAATCTTTTCTCTCCGGTTGTGTTGCCAAGGAACTGATCGAGAGCGGTCATTCCGTGATCTATTTCAGCACCACCGGCCTGTTTGATTTATTATCCAAGAATTCCTTTGATTATAAGAATAGAGAAGAACTGCGTGAAACCTACGCGGATCTGTATCAGTGCGATCTGCTGATCATCGATGACCTGGGCACCGAACTGACCAACCAGTTTGTGACATCCCAGCTTTTTGCTCTTCTGAACGAGCGCCATATGGGGAAAAAGGCTACCATCATCTCCACCAACCTTTCTCTGGAAGAATTGCGGAACCGATACTCTGACCGTATCTTTTCCCGAATCACGAGCCACTATGAAATCTGTAAGCTGACCGGACAGGATATCCGTATGTACAGAAAACGCCTGATGAACAGAAAGTGAGGATCCTTTCATGACGAAACGCGAAGAAAAAAGAAATCTTGAAACCATCCCGGTAGGTTCCCTCGGCATCATCCCGCTGGCCGGATGCAAGCCTCTGGGCGAAAAGGTAGACTATTATCTGGTAAAATGGAGAACCGAACGCGAGAGCGAGCACAAAGACTCCCTGGCCTTCTCCGGCTACCAGCGGGATTCCTATATTCTGGAGGCAACAGTGCCCCGGTTCGGCTCCGGCGAAGCCAAAGGCGTGATCAAGGAATCGGTTCGCGGCTCAGACCTCTATCTTCTGGTGGACGTGGCCAACTACAGCCTGACCTATTCTCTCTGCGGCCATGAGAACCACATGTCACCGGACGACCATTATCAGGATTTAAAGCGTATCATCGCCGCCGTGGGCGGCAAGGCGAGACGGATCACTGTCATCATGCCCTATCTCTATGAGAGCCGCCAGCACAAGCGTTCCGCCAGAGAATCTCTGGACTGCGCCCTGGCCCTGCAGGAAATGGTCAATATGGGCGTAGACAATATCATCACGTTTGACGCCCACGATCCCCGCGTGCAGAATGCCATCCCGCTGAACGGTTTCGAGACCGTACAGCCTGCTTATCAGTTTATCAAAGGACTTTTGGGCCATGTGAAAGGCCTGCAGATCGACAACGACCACATGATGGTGATCAGCCCAGACGAGGGCGGTATGACGAGAGCGATCTACATTGCCAACGTGCTTGGTCTTGATATGGGTATGTTCTACAAGAGACGGGACTACACCCGCATCGTCAACGGCCGCAACCCCATTGTGGCCCATGAATTCCTCGGTTCCAGCATAGAAGGCAAGGATATGATCATCATAGATGATATGATCTCCTCCGGTGAGAGTGTTCTGGAAGTGGCAAGCGCCCTTAAGGAACGCAAAGCCAACAGAATCTTCGTGTTCGCCACCTTCGGCCTTTTTACCGCCGGTCTTGAAGGGTTCGATAAGGCATATGAAGACGGCCTGATCCACCGTGTGCTGACCACCAACCTGATCTACCAGACGCCGGAACTGCTTAGCCGCGAGTGGTACATCGACTGCGATATGAGCAAATACATCGCCTATATCATCGACACCCTGAATCACGATACTTCCATCAGCGATCTGCTCAATCCTGTGGAGAGGATCCAGTCGGCGGTGGCACGGTATCATGAAGAGGAACCGGAGACATAACTGTCAGTAAAAAAATATACGAATATTTTCTTTTTTCAATGCATACAATACTATTACTGGACCCTGATCTTTGTGATAACGATATATCAGGAAAATGCTCTTACAATTCTTGACAATTCGAATTCACCATGGTATAGTGTGTTCAGTGATCGTGTTGCGGATACCTGCGAGGCCCGCAACCTAGGGAAGCTCCTACGGGAGCTTTCTTGTATATCAGGAGATTTCATGTGTACTACAAACGACAAACCGTTTTTAACTTACAATCAACAAATTCAGAAATTATCTGCAAAAGGTCTCATTGTTGGAGATTTCAACAATGCTGTTAATCTATTAAAGAAGCATAGCTATTTTGCTCTTATTTCCGGATATAAAAGTCCCTTTAAATCAAAAAACGGCACCTATGAGCCTCATACAAGTTTGGATGACATCTATTCTCTCTATATATTTGATGATGCCCTCAGGGCTATGATTCTGCGCAATATTTTAATAGTGGAGAAGCATATTAAATCACTTATTTCTTACTCCTTCTGTGAAACATATGGAGAAGACCAACAACATTATCTCAATGCTACTAAATACAATTATTCTCAGACTAATCAATCAGACATCAATGATTTAATAGGCCGATTATCCAAAATCGCAACAGATCCCAAGGATTACTCCTATATAAAACACCAGATAAAGCAACATGGCAATATCCCTTTATGGGTTATGATGAAAGCCTTAACTTTAGGAACTGTTTCAAAATTTTACAGCTTTCTTCCACAGAATATTCAGGCAAAAGTCAGCATTGAATTTGAACATGTTACCGAAAATGAATTGATCCGTATGTTAGATCTCTTAGCACGTGTTCGCAACGTATGTGCCCATAATGAGCGTCTTTATAATTACCGTTATAACAAAGGTGCCATCAACGACACGGCTATTCATGAATATTTGCATATTCGTAAAGCAAACGTTCAATATGTAAAAGGAAAGCAGGATTTGTTTGCGGTTATTATTGTGCTCAAATATCTGCTTAGCCAAGACGAGTTTTCTCAGTTTATAGACGATATAGAGCATGCCTTGAAGGTACTGTTCAATTCCACCAGACAATTACAGGAAACGCAAATGTATAAATATATGGGATTTCCCGCTAACTGGCTGGACATAAAAGATGCTCCTTTAAGTACTGTTTAATAACAAGACTTTTAATGGATATTTAAAAATGTGATTATAAAAGTCAAGCCAGGGCTTGACTTTTTTTTAATTCTCTGTATAATAGATTTTCGGAAAATCATATTAAATTATGGTTTTCCAAAATCACAACGTCAGTTCGAGACCTTCCTGACGAAAAACAAAACTAAAGGAGACAAATGCATATGAAGAAACAGACCTACAGCGAGGCAATCCCCGCACGGATTTCCACGCCCATCTCACTGACCACCCTGGTTCAGGCGGCCATGATCGCCGCCATCTACGTTGTGCTGACCTTTATCGCCAACGCTTTCGGACTTGCCAACTATGCCGTGCAGGTTCGGTTCTCTGAGGCACTCACGATTCTGCCTTATTTCACCCCGGCTGCTATTCCCGGCCTCTTTATCGGCTGTCTGCTCAGCAATGTTCTGACAGGATGCGCGCTGCCCGACATTATTTTCGGCAGTCTGGCAACTCTGCTCGGTGCACTTGGTACTTATGCGCTCCGCAGATGGAAATGGTGCGCCCCGGTATGCCCGATCGCAGCCAACACGATCATCGTGCCGCTTGTGCTGATCTACGGTTATGGCCTGATGATAGACGGCATGTCCGTCCTGCAGTGTTTTGGCTACTACTGCCTGACGGTAGGCGCCGGTGAGATCATATCCTGCGGTATCCTCGGTATGATCCTTCTCCTGTCCCTGCAGAAATACCAGGGCAGAATCTTTAGCCGATAACATACAGAAGCTCCCGCGGGGCCGAAAGCGATATTTCCAATATCGTTACCTATAGAAACCACAAAAATACCGCACATACTGCAACAGCGCTGTAAGGCCCTGTTACAGTGTGTGCGGCGTTTTGCACTATACCATTATCCCTCTGCATCCATCCCTTACATCCCTGTCTGCCCTGTGTACCGACCACTTATAAATAACACGCCTGTACCTGATACCCAATATCAGCACTATTCCTTTTCTGCTCTGTCTTTCACAGCCCCCGTCAGAAAATAGAAAATCGGAATCGTCAGAAAAACAACCCAGGCCGGATGCCACAAAGTGTGTACAATTCCGGCATACAGAAAAATTCCAAAAGCAAAGACCGGATACTGGAACAGACTGACATCCCGCTTACACACTGCATCCACCAGAGAGCTGATGATCGGTATCAGGATAAAAAGCAGCCATCCCGGATGCCACAGGTCGAAGCAGAATCCGATCACGATATAGATGATAATCGCCAGAACACCCAGCGGAATTTCAACGCTTCTCACCTTTTCTCCGTTTACAAAAACACCGTTCCCGCCAATATGCACGTCGCTTTTCATGTCACGCACATGAATCCCTCTGCGGTCGATATGCACCTCTTCTCCACTGTGAGATTTCACGTGAATACCCTTTAACCCGATATACACATCATCTTCACCGACCCCTGTATCTTCCTGACCACCTTCCCGGCAGCTCCCCGCAGCCTGCTCTGTAATGCTTTCCCCGGCTTCCCGCGTATCGGCAGGCAAAACTTCACCCTCAGCTCCCCGCATACCAGCAGAAACTGCACTGCCCCCGGCTATGCCATCCGTACCAACATCCACGCCGCCCGCGCTGCCCCTCTCTTCCTCCTCATTGATCTTCAACAATTCATCCAGAGAGACATGATACAGCTTCGCCAGCGCGATCAGATTATCCGTATCAGGTGAGGCTTCTGCCCGTTCCCATTTGCTGACCGCCTGTCTGCTGATCCCCAGCTTCTCAGCCAGCGCCTCCTGTGACAATTTATTTGCCTTGCGCAGCTCTACCAGCCTGGTTGCGATCTCAAGATTCATTCCCTTTCCTCCATTCCGAAGCGCCATTCCTTCTTACGCCTCTGCCTGACAGCGGCCAGAACCATCTATCCGGCTCAGCTTTTCTTCCATCCACTCCCTCACCCGCACCAGATCCTCCAGCACGACCACGCTCTTCACATACATCTCTTCCGTCAGCGGCAGCAGATCCGGCACCATAATCGGCATCATCCCCGCGCTGTAGGAAGAGCGGATCCCGTTATAGGAATCCTCCACCGCATAGGCATCCGACGGCTTCACGCCCAGTTTCTCACAAGCCATCAGATAAATATCCGGCTCCGGTTTGCTGCGCTTCAACTGGTCTCCGCCGGTCACCGCCTGAAAATAATCGTACAATCCTGCCTGCTGCAGCTCCTCCGTCACCGTCGCCAGCCTGGTGGACGAAGCCAGCCCCACCGGCACTTCCTGCTCCCGCAGATACGCCAGCAGTTCCCGTACCCCCTTTTTCACCGGCAGCCCTTCCCGCCTGACCATCTCCTGAAAAAGCCCTGACGCTTCCTGCCTGAAATCCGCATACCGAAAGTGCTCCCCGTAAAATGTCTCCATGATCTCCTTCATCCTGACGTCATTTACCCCGATACACGGAATATAGGCCTCCCGCATCCGTGTCAGATGATATTTCTCCGCCAGCTGCTCCCAGCAGGCAAGCACCATCCGCTCACTGTCAAAAATCACCCCGTCCATATCAAAGATCACTGCCCTGTCTTTTGTCATCTTTACAGCCCTGCCTCCTTATAAGCCCTTCACTTTTTCCGTACATAAGTAATAAAGCGGTTTCCGTTCTCGTTCAGCCATTCCGTAGAATCATTCATGCCTTTTTTGTAAAGCGTCCCTGTCATCGGGTCCATCACAACAATATTCAGCTCGTTAAAGCCCACGATCAGCACCGCGTTGCCGTCCTCTAACAGCGCCAGTACCGGAATGTCCTTATTCACATAGTAGAGCACTGTATCCAGACTGCAGCCGGTCAGATCCAGGATCGTATTCTCCTGCAGATCCGTCTCCAGAATGGAAAAGATCGTGCTGCCGTTTTCGAGAAGCCGCTGTGTATTTCTGGATATCCCCTCAAACTTTAAGATCGTGTCCAGACAGACCGCCAGAGAACTCCTTGTCTCCGACATTTCATCCTCCGTAATGGCCATGATCTGGTTTCTGGCGCTTCTGTTCTCCCGTCTCCAGACGTATCCGCCGTCGTCATCCACTACGACGCCGGCCGCCGAATAAGCCAGCGCGACAGCCTTGCCCGGATTCGCATAGATGCCCTCGATGCCGTTCTTGCCGTATACATAGTAGCGCGGCTGTACCTCTCCCGGTTCTTCCACCGCCACATTATGGTTTCCTTCAAAAAGCACTTCTCTCGGCGTCAGCCGTTTCAGGCTCTTCACATCAATCTCGTTCTTGACCGTGATCTGGCTGATCGTCTCATAAGTCTCCGTCACTACTTTTCCGATGGTATTGACCCCCACCCTGGCCTGCTCCGTGCTCATAATCTGATCTTCCGAGGTTTCCTCATACTCCTGCGTCTCTTCGTTCCACACTACCCGCGACAACGTGATCTGGTTCTCTTCGATCCTGCTGCCGGACACATACACGCCCTCTTTGTCATAAGTCTTGAGAACGTCGCCGTTTTCGCTCTGAATCCGCACACAGTACATGGGAAGCATCACCTCGCCGGTACTGCTCTCCACGATATCGCTCTGCTTCGTCAGCCCGTAGATCATGTCTTCTTCCATAAAGCCCAGTATGGAAATATATTCTCCTTCCCCTGCCTCGATACTCGTTTTGGACTGCGTATTCAGGTTCAGCAGCACAAGCCGGCTGCCGGCATACTCCCCGTCCCCTTCCTGCCAGACAAGCATTTTGTTCGAATCGGACACATGATAGCTGCCGTCTCTCAACCCGCGGGCTATGATCTGGCAGACTTCCGTCTCCAGATTGACCGCATACACACTGTCGTTCATCATAAAATAATAGACATTGACCCGGTTCACATAGGACAGCCGGTTGATATCGCATTTCAGCAGTTCATAGGATTTCCCATAAGGGATATAAATCTTTTCTTCCACGGTATTCGTCATACTGTTGTAAAAGTAGACGGCTACCCCCACACTGCCCTCATGGCGTCCTCTGTTCATATAGCCATAGACCATAAAATAGACATTCCCCGTCTCATCCACGGAAAGTATCTGAATATTGTGCCGGTCATATATATTTCTGGGATCTGTTACCCCTTCTGTATTCTCATAGAAGCTGAACAGCCTCGCCAGCTTATTGTCCGTCACATTATAACTGTAGAGCTTATCGGCCGCCACAAAGGCAAACACATTGCCGCCGTCACTCTCATGGATCTTCACCTCGTCTCCGACGATCCCGAGCATGATCTTATCATTGACAAAGATGTCCGCCTCCTCGTCAAATATCTGGTTCATCTCCCTTTCAAAATCCAGCAGATACATCCGGTCCGGCGTATAGCGGATTCGATAATACTCTCTGACCCGGTAACGGTTCGTCTGCCTGCCTTCCCGCACCGCCGCCAGATACTCTATGTCGAAAGCCCCCGTCTGCTCTGTCAGCTCCTTGATGAGCACCGACGGTTCCGTGATCCTTTCCGCCTCCAGGTCTCCCCACGTCACCTGATCGAAGCTGCTGTGTATCGTCACCTTCTGAAAGGTGGTATTGTCTCCTTCGGCGTTGGACTCCAGATATTTGGTCAGTTCGGCCGCCTCTTCCTTGTCAAAGGTCCTCTCGTGGAAATCCATGATATAATCCAGCTTGTCCTGCATATGCATGGATTCACTGAGCACAATCCTCGTATAGTATCGCAGCTGCACAGAATCCTGCGGTGTCACAAGAAATACCAGCATATATTCTGTATCATACTCGATCAGATCCTTTAACGTGATGTCAAAACGGATCACCGAATCTTCCTGCTCAAAATCGGCCACCTGCGTGCTCTCCACCAGCCGCTCCCCGTCCAGGCTCCTCACTTCAAAGGCGATCTGCGCGATATCCCGGCCGTAGGTTTCCAGTGTGACCGCAATCTTTCTGTCGCTCTCCACCGGCTGCAGTGTATCCCGCAGATAGGCACAGTCCATGTTCTGCGCATAACCGTGCAGGTCATTGACCCGGTAGCCGGCCACCGACATGGATACCACCGGAAAAGTGGCCTCTCCCATCTCGGCTGTCATATTCGTATTGTCCTGATTCATGACCGTGCTGATCAGCACCAACGCCGCCATAAAGATAAGTCCCAGCAGGCAGCCCTTTATGATCGCTCTTCTCAATTTGATTCCCCGTTTCTGTTATGCTTTTTCGCGTGTACAATCTCCTGTCGTCTACGCGTTAATTTCCATTTATTTTATCATTATTTCTGTTATACAGCAGCTTCTGCAGGGTCGGTTCGATATGCAGAAACGCCGTCGTCTCCGCCACACCCTGTCCGGCCTGTTCCTGCCGGGTTTCCTTCTCCCCCTGCCGTTTCACGGCCCGGATCAGCAGATTCTTCGGCGTATGCTCCATATCAATAAACTCCAGAATATCTACGGCATAGCCTTCCGCCTCCAGCAGCTGTGCGCGGAGTGCATCCGTGACAAGAGCCGAGATCCGCTCTTTTACAATGCCGTATTTCAGGACCGGCGCCAGCTTATCGCACTGTATCTGCCGGTTCACCTCATGCTGGCAGCAGGGCACGGACAGGATCACGCCGGCCTGCCAGCCGACGGCCTTCGACAGCGCATAGTCCGTAGCGGTGTCGCAGGCATGAAGCGTCACCACCATATCCACCGGCCCCTGTCCCTCATAGGCCGCGATATCACCCTTCCTGAAATGCAGTTTTGCATAGCCGTACTTCTCACTGAGCGCGTTGCAGTGGTCGATCACGTCCTCCTTCAGATCCAGGCCCGTGATCTCCACCTCATAGCCTTTCAGTTCATGCAGATAATAGTACATGGCAAAGGTCAGATAAGATTTCCCGCAGCCGAAATCTATGATCTGCACGGTTCTCTCCTTTGAGAGTGTTGGCAGAATATCCTCGATAAATTCCAGAAAACGGTTGATCTGCCTGAATTTATCATAGCGGGCATGTACCACCCGCCCTTCCTTCGTCTGCACGCCAAGGTCAACCAGAAAAGGAACCGGAATCCCTTCCTGCAGGATATACCGCTTCGTTCTGTTATGCGCCATCCGTAATTGTCCGGCTGCTTCCGCTCCTGTTCCGGTATCCTTCGTCCTTTTCCGGCTGACCGTGATCCGGCCTTTCTTACTGACTAAAACCGCTGCCCTGCACGTTCTGTGCTCCACTTCGCCCTGCTTGAAATCACAGACAAGCAGCTCTTCTATGCGGTCGATCATGTCATTGCGCTCTCTGTTCTCATGAAACACCTTCGTGCCTTCATACACTGTTTCCTGAAACAGAACCGCGCCTTTGACCATAACCGGCCGTATCTTTATCTTAAATGCCCTGTCTTTGTTTCTGGGATTGCTGATCGTGATCCGGTACAGGCCATCATTTACAGTATCTTCCAATAGGTTCCTCAGTTCTTCCTGCATACTGCCTCCTGTCGCTGCCGCTTTCTTTGACGTTCCTCCCGACAGCCTGCCTGCACACGCTGCCGCTTCGGCCCTGTGGTACAGTCTGTTTCTATTGTAATAAGAATACCGTAAAACCTCAACTAAAATTTTAAGATTCCGTTGTTATTGGAATGCCGTCTCCTGTAGATCTCATAACATAAGAGGATCTGAACAAACTCTGTGGTCTTATTCCAGTCTTCCTCCACCGCCCCTTCTTCATCTCCCTGCCTGATCTTCTCTACGATCATCTGCGTAAGCCTGTAGATCTGCCATTTATCCGGATATTCGTCATAGATCATACTGCCTTCATAATCAATATGGTCGAGCATCTCCGCGATCTTTTTCTGGAACTTCTTTGCCTGCGAAGGATACATCTGCTGCAGATATTCCAGATCCCGCGTCACGCTGTCTTCCTGCTGATAATACATGGGCAGCGGATATGCCATATAGAAAGGTAATATTCGCGATTGATTCATATTACACCAACTTAAGTGCCTTTTTATTCTATCATATGCAGCAGGCAGAGAATGGCGCACACTTACTCTTCACGGTGCCCTGCACCCCGCTGCAGGGCATCCGGTCGATACCTTTATGGTTTCAGGCATCCAGCCCCTCGCCGAAGGCGACTTGGAATGGACTGGATGCGTTACAGTTAGCGGCCGGTCAGGCCGTGAACTGTAATGGCGCACAGAAAAAAGGAGGGCAATGCACCTTTTGTAATTGAACGCGTATTCTATTCATGATATAGTAAATTTGTAGTAAACAATATTAGACATTTCGCTTACGGCCCTGCAGAAGCTTCCCTATAGGACTCCTGCATGAGAGCCGTCCGGCAGAACGACGAGGTGCACCATGAAACGTAAGATCATACATTGTTTTGCAACATACATACTGGCATTGTTCCTGTTTTTTTCCAATATGCTTTCCTGTTATGCCGCTTCGCCGGTGATCCGGTCCGTCAGCATCTCGCCCGGATCCACCGTTGCCACGCTCAATTCCACCTGCGCTTTCACCGTCTCCGTCGTCGGTGACAACAATTACAGCAGGGAAGTGGCGTGGAGCGTTTCCGGACAGACGAGTCGAAATACCTTTATCGACGGCAACGGTATCCTGAATATCAGTTCCGAGGAGACCGCCTCTTCTCTGGTGGTGAAAGCGGTATCCAAACAGGACAGCAGATACAGTGCGACGGCGCTCGTCACCCTGCAGAAGCCCAGCTGCCAGGTACAGATCAAGGCTTCCCCTGATAATGCCGGCACAGTTACCGAAAGCCGGTCCGTGGATTATGGCGGAAGCATCACGCTGGAAGCCTCTGCCAAAGACGGCTACCGCTTTGACAGCTGGATGGAGAACAATACGATCTTAAGTACGGACTCCAAACTGACGCTGAACAATATTACAAGCGCCAGAGAGATCACCGCCATGTTCTCCCAGACCAGGTTCCATCTCAACCTCAGCTCTTCTCCTGCCTACTCGGGCACCGTATCGGGGCAGGGTGTCTATGACAGGGGCGGCAGCGCCACAATAACGGCCGTGCCGATCCAGGGCTACCGGTTTGTGGGCTGGTCCGAGAATGGCAATATCGTCTACGTAAACCCGGATTATACGATAAACAATATCTCCCGGGACATGAATCTGGCGGCGGTCTTTGAAATGGAAGGCGCTGTTACCTACACCATCACCGCATCCGCGTCCTCCGATAACGGCACGATCACGCCGGAAGGAAGAACCACCGTCACACAGGGTTCCGGCATCCAGTACAAGATCACGCCCAAAAGCGGTTATACCATCAGCGCCGTATACGTTGACGGCACTCCGGTAGGCGCCGTTTCCTCCTACAATTTCACCGATGTCAAAGGGGATCACAGCATATCCGTTGACTTTGCGGCAATCCCCGGACAGGAGAGCGCCCCACCGAAACCGGCGGAAACCGCAAAACCCGACAATACCGACACCGAAACTTCTCCCGCTCCAGATAAAACACAGCCCGAGAAGAAACCGGAGGAACAGCCCAAACAGCCCGAGCCTTCTAAGGAGAACGGGCTGACCGGTACACTCAAAATGCTCGATATCTCCGTGGAGGAAGCCGAAAAGCTGATAGACGAAGGCAACGACCGGGAGCTGATGGAAGGCGCCCTGCAGACCGGCGATCTGCAGGTAACGATCCACAACGACTTTGCCGATCCCACACAGGAAATCGACTCCGGCAGTTTTTACGACAATACGGGGATTAGAAATTTTGAAGCCGCAGTGGATCATATGCTGGACAGGGAAGACAAGATAGAACTGCTGCTCGGAAAGCGGCAGGTTGCCATAGACTTTCGCATAGAGCGCCTCGACAGAACCGTACCGGCGGAAACATTGAAGTTCTTCTCGGGAAATAAGATGCCGGCCATGCAGATTGGACAGTACTTCGAAGTCACCCTCACGAAGACAAGCCAGAACGAGTCCCGTCAGATCACCGAGCTGCCGGAAGAACTTGAGCTGGTGCTTCATCTGCCCGATCAGCTGAAAGCCGACAATCGGAAGTTCTATATTTTAAACATGCATACAGGCGCAGACGGCCGTCCGGAATACACGGAATTTGCGGACAAAGATAAAGACGCCGATACAGTGACCTTCTCCGCCGACCGCTTTTCCACCTGTGCGATCGCTTACATCGACTGGCAGCCCAAGGCAGAGCAGACCCCTGAGATCACCGATACCGCGGCAGATTCCGATGCTTCGGAAGGCAACACCGTCACCGCCGGCAATCCCGGGATGAACAATACCCTCACAAGTATCGCCGTTGTTCTGGTCGTCATACTGGTGGCGGCTGTCTGCATACTGGCGATGCTGCTTATCATGAGGAAGCGGCGGGAATAATCTTTAACCTGTTATCTTTTTGTACAGGACCTGACATTCCTTTTTATAGCAGGCGATTCCAAAGGCATGAATTTCTTTCATGCCTTTTTGCATGAAATAATCTGCATACCGGTTCCTTTCTATCTGCAGCAGCGCCTCTCTGCAGCTGCTCTCAAACGTTCCCTGCTCCGCATATTTCACTTCTATGATACAGCCGACCCTGTCCTTTGGACTGGACAGCAGAATATCGCCGTACCCGATCCCTGCTTCCTGATTGGACTTCACGGCCCAGCTGCTTTCACTCTGCAGGATGCCAAGGAGCATACCGTGATAGAAGTTTTCCTTCATTTCTTTTCTGGAGTAGGTATCCCGGATGCTGATACAGTCGCTCATACAATCATTGAATATGGCCTGCACCTTCTCCGCGTCACCGCTTTTTACGGCCCTGCATAATCTGTTCAGCCTCTCCGTATCTGACCTGACTTTATCCTGAAACCAGCCTCTGATCTTTTCGTCATATATATACCAGACTTCCCGATTCGGAATGATCAGTCTGCTCATGCCGCCTTCCAGACGCTCCACTTCCGTCAAATAACCTGTGGCATGCATCACACTCCACAGACACGTCTCCCGCACCTCCGGATTCGGGTCGTCCAGCTCTTTATAAGTCAGTTCCGGCATCAGTCTTTTGTCGATCGTCTCTCCCGAGATCAGCGCCTCCAGCAGCTCCTTGGTAGTCTCCGATGCCCCGGCCAGAATATTTTGAATGATCACGTTACTGCTGCTGTTTACCCAGAACGCCTCCGGCTTCGCATCCCGGTTCCGCCGCAGCTTACGGAGATAATTCAGCACATCCCACGGGCAGTATACGGACGTGCCGCCGAAGCGATATCCGTCATACCACTCTTTGATCACCTCACAGCGCTCCGTCAGCCCGTAATAAGCCAGCATCTGCTGCACTTCTGCATCCGTAAAGCCGAAATACGCACTGTACTCTTCGTCCGAGACAGAATTGACCACAAAATTGTTCAACCCTGTAAAAATGCTCTCCTTCGCAATACGAAGGCAGCCTGTCAATACTGCAAACTCCAGACTGCTGTTGGATTTCAGCACAGTACTCAGAAGATTCCGGATCGTGCCCAGCATCTGGTCATAGTAACCGTTTTGACGTGCCTTGTCCAGCGGTACGTCATATTCATCTACAAAAAGAATGACCTGTCTGCCGCACACCTGTGCCAACAGTTCAAAAAGCCTGCGCAGGCACACGGCAATCCCTCTCTCATACCGCTCCGCAAGCACCTCTTTCAGAAATATCTTATCTGTATCCAGCAAAAGGTCACTGTCCAGCAGGCCATACTTGACGCACAGTCTTCTTACTTCAATGCCAACGCTGCTGCACAGAGCCTGATAAGCCATATCATGATCTTCTCCTTCAACATCTTTCAATGTCAAAGAGATGACCGGATATTTCGCAAAATATTCGTCACAAATATCTTCACAGGTCCAGATCGTCAAACCTTCGAACAATTCCGGCTCTGTACCGATCTCAAAAAAGGTTTTCAGCATATCCACATTCAGAGATTTGCCAAATCTTCTCGGTCTGGTGAACAGATTTACCTTACAGGAATCCTCCAGCAGCTCCCTGATCATTCCCGTTTTATCCACATAGTAATAACCTGCCGTGCGCAGTCCGGCAAAACTGTCGATCCCCATTGGCAATTTTTTCAGCTTTTCACCCATTGCTATTCCTCCTGCCTTCCAGTATATAGTATCGACAGGGCACTTTCAACAGAATCATCCAAAGAAAAAAGGCGGGAAAACTCCCGCCTTAATACTTCACTTCCTGTCACTATTTCCGAACAGCTTCTATTCTGGCTACCGCACGCTTCAAAGACAACTCGGCTCTGTTCATATCCGTTCCCGGTGCATGTTCTCTGATTCGCTCTTCCGCGCGGGATCTGGAACTCTCGGCACGCGACAGATCGATCTCCGACGGCCACTCAATGATCTCGGCAAGAATGGTCACCTTCTCCTGCAGGACTTCTACAAAGCCCGCATGCAGAGCGGCTTCCAGAATCTCACCGTCTTTCGTGATCGTCAGGATGCCCGGTGCAATGATCATCGTCATCGGAATATGATCTTTATAAACGCCGACCTCTCCTTCCACCGTATTGAATTCCACCATGGAAACCTGTTCCTCATAGAAAACTCTGTCCGGTGTAATAATTTTTAATGTGAAATTTCTATCATCAGCCATACACTACCTGCTTTCATCTAACTTCAGACGCTGCCAAAGCCATCGAAAATGCATGTCTTCGCATTATTATTTCATGCGTGCGAGTACATCGTCGATGCTTCCTGCATTCAGGAAATAACTCTCCGGAACCTCGTCATGCTTACCTTCCAGGATCTCTTTAAAGCTGCGGATCGTCTCTGCGATCGGCACATACTTACCTTCCAGACCGGTAAACTGTCCTGCTACGAAGAACGGCTGAGACAGGAATCTCTGCACCTTTCTCGCACGGGAAACAACCAGCTTATCTTCCTCGGAAAGTTCGTCCATACCAAGGATCGCGATGATATCCTGCAGTTCTTTATACTTCTGCAGAATCTCCTGCACGCCTCTGGCAACCTCGTAATGCTCCTGACCGACGATTCTCGGATCCAGGATTCTGGAAGTGGACTCCAGCGGGTCAACTGCCGGATAGATACCAAGCTCTACGATCGATCTGGACAATACGGTAGTAGCATCCAGATGTGCGAACGTGGTAGCCGGAGCCGGGTCAGTCAAGTCATCCGCAGGCACGTATACGGCCTGAACGGAAGTGATGGAACCGCTCTTGGTGGATGTGATACGCTCCTGCAGAGCGCCCATCTCCGTCTGCAGCGTAGGCTGGTAACCAACCGCCGAAGGCATACGGCCAAGCAGCGCGGACACCTCGGAACCTGCCTGTGTAAAACGGAAAATATTGTCAATGAACAGCAGCACGTCCTTACCGCCCTTGTCACGGAAATACTCTGCCATCGTCAGACCGGTCAGACCCACTCTCATTCTGGCTCCCGGCGGCTCGTTCATCTGTCCAAACACCATCGTTGTCTTATCAATAACGCCCGACTCTCTCATTTCATGGTACAGGTCGTTACCTTCTCTTGTACGCTCTCCAACACCGGTGAACACGGAATAACCGCCGTGCTCTGTCGCGATATTACGGATCAGCTCCTGGATCAATACGGTCTTACCTACACCCGCACCGCCGAAAAGTCCGATCTTACCACCCTTCTGGTATGGGCACAGCAGGTCAACGACCTTGATACCAGTCTCCAGAAGCTCCGTCTCCGTAGCCTGCTCCTCGAATTTCGGTGCAGGTCTGTGGATCGGCTCATAGAATACGTCCGTGGGCGCCTCGATATTGTCGATCGGCTGTCCCAATACGTTGAAGATACGTCCCAATGTATTTTCACCGACAGGAACCGTGATCGGAGCGCCTGTAGAAACCGCATCCATACCCCTCACGAGTCCGTCGGTAGAACCCATAGCGATACATCTTACCGTATCGTCACCCAGATGCTGTGATACCTCCACGACCAGTTCCTTACCGTCTTTCAGAGGAATTTTGATCGCGTCATTGATTTCCGGCATATTGCCTGCCGAAAATTTTATATCAAGTACGGCACCGATGATCTGAGTGATTTTTCCAAGATTTTCACTTGTCTTAACTTCTGCCATCTCTCTTTCCTTTCACTCATTTTTATTCATCAAACTCACAGTTGTGCATTCTTCCAATTCTTATGAGATTGCATTTGCACCTGCGATAATTTCTGTTAATTCCTGCGTAATAGATCCCTGACGTGCTCTGTTGTACATCAGGGATAGCTGATCTATCATTTCCTCAGCATTGCTTGTTGCGGAATCCATCGCCTGCATTCTCGCACCGTTCTCACTGGCCGCAGCTTCTACCAGGCCCCCGTAGATCAGGCTGGTAACATACTTCGGGATGATCATATTAAGCGCCTCTTCGTCTTCCGGCTCAAAATTCATCATCGCCCGGCTGCCTGTGCTCTGTGCACTCTCTTCCTCTTTCGCCGCTTCCACGGGAAGCAGCTTAAGCAGTGTCGGCTCATGCACGACAGTGTTCTTAAACCCGGTATAGGCCAGATAGATCTCGCCGACTTCGCCGTCCGCATAGGATTTCAGCAGCTGGTCGGTAATCGCCATCGCATCCACATAGGAGGGCTCCTCTATGATATCCGGATCGTCCGCTACAATGTGGTAGCCGCCCCTCTGCAATGCATCCTTCCCCTTCTTGCCGATCGCATAGATCTCCAGATCTTCCTTCCGGAAATCCCCCTTCGTGATCAGCTTGATGACGTTGGAATTATAGCCGCCTGCAAGACCTCTGTTGGAAGTGATCACGACCACTGCCTTCTTACCGGACTGTCCTGCTCTCAGATACGGATGATTCAAGCCTCCGGTCCGCGCAAGCATGGAAGTCACCGTCTCGTACATACAGTTGAAGTATGCCTTGGACTGCTCCGCACGCTGTTTTGCCCTCTGCAGCTTAACGGTAGAAACAAGTTTCATGGCTTTGGTAATCTGCTGAGTACTCTGAATACTGCCTTTACGCCTTTTAATGTCTCTCATTGAGGCCATAGCGTCACCTACTTCTTTCTTTATTAAAATTTAAACTGCGCCTTGAACTCTTCTACCGCTTTCTTAAGCTTCGCATCCGTCTCATCGGAGATCTGCTTCTCCTGTGCGATCGCATTCGGCACCTCAGGATATTTGGTATCCAGGAATTCAAACAGCTCCTGCTCAAATCTGGTAACATCCTCTACCGGAACATCGATCAGGTACTTGTTCGTCACCACGTAAATGATGATAACCTGATACTGTACCGGCATGGGCTGATACTGCGCCTGCTTCAATACTTCCTTGATCCGCTCACCCTGTGCCAGCTTCTCCTTCGTATCGGCATCCAATTCGGAACCGAACTGTGAGAATGCTGCCAGCTCACGGTACTGTGCAAGCTCTGTACGGATCGGCGCCGCGATCTTCTTCATCGCCTTGATCTGTGCGGATCCGCCTACACGGGACACGGAAAGACCCGCGTTAACTGCCGGTCTGAAACCGGAGTTGAACATTTCAGTTTCCAGATAGATCTGTCCATCGGTAATAGAGATAACGTTGGTCGGAATATAGGCTGAAACGTCGCCTGCCTGCGTCTCGATAATGGGAAGCGCCGTCAGGGAACCGCCGCCGTACTCTTCGTTCATTCTCGCTGCACGCTCCAGCAGTCTGGAATGCAGATAGAATACGTCACCAGGATATGCCTCACGTCCCGGCGGTCTCTTGAGCAGCAGGGAAAGTGTACGGTAAGCAGCGGCATGTTTGCTCAGATCGTCATATACCACCAGCACATCCTCGCCGTTCTCCATCCACTCTTCACCGATGGCACAGCCCGAATAAGGAGCTATGTACTGCAGCGGTGCAAGCTCACTGGCCGTAGCGGCAACTACAGTGGTGTAGCCCATCGCGCCGTACTCCGTCAAAGTCTTAACAATAGAAGCAACCGTGGACGCCTTCTGTCCTATGGCAACATAGATACATTTCACGCCCTGCCCCTTCTGATTGATAATGGTATCAATAGCGATCGCCGTCTTACCGGTCTGTCTGTCGCCGATGATCAGCTCACGCTGTCCTCTTCCGATCGGCACCATGGCGTCAATAGCCTTGATACCTGTCTGCAGCGGTGTATCTACGGATTTTCTTGTGATAACGCCGGATGCAACTCTCTCAATTTTACGATATTTATCAGTCTGGATCGGCCCTTTGCCGTCAATCGGCTGTCCAAGGGCATTCACAACACGCCCGAGCATGCAGTCACCTACAGGCACCTCAACCACTCGTCCTGTAGTCTTTACGATATCCCCCTCATTGATGTTGTGCTGGCTTCCGAGAAGAACCGCACCAACATTATCTTCTTCCAGGTTAAGTACCATACCGTAAACCTCGCCGGGGAACTCCAACAGCTCTCCCTGCATGGCATTCTCAAGTCCGTGCACACGAGCGATACCGTCGGCAACCTGAATAACAGTACCCACATCGGATACTTCCAGGTCTGCGGCATATCTCTTGATTTGATCCTTTATGACTGAACTGATCTCTTCTGGTCTTAAATTCATGGATCATACGCACCTTTCTTCTAGATTTTGGTTTATAACTGAACTTTCAGCAATTCCTTCTGCAGTTCGTTTAATTTTGTACTGATACTGCTGTCTACCACTCTGTCACCGATACGGATCACCATACCGCCGATCAGAGACTTATCCAGCAGATAATTCATTTCCATCTTCGTGTAGGATGTTGTATCAAGCAGTCTGCGCTCGATCTTCCTGCACTGCTCTTCCCGCAGAGGTACGGCCGTGGTCACAGTGGCCACTCCGATTCCCTTATACTGCTTTACTTCCGCGACAAAATAATCGAGAATCGCATCAATATCCCTGTAACGGTCCTTGGAAATGATGATGATCAGAAATCCCAGCAGCTCATCTGACAATCTGCCTCCGAACACGTTTTTGGCGACCTGAATCTTCTCCTCTTTGATGATCTTGGGATGATTCATCAGCCGGCCAAATTCCCCGTTCTCAGAGAGCACCTGCTGAAGCTGCCCTATTTCTTCCAATAATGCATCTACCTTGTCTTCCTCAACGGCAAGTTCAAAGAGTGCATCACCATATGTCTTCGAAATTAGCTTAGCCATGTGCTCTCACCCATTTCTTTCAAAGTCTCTTCGATCAAAGTGTCCTGAACAGTCGTATCAATGGCTGCATTCACAACCTTGCCTGCCATCAGGGATGCCAGTACTACCATCTCGCGCTTCACTTCATCTGCAGCTTTATTTCTCTCCAGTTCAGCTTCCACGCCGGCTCTCTCGATGATCCGGGCAGCTTCTTCCTTCGCTTCCGAAACGATCTTGTTCTCGTTCGCAAGCGCTTTTTTGCGTGCCTCACCAAGAATCTCTTCCGCTTCTTTATTGATCTCGCGCAGCTTCGTCTCATACTCTTCTTTCAGAGCCTTCGCCTGCGCCATATCAGCAGCGGCTGTGTCAAGTTCGCTCTTGATCCTGTCCTGTCTGCTCTGCATCATATTCCGCACCGGATTGAACAGAGCATTGGACGCGATCAAAAATAACGCAAACACAGCGATGATCATCAATACAGCATCGCTCAGCAGCTGCATATCCAGATCAAAAAGCCTGGGCTCCATCTGGGCAGCCGCCATCACCATCTGTGTAGCTAATATATTCAAACCCTCGTACCTCCTTTCTGTGATGTTATGCTTTCCGTCTTAAGGTACTAAAGGTTTTACGAACAGGAGCAGCATCGCGATCAACAGACCGTACAGACCGGTCGTCTCTGCAACGGCCTGGCCCAGAAGCATGGTGGATGTAACGTCTGACTTTGCGCCCGGATTTCTTCCCACTGCCGCTGCAGCGTGACCGGCTGCGATACCCTGGCCGACACCAGGTCCGATACCTGCTATAACCGCAAGACCTGCGCCGATTGCCGAACATCCTAAAATAAAGTTTGTGTTAAATTCTCCCATTTTTGTTTTCCTCCTTAAAATTGGTCTTATAATTTAACTCCCCGCTATTCCGTGGTGCAGGCATCTGTAATGTATGTCATAGTCAGCATACAGAACACATATGTCTGGATCGCTCCGGAAAACAGGTCAAAATAAACATGCAGCGCCGCGGGCCATACGATCGCGATCTTCGAGAGCAGACCGTAGACGAGCGCCAGCATAACCGTGCCGGACAGTACGTTTGCAAACAAACGCAAGGACAACGATATCGGCACAGCCACATCACCGATCACATTGATCGGCGCCCAGATCGGCCACGGATCGCATAAACCTGCGAGGACGCCTTTGACCTTCTGGTGCTTAAACTTGTTAAAGTGAATCAGCGTAAATGTCATGATACCGAGCGCCAGCGTCACACCATAGTCAGCCGTGGGCGGACGCAGACCGAATAATCCGGAAATATTACTGAGCAGAATAAAAATGAAGATCGTGCCGATGTAGTTGCGGAATCTGGGGCTGAACTTCCCCATAACGCCGCCGATCATCTTGTCAAGCATCTCCACTACCATCTCTGCAATATTCTGGAAAGTACCCGGAACATCAGATGCATGTTTCGCGGCCCGCCCTGCAGCGATACTGAACCCGATGATCACAAGCATAACAATCAATACGCATACATGGGTGGTCGTTATCCATACCGTCTGTCCGAACAATTCATAGGAAAAGACCCCGTGAATCATAAAATCGATATCCTGGCTTGCAGATAACATAATTCCCTGTCCCATACTTTCACCCCCTTACACTAGATTTATTGGATATATTTTAAAAATAACCGCCGCACCGGAAATCCTCCTCCGGATAAACGGTTATATTTTAAACACCTTCATGTTAATTCTATGCATCAGCGGGTTCAGGTAGGCCGACACCTTCATCCCCATATAACCGCAGAATGCAAAGATCGGATTGGCAAAATCCGTATAGACCAGCCCGATCATGATCACCACCAGCACAAAATACCTGATCAGGCTGTTGGCTCCCACCGTCTTCTCGGCGCCTTTGGCCGCCAGGTCAAGTCCTCTGTTAAGAGACCACCACATATGTACAGCGCCCGCCACCGCCAGGGCGACGCCGATCCACAATCCCACACTGTAGGATATCTTCCTCGCTGCCAGAAGTAAAACAAGCTGAAATGCAATGCCGTACAGAACAATACCCAGACACAGTTCAAACAGCGTCGGGTCAATCTTCTTCTTCATGTCTCTCCCCGCTTCCGGTAACAGTTTTGCAGTCAGGCGCCTGACGCCGTCTGCGCGTCACCGCCGGCGTCTCATAGATCCTCCTGGCGAACCGGAACACATTCGTGAATCCCGCCAGCGCACCGACAAAAAACAGCAGGATCATCCAGAAAGAAGTACCGAACTTCCGATCCAGAAACATTCCCGCAAAAGAACACAGAAAAACAGGAACCAGCATATTAATACCGAACTGCGTTATCATCGTAAGTGCCTGATAAACATTTCTATTATATTTCACTGCTCTTCCCTTCTTCAGATCTCCAGCCATGCCGTCCTGCAGCCTGTGCCTGCCCGGCATGCATGCAATTATAATGTGGTCTTTAGTACCCACTTATCAAATTATACTCATTTCACCGGTTTATGTCCAGTATAATTGTGAAAAATCTGTCAAAAACAAGCCATTCGTTAACACCCCACACCCTGTCCGGCACCCGCAAAAGTTTCACTGACAAATGACGCGATTTGCATTGACTTTTACCTGTCGTCCATGTCAAAATATCTTTAAAAACATACCGCAGATCATCAACACCCAAAGGAGGATTTATGGCAGATCCGATCTTATACCGCAAAAGACTGATACCCGACGAATGTGTGCTGCTCAAAGACGATGTCATCCTGTACCGGGATGATCAGATGATCGTGACCGGCTGGCACACCCTCAAGCCCCGCAAAGATCTGCATCACGGCTGTTCCTGCTATTACCTGTCGGAAGGGTTTAAGATCAGCCGTTTCTACCGGGAGGATGACTCCATGCTCTTCTGGTACTGTGACATTGTCGACCATACCTTTGATACGGCCACGGATACTTATATTTTTACCGATCTTCTCGTGGATGTGATCGTCTATCCTGACGGCTTCGTGAAGGTGGTGGATCTGGATGAGCTTGTCACGGCCAGACGCTCCGGTATCCTCTCCGAAGACATGCTGGACACGGCCCTGCTGCGTCTGGATCGTCTGCTGCAGCTGATCTACCGCGGCGAATTCTCCAAACTGCAGAAACCGACTGAAAATTATATTGGGGCATGACCTGGTCATGCCCCTTATCTTTAATAGAAAATATGTCCGCCGATCCTGTATTTAGGTGTAACACCGTCCACCGGTGTCCTGAAATACACGCAGTTGCCCACATTCGTGGTGCCTTTCATCACTTCGTCTGCCGCCTGATAACAGCTTCCGGTGGCTCTTCCTTCTGCCAGCGCCAGCGCCAGTCTTCCGCTCGCCACCGGTGAGAACTGTTTGTTCTGGTATATAACACCCGTTACCGTATCCGGATAGACCGAACTGAGCACTCTGTTGATCACCACGGATCCTACTGCCACCTGGCCGGCATAGGGTTCCCCGCCCGCCTCGCAGTAGATCAGATTCGCCAGCAGATAGCGGTCTCCCTCCGCAAAGCTCACTTCCGAGATATCCCGCCAGCTTGACTGTGCGGCCAGCTGTGCCATACGGATCTCTTCTGCCAGTTTCGCTTTCAGGGCTGTGATATTCTCTTCCTGCTCCTTGATCTTCTGCTCATAGGCCAGCGCCGCCGCTTCCGCCTCGGAGATCTGGCTTGCCGTAGCGCTGATCGAATTGGCCGTCTTGCTCACCAGACCCGATACACGGCTCTGCTCCGCCACGACCTGCACCTTGTAATCAGACAGCTCTGCCTTGTCCTGCTCCAGCCTGTCCATGGCCATCTGCAGTTCCTCTTCCTTGGCCTCCATCGCCGCCTGCGCATCTTTATAAGCCTGCAGCACCTTCTCCTCGTAAGCCGAAAGCTGTTCGATATAATTATTCTTATTCAGAAAATCGGAAAAACTGCCTGCCGAAAAGAACAGTTCCAGATACAGATAGTCGCTTCTCTCGTAGATGAATTTGATCTGCTGCTTCATCGCCTCATACTGGTCGTCCTTGAGCTGGATCGCCGTCTGCAGTTCTTCCTGCACCCGCGCGATCTCCTGATTCATCGCCTCGATCTCCGCTTCCTTATCCGTGATCTTCGTCTCCAGGTCGCTCAGATTGTTGCTCACCTGTGACAGCTCCGTGTTCAATGTCGTCAGCGCGCCCTGCAGGGAATCCTTCTGTTCATTCAGTTTATCCAGATTTTCTTCCGTCTCGTCCAGTTTGGACTCCGTCTCCTTCTTCTCCTGTTCCGCCTGGTCGATCTTCTTCCTCGTCTCCTCTGACGCCTTCACCGTAACGGGCAGCATCACGGACAGCAGGACAAGCATCGACCAGACGGCCACATACCGCCTGGCCTTCATAAGCCCCTCCGCATTTGATCAGTCTACTGCTGTTCTATCAAACCTACTCTCCGGCAGTGCTTCTCCTCCTCGGAGAACGCCGTATTCAAAAACGTATCCACGATGCTGATCCCCAGATTGGGACCCACGATACCGCCGCCCAGGGCAAGCACATTCGCATCGTTGTGCAGACGTGTCATCTGTGCCGTCAGCGTATCCGCACACAGGGCGCAGCGCACCCCCTTCACCTTGTTGGCCGTGATGGAGATACCGATTCCCGTCGTACAGATCACGATTCCTTTCTCGCACTCTCCCTTCGCCACAGCCTCCGCTACGGCTTTGCCGTAAACCGGATAATCGCAGGATTTCTTATCATAACACCCAAAATCTTTATAAGGGATGCCCTGCTCCTTCAAATGTGCTGTCACCACTTCCTTCAAGTCAAACCCACCATGGTCACTTCCGATTGCTATCATATTTACTACCTCCTGTTATTTAATATTTTCAAACCTCTTCCACCCTGTATCCGGCGGCTTTGAGCAGCCGGTTCATGACCGCCCGTCCGACGCCTGACTCCGCGAACGCTTCCGCGTAGATGACCTCCACACACTCGTCGTCAAACTCCCGCAGAATACGGTACAGCTCTCTGGCCGCCGCTTCCTCATCGCCTCTTTCACCCACGCTCTTACACACGTCCGCATGATATTTCCCGCTCACCGCGCCGCTTCCTATAACGCCCGTTTTTTTATTTTTTTCTTTCAACTCCTGACAGCGCGCGTTGATATAAGCCGTCACCGCCTCCTGTGTTCCCCGGACGATCGTCAGGTCGCCTTTGGGCGCGTAGTGTCTGTATTTCATGCCGGGCGCCTTCGGAGCCTGTCCGGAATCGTCCCGCATCAGGGTACTGTCCTCTTCCACCTGCGACAGCACCTCTTCCAGCTGCTGTCTTGTGATATAGCCGGGACGCAGCACCGTCGGCCTGTCCGAAGTCAGATCGACGATGGTGGACTCCAGCCCGATCGGCGCGTCACCGCCGTCTATGATCATCTCCACTCTCCCGGCCAGATCCTCGGCCACATATCTGGCCGCCGTAGGGCTTGGCCTGCCGGAGCGGTTGGCGCTGGGCGCCGCCACATACCCGCCTGCCGCACGGATCAGTTCCCGCGCCGTCCGGTTCACCGGCATACGCACCGCCACCGTATCAAGTCCCCCCGTCGTCTCATACGGGACCCGCTCCGACTTATGCAGGATCATCGTAAGCGGCCCCGGCCAGAAACGCTCCGCCAGTCTGACGGCGCATTCCGGTATTTCCCGCACGATCAGACCCAGCGCATCCAGATCCGCGATGTGAATGATCAGCGGGTTATCCGAAGGTCTTCCCTTCGCCGCATATATTTTTCGGGAAGACTGCGGGTTCAGCGCATCCCCGCCCAGCCCGTACACCGTCTCTGTGGGAAAAGCGACAAGGCCGCCCTCCCGCAGGATCCTGCCGGCCTCCCGGATCACCATCCCGTCAATATGCGCTTCCTCCATCCGGATCATTCTTGTCTCCACAGCCTACTTCGGCCTCCTTATCCGCCTGACAGCTCATTTCTCTGCCGTATCATTTTTCCTGATTCAAATACTGCATGATCGCCATATGTATGGCCCAGGCCACCTTCTCCTGATACAACTCCGCGGACAGCTTCTGCGCCTCCTCGTAATTGGATAAAAATCCGCACTCCACGATCACGATCGGTGTGGAAGTCTTCTTAAGCAGATAATAGCTGTCGTTGGCCTTGGCCTTTCTGGCATTGTCCTTATCCAGTTCCAGCGCCATCACCTGCTGGATCATCTCCGCCAGCTCCTGGCTCTTTGTGCTGTTCGCATAGTAGAATACCTGCGCACCGTGAACATATTCTTCATGATAACTGTTCTGATGAATGCTGACAGTCAGGACCGGCTGCCGCTCCTCGATCAGCGCTACCCGGTTCTTCATATCCTGAACCTTCTTGTTGGAGGCATTCTCATCGTAGAGTCCGGCATCGGACTGCCTGGTCAGCACCGCGTCCACATCCTGCTGCTGCAGGAAACGCTGCAGCTTCTGTGCGATCGCAAGATTGATGTCCTTCTCCAGCGCCCCGTCCACACTGACCTTGCCCGGATCGACGCCGCCGTGTCCGGCATCAATGATCACACAGGGCCTTTCTCTCTTCGTCTCCACCTGCGGTGAGGATACAAATCTTGCACCGCCCCGCACGATGAAATAAGCAGAAACAAGCATCAGCATGAGCAGCACGGTCCGCACAAGCCCTTCGTACTCTTCCGGTCTTCTCCCCTTCATATCCCATTCCTAACATCACTGCCTTTATAAATGCATATGAACAGGCGCCCCGAAAAATGCTGTCAGCCGAAAGATTACTGGTTCATATATTCCGCGATCACATCCCAGACGGAATCGGTCGCGAAAGCCAGCTGCCACTCCGCCACGCCGGCAATCCCGTATTTGCTCATGATATTCAGTTTCACCCGGATGGATTCCTCATCCTCCATCCATATCTGATAATAGCTGTCGCCGGACTGGTATTCGCCGTAGTTCTGGCACGTCGTCTCGTCCCAGGCAGTGACGATCCCGTGATCGGCAATATACTGTTTCGCCGTCCCGATGCCCACTGCCTGGCTGCTCACCGACGTTCCCTTCGTCTCCCATATTCTTGTATAGAGAGGAATCGCATTGATCACCTTATGGGCCGGCACCTGCGCCACCGTATTGGCGATCCCGTTCTCCACAAAGTCGATAGACGCCACGGAACCCGCCGTCTCACTGTTCTTATGATGCTCGTCATATCCCATAATGATCACATAATCCGCCACGATCCCCTGTTCTTCTCTGTCGTAGTGATCGGTATAGCCCATCGGCACATAGTTGTCCACCGAAAGCACGATGCCGTTCTGCCTGCAGGGAATCGAGAGTTCCCTGATAAACTCCACAAAAGGTTCTCCAGCATCCAGACTGATATTCTCAAAGTCGATGTTGATACCGTCCAGCCTGTACTGCAGTGCCGCCCCGATCAGGCCGTCGATCAGATGCTGTCTGGTACTTAAGCCCGCCAGCACCTCATAGGTGTCCACATCCGGATTGGTGAAATTGTCCACCAGCGCCCAGACCTCAAGCCCCATGTCATGGGCCGTATCCACATAATTCTGCGATGCGAAGCTCGTGAAATTCCCGGCATTGTCACTCAGCGCAAACCAGGTAGGCGACACCACGTTGACACTCTTCGCTTCCGCGAGCATCGGCACCAGCGTATCGTTGCCCGCCACGGACGCCACCACATGCCATGCCAGATTGATCTTGTGGTCCCTCGTGTTCGACGTATACACCGGTTCCACATAATCCGTCACCGGCACAGGCTCCACCGTGGTCTGTTCGCTCAGCCGCTTATTCTCCACATAGCCGATAAAAGCGCCTTCGGCCTTGACCTTGCTCCAGTTCTCCATCTCCTCCAGAACAGTGACTTCCGTCCCCTTCGCCACATCCGTCAGGATATCGCTCTTGACGCCGCCCTGATAACGCACCTGCGTGTCTTTGAGTATTGTCGCCGTCTGTCTTGGGTTCCATTCCGTATAGACCTGCATCCGGTAAGGATCCGTGTACAGAGTATAGGAAAAATTAGAATACTCCTTCACAAAATCCGCCGCCACATACAGCACGTCTCCTTCGTATCTGGCGATGATATAGTCCCTCGTGCTGCCGTCTGTACCCACAGACACCGTCTGCTCACCGATCAGCGTACTGACGATGGCATCCGGCAGCGTATAGAGCAGAAGTCCTTCCTTCGTATCCAGAAAAAATCTGTCATTAAAATATTTATGCACGGTCGCAAGATCAAAATAGCATACGCCGTCTATCAGCCTCGCATGTTCCTCGATCCGCTCATCCTGCAGGATAACGGGCACGTCGCCCTCTCCCCTGACCTCAAAATATTCCGTCAGATCTGCCCGCTCTTTGGAATATGAATATTTCTCCATCAATCTGGCGCCAACGCCGATGACCGCGATCACGATGATCATAAACACCGCGATCAAAACCGGAATTATTTTTTTCATGTATCCTGCTCCTTTCTGACCGTCCTCATTATAACAAACTATTTGCTTGCAGTCATTATGATTTTGACAATTTTCGGCAGGAAAAAGTCGAATACGTTACAATTCACGGCCTAACCGGCCGCAAACTGTGACACGGACAGGGCACGGCGTCCGGCTCTTAGTCCGCGGAAATAAAACTGCCCCACGGCATCGCGCTGTGACATGCGCCGCCGCAGGGCAGAAAGATCCTGCGCGCCAGAATATCCCATCGACCAATCCCAGTATCCAACAGTCCACCCGAAGCGGGAACTTCCCTGACTTTATTCGCCGACATCCTGAAATTTAGTCTGCCAAAAAGAGCATTGTGATATACTAACAGCATAAGATATATAGAGCGCCAGATCATTACCAAGATATCCCAGACATGCAAAAATAAATAAAATAACTGTATAACCTACTCATTCCTTGTGAATTATAATTGTGAAATATAGAAAGAAACAAGATATGGTTCACGAACAGGCACGTTGCCTATAAGACTCTCTCCGTACTGTGGATCCATAAAATTCCGGAGAAAAAGACGTTAGTTATGAAATTTATATACTGCCTCCTTCCTCTGCCGACTATCCGGAGACATCTTGTAGTTCAATTATAGGCATAATCTGACAAAAAAGCAAGTAAATTCTAAAATTATTAAAAAATTTTAAACACTTTATGCACACTATTGACTAAAATTGGCGTAAAGTATAAGATACATTTAGCTGACAGAAAGACGATAAAAGGATGTGAACATCATTATGAGAATAGAAAAAGTAAATGAACATCAGATCCGTTGTACGCTCACCCGTGAGGATCTGGCAACCCGCGAATTGAAGATCAGCGAGCTGGCCTACGGCACGGAGAAGGCGAAGACACTTTTCCGCGATATGATGCGGCAGGCAGCCTACGAATGCGGTTTTGAAGCGGAAGATATCCCGCTCATGATCGAGGCGATCCCGCTGAATTCGGAATGCATCGTGCTGATCATCACCAAAGTGGAAGATCCCGAGGAACTGGATACGCGCTTTTCCAAATTTGCCCCTTCCGTTCACGAGAGCGACGGCGACTATGACGAAGAGAATGAAGAACTGGCAGACGTCTTTTCCGACGGCGCGGATGAAGTACTCAACATGCTCCGCAAGATGAGCGGAACCGACCTGGCGGAAGAAGAGACCGCAGGCAGGACGCCCCGCACCGATGTCAGATCCGGTCAGGCCGCCAAAACCAGGAAAGCGCCTGCGCCGCAGATCGCATGCCAGCTTTTTGCCTTCGCTTCCCTGAACGATGTGACGAGACTGGCGCATGTGGCTCCCGTATCCTATCAGGGCGCCAATTCCCTTTACAAGAACGAAAAGAACGGCTCCTACCTGCTGCTGGTAGACTCCGCGGGACAGGATGCCTCCTCTTTCAACCGGATCTGCAATCTGATCACGGAGTACGGCCGCCCCGAGAAATCGGTTCTCTCCGCCAAAGCCTATCTGGAAGAACATTTCGAACCCCTGATCAGAGAGAATGCCCTGGCATCTCTGGCACAGATATAATGTCTGGTGCGATTCCTGAGTTCCTACCGTCTCCCGACGCCCGTCCCGCCCTCATGCGCAGGATGATGCGGCATCGGGAGACTTTTTTTATTGTGCATCTGCAAATTCTGTCTGAATGACCAGCTCGACCGTGTCCTTCAAGGCGCTCTGAGCGCTTTCTAAGACCACGATATCAGGCTGATATTCTTCCACCACCTGATCGAGGATCGGAATGTTGAGCCAGTCGATGCTCAACGTTTCGCGAAACCCTTCCGCAATATCATCCTTTAAGAACATCCGCACGAAACTGTCCCCCACCAGCAGGATCCTCAGATCGTTTTCGCATCCTTCATTTACATAATCATGCGTATGTTCCCTGTAGTGCAGGAATTCCCAACGCTCCTGCGTCTGTTCCGTGATCTCCTTCGCCTGCGGATCCCTGACCTTATAAACCGGGCACAGCTCCGAATAAGGATACTCAAATCCATATAATTCCACGCTGGATTCTTCTTCCGTTATGAGATAATCCGTCTCCTGCAGGCTCCGGATCTGCCCGAAATCCTTCCCGATCTCTTCCATCAGCGTCTGATAGCCATAGTAGGATCCTTTCTCATTCCAGTGCAGCGAATCGACATACTGAAAATAGATCAATTCGTCTGCCCGCTCAAGCAGCATATCCTTAGTCAGAATCTGCTTCACATCCGTCTTCTCCTGCAGCGTTTCCACTACCTGATCCGCCCTGCCGGCCGAACCCACCCTGTTGACGCCGGCCGCATACTGCTCCGGATAGATCTCTTCCTTGCTGTAACACTGAAAATAGTAGAACGCAATGCCTCGCCTCTCCAGATAATCGGAGATCTTCTGCATCTTTTCGGCATACAGATCCAGCCGTTCCTCAGGCAGCAGATTCAGACGCTGGTACTCCCTGATCATGTCCTGATCTTTGACAAAAAGCCAGTGATTCCTGCCCTGCAGGATGTCCGATTTTACAACCCTTCCGAACAGTTGATACTGCAGTGTCGAATTCGCCTCCACAAGCACCGTCCTGCCGCGCAGGTTATCGTCCAGCCACGCTTCGAACCGGGAAAGATATGCCGGAACCGGGCCGCCCTCCGCCCAGACAGACGGATAGGCCGCCAGCATCCTGTTCTCCATGGAAGAGCTTCGCCCCTCCCTGTCTCTGTGTGCCAAAAGATAAGGCAGTGAAATACATAATATAAAAATCGCGATGAAAATTACAGTTATCCTTCGTTTCATTCCGGGCCCCCTGCCTCAGTCAGGCTAAAACTGAAAATAAATAAACGGATTGTAAGTCCCCGTCACCACATACAGGACAGAAACGCCAAGCAGCAGCAATGTGACCGTATTCTCCAACAGTGCAAACCAGATCTCCGATACCCGCTCTTTCACAAAAAGACGGCAGCGGCTTCCCCACGGCATCATGGCCGCAAACCCCAGCGCCAGAATAAAGATCTCATAGGCGCTGATATAGTAAGCAAGCGAGAATCCCGCATCTCTTCTCTCAAGCAGTCCAAACATAGACCGCAGATACAGACTGCATCCCTGCAGACTCCCGGTGCGGAAAATGACCATGCTCACCAGCCACAGCAGCATCGCATAGGCCCAGGCCACGATCCCGGGAATGCGTACTTTTCCCCCGGTTCGGCCGGATACAAACCGCTCGGCCGCAACGATGATGCCCCAGTAAAGCCCCCACAGAACATAATTCCACGCCGCGCCGTGCCAAAAGCCGGTCAGCACAAAAACGCACAGAAGATTCAGATAGACATTTCCTCTTCTGCTGCCGCCCAGCGGAATATACACATAATCCCGAAACCATGACGAAAGTGAGATATGCCACCGCCTCCACAGTTCAGAACCGGAGCGGGAGATAAACGGATAGTTAAAGTTGCCCGGAAACCGGAAGCCGAACATTCTGCCCAGCCCTACCGCCATATCACTGTACCCGGAAAAGTCAAAATACAGCTGTATCGTATAAAAGATCAGACCAAGCCACGCTATACCCGGACTGTTCTGCCAGGGCTGCATTTCAAAAACAGCATCCGCCGTCAGCGCCGCCGAATTCGCGATCACCGCCTTTTTGGCCAGACCGACCGTAAAGATGCGGATACCGGCAGCCATATCATCCAGCCTGTGTTTCCTGTCGTCCAGCTGCCTCTCAATATCGGAATATCTTACGATAGGCCCGGCGATCAGCTGGGGAAACAGGGCGATATACAGCCCCAGTTTCAGAATGTTTCTCTGCACGGCCACCTCGCCTCTGTACAGGTCGATCACATAACTCATGCCCTGAAAAGTAAAAAAAGAAATGCCGATCGGAAGCGTGATCTCGGGTATCGCAAACTGCCATCCCGTCAGGTCACTGACGATCTGCATCAAAAATCCCGTATATTTCCAGTAACCAAGGCTGAGAAGATTCAGCACGACAGTGCCTGCAAAAACATATCTGCCAAGCATCTCCCGCCCTGCCGCACGCGCGCAGGCAAGCAGACAGCCGCCGGCATAATTCAACAGGACGGTATAGACAATGATCGGGAAGAACACAGCGCCGCCGAAAATATAGAAGAAGCAGCTCATAAAAAGAAGCCACAGATTTCTCGGCTTCACAGAACGTAACATAAAATAACCTGTCAAGGTAATTGGCAGGAAGAAAAAAATAAATATATTTGAACTGAATACCATATCTTATCCTTATCACAGATCCGGAACGGACTTCTTCGCCGGCGCCGCGCCTGTCATAAGGCGCCGCATGCCTGCATACACCGGCCAAAAAAGTCCTTCCTTTTCTTCAAAACATTAAACCGCTGCGATCTTCTGCATCAGGTCATCCACCGCAATGCCATGCACCATAGCCGCCTCTTCCAGCGTCTCTCCCTGTGCGGACGGGCATCCGAGACAGTGCATACCGATCTCCATAAGAACCGGTGCGATCTCCGGATTGATCCGCAGCGCTTCCCCTATTGTTGTATTCTTTGTAATATCTGCCATGTTTTTTCCCTCCATTCTGCAATCTGACAACCTCTTTTGCCTTACCAGTATAATCCGAAAATCCATTTCCCGCAAGACAATCTTTCTTCTCCCGCCGGTTTACCGCGCGGCTTTGTTACAGTTCACGGCCTGACCGGCCGCAAGCTGTAACGCATCCAGCCCATTCCAAGTCGCCTTCGGCGAGGGGCTGGATGCCTGGAACCGTAAAGTTATCGGCCGGATGCCCTGCAGCAGGGTGCAGGGCACCGTGAATAGTAACTATCTCGCAGCTTTCTTCTCCAGCCTGTTCCGCTCCCGCAGTTCCCTGAAAAAAGTAGTCAGCATCTGCGTGCACGCTTCGGCCAGTACGCCCCTTTCTACCTGTACCTGATGGTTGAACTCCGGCATCTCAAGAATATTCAGGATGGAGCCGCCGCATCCCGCCTTGGGATTCATGCTGCCCATGACTACCCGGGTGATCCTCGCCTGCACGATGGCCCCGGCACACATCTGGCACGGCTCCAGCGTCACATACAGGGTACAGTCTTCCAGCCGCCAGTCGCCCATCTTCCTGCTCGCCCTGTTGATGGCCGTGATCTCGGCATGGGCAAGCGTATTCTTGTCCGTATTGCGCCGGTTGTAGCCCCTGCCGATGATCTTATCCTGATAGACGATCACGCAGCCGATCGGCACCTCCCCCAGCGCATATGCCTTCTTCGCCTGTTTCAGCGCCTCCTTCATATACTTCTCGTCTTCTGTCGTATAGTCCATATAGATCCTCTCGCTTTTTCATACATTTGTAACAATTCGGCTGCTGCCTCCCCGCTGCATACATTGTAACAGTTCAGCCTTAGGTTTCCCTGTTACGGAATCTGCCCATTACAAGTTATTATTCACGGTGCCCTGCACTCTGCTGCAGGGCATCCGGCCGATAACTTTACGGTTTCAGGCATACAACGTCTTGACAATCCATCCAATTCAACTTATAATGCTATTCATATGGAGTTGTATCGAAGTGGTCATAACGGGGCGCACTCGAAATGCGTTAGCCCTCCGGGGCACGAGGGTTCGAATCCCTCCAACTCCGCTTTCCGGCCGGAGCAGATATCTGTGTCTGTTCCGGCTTTTTTCGTGCTTTTCATGCCTGCCGTTTCGTATGAGCCTTTTCTTTCTGTTAAAATTCCGCTAAATCTCTGTTAATATCCTGTTTCTATTTTGCTCAGCTTACGTTAAGAAACCCCTTTTTCTATTTTCCCCTTCCCTTCCATTCTCTATAATAGCAATACGAACAGAATACAACAGGAAAGAGAGGAATCCCCTTATGAGTATTGGAATGATGATCATCTGCCTGATCGGCGGCCTGGCAGGCGCCCTCAGCACGGCCTATCTGCTGCTCAGCTTCCCGGCTATCATCGCATGGAAGATTTACCGCCGCATCAAATTCGGCTACACACTGTATCAGTAAGAAGACTGCCGGGCACGGCTTCGGCAGTCCGGTGTGCGGCCCGGAATATCAGGCCATACCGCAGGCCAGCCCGATCAGCCGTACCAGCAGTGCGGCCACCCAGGCGATGCCGCACTGCCAGAGCACTACATAAACCGCCCACCTGCGGCCCAGCTCTCTTTTGATGGAGGCGATCGCCGCCACGCAGGGCGTATACAGAAGGCTGAACACCAGCAGGGAAGCTGCAGACAGCGTGCTCATGGCCGCTGTCACGCCGCCTTCGCTGTCAAACAGCACTTCCAGCACAGAGACCACACTTTCTTTGGCCATAAAACCGCTGATCAGGGAAGTGCAGATGCGCCAGTCTCCCAGTCCAAGCGGTCTGAACAGGGGAACCAAAAGCCCTGCCGCTGCCGCCAGAATACTGTTATGCGAATCTTCTACCAGATCAAAATGAAAATCAAAACTCTGCAGGAACCAGACCACGATCGAAGCGATCAGGATCACGGAAAAGGCTCTCTGCAGAAAATCTTTCGCCTTCTCCCACAGAAGCTGCAGCACACTCCGCAGGCTCGGCATGCGGTAATTGGGCAGTTCCATCACAAAAGGCACGGTCTCCCCCTTAAACATCGTTTTCTTAAACACCAGCGCCGCCACAATTCCCATCAGCACTCCCAGTACGTACAAACCCGTCATCACCAGTCCGCCCTGTCCCGGAAAAAAGGCATTGACGAAGAAGGCATAGATCGGCAGCTTGGCCGTACAGCTCATAAATGGCGTCAACAGAATCGTCATCTTACGGTCCCGCTCACTGGGCAGCGTGCGGGTAGACATGACGGCCGGCACCGTACACCCGAACCCGATCAGCATCGGTACGATGCTGCGCCCGGACAAGCCGATCCTGCGCAGCAGCTTATCCATAAAAAAGGCCACCCTCGCAATATAACCGCTGTCTTCCAGCAGCGAGAGGAAGAAGAACATGGTCACGATAACGGGCAGGAAGCTGAGCACACTGCCCACACCTTCAAAAATGCCGTTCACGATCAGCCCCTGCACCGCCTCGTTGACATCTCCTGCCGTCATAGCGCTGTCCGCCCAGCCGGCAAAAGCCTCAATCCCCGCCGCCAGCAGATCCTGCAGCCAGGCGCCGATCACATTGAAGGTCAGATAGAACACCAGCGCCATAATGCCGATAAACATCGGGATCGCCGTATATTTTCCGGTCAGGATCCGATCCATTTTCTGGCTGCGGATATGCTCCCTGCTCTCCCTCGGCCTGGTGACGCACCGGTCGCACACCTTTTTGATATAGGAAAAGCGCATGTCAGCGATGGCGGCGCTGCGGTCCAGTCCGCGCTCCTTCTCCATCTGCAGCACGATATGCTCCAGCATCTCCTCCTCGTTCTTATCCAGCGCCAGCCGGTCGAGGATCAGCTGATCCCCTTCGATGATCTTGGCTGCCGCGAAGCGGACAGGCAGGCCGACCTGCACCGCATGATCCTCGATCAGATGGATCACCGCATGCAGACAGCGGTGCACGGATCCGCCGTTGTCATTCTGATCGCAAAAATCCTGCCGCAGCGGCTTCTCCTGATATTTCGCCACGTGCAGGGCATGTCTGGCCAGCTCGTCGACGCCCTGATTCCTGGCCGCCGAGATCGGCACCACCGGCACGCCCAGCATGGCCTCCATGGCGTTTACGTCCACCATGCCGCCGTTGCCCGTCATCTCATCCATCATATTGAGCGCTACCACCATTGGAATATCCATCTCCAGCAGCTGCATGGTCAGATACAGATTCCGCTCTATATTGGTAGCATCCACAATATTGATCATACCCTTTGGCCCTGCGCCCAGCACGAAGTCCCTCGACACCAGCTCTTCGCTGGAATAAGGCGACATGGAATAGATCCCCGGCAGATCCGTGATCAGCGTATCCGCATACCCGCGTATCTCTCCGTCCTTACGGTCCACCGTGACCCCGGGGAAATTTCCCACATGCTGTTTAGAGCCGGTCAGCTGGTTAAAGAGGGTAGTCTTACCGCAGTTCTGGTTTCCCACCAGCGCAAAAGTCAGCTTCGTCCCTTCCGGCAGAGGATCTCCGCTCCCTTTGGGATGAAATTTGCCTTCCTCGCCAAGCCCCGGATGCTCCGTCTTCCTGCCCGGCTTCTTCTCTTCCTTTACGCTCGTTGCCACAGGCTCCACACCGATCTGCGCGGCATCCGCCAGACGCAGTGTAAGCTCATAGCCATGTATGTTCAGTTCGATCGGGTCCCCCATCGGCGCCAGCTTCACTACCGTAACCTCCGCCCCGGGAATCACCCCCATATCCAGAAAATGCTGCCGCAGCGCACCTTCGCCGCCGACACTTTTCACCACGGCAGTTTTTCCTATTGCAAGTTCTTTCAGCGTCATAATAACACTCCCTTTTGTCTTACGATCTTGTCAGCGCCCCACATAAGGCACAAACAGGTTCAAAATTAATATGAACCGCCCGCTGCGTCTTGTCAACTGTTTTCCGGATATCGTCTTCCACTTTTGCTGCAAAAATTAAGAGCAGACCCTCCGCGGCATGCCCTTAATCTTTTTCCCAAATCTATTATTTCCCCTTTGTTACACCCTTTTACCATTTCCGCAGTGTCTTATTTCCTGTTGCTGATCAAAGAATACACCAGACAGCCTCCCAGTGAAACAAACACAAGCCCGATGATCATCATTTCTACGATTCCCATTTCTCTGTCCCTCCCTGCTGCGTGATCATGCCTTTTGCCCTGTCCTTATGCGCAGACACACCCGTTTTTTGCTGTAACACAATATATTCATCTGTGTTCATACCAGATTCCGCCGAAAAAACCGACGACAACCAGTACGATTGAGATCACGGACCATACATCCATCTGCATCGCGGACTCCCCTTTCTGCATCCGTGCCGTTTTTACAAGTATTTTGTTATGTTTATCCTAGCATATCCGTGATTGTTTTTACAGTTTATCAGCTTCTTTTTAACGTATCTTTAACATTGTCTTGATGTTTTCTTATCGCTTTCTTAACGCCATTTTAACACCCTTTCCTGTTTTGCTTTTCCGGGAAATAAGGTATACTGATATAAATTCTATTATTGATCACACAGGAGCGTCAGTATATATGTCCACTTCCATCAAAAACTGCATCGTCACTTTTTCCGGTCTGGCGGTCGCCACCCTGGTCGCCTTTCTGTTCTCACATTTTGTTCCGGAGAATGCGGGAAATCTGTCGCTGATCTATATTTTCGCACTGATCACCATAGTGCGCTTTACGGACGGCTATCTGCCGGGAATGGTCGCCTCCGTGATCGCCGTCATCTGCGTGAATTATCTGTTCACTTATCCCTATTTCGAACTGAACTTTACGCTGTCCGGTTATCCGGTCACCTTTCTGTGCATGTTCGGCGTCACCCTCCTCACCAGCACCATGACGGCCAATATGAAGGAACAGGCACGGACGATCGCCGAGAAGGACAAGCTGCTCTCGGAGACGGAGAAGGAGAAGATGCGCGCCAATCTGCTGCGTGCCGTCTCCCACGACCTGCGCACACCGCTGACCGGCATCATCGGCGCCAGCTCCTCCTATCTGGAGAACAGCGCCCTGCTCCCGGAAGAAGAGAAGATCGCCATCATCACCCACATTCACGAGGACGCCAACTGGCTGCTCAACATGGTGGAAAACCTGCTGGCGGTGACCCGCATCCATGACCGGTCTTCCTCGGTTCGCAAAACAGATGAGTCCGTGGAGGAGATCGTATCCGCCGCCATCATGCGTCTGAAAAAAAGGCTTCCGGAAGCCGCCGTCAACGTGGCCGTACCCGATGAGCTGCTCATCATCCCCATGGATGCCATTCTCATTGAGCAGGTGCTGATCAATCTGCTGGAAAATGCCATCGTCCACTCGCAGAGCAGGGAACCGATCCTGTGTTACGTGGACGCCGACAGCACTGACGTCACTTTCCATGTCAAGGACTACGGCATAGGCATCGACCCTGACCGGCTGGAAAATATTTTTGACGGAAATTCCTATATCGGCAACAAGGAGTCCGATTCCAACAAGGGCATGGGCATCGGCCTGTCCATCTGCAAGACGATCCTCACCGCCCACGGCGGCACCATCAATGCCAAAAATCACGCGCAGGGCGCGGAATTCTACTTTACACTGCCCAAAGAGGGAGGTACACCATGAATCTGAAGCATGAGATCCTGTTGATTGAAGACGAACGCAATATCTGCAACTTTATCACCACCACGCTGCGCACCCAGGACTACAAAGTCACTTCCGCAGGCAGCGCTGCAAACGGCCTGTCTCTGGCGGCTTCCGGGTGCCCGGACCTGATCCTGCTGGATCTGGGCCTTCCCGACATGGACGGCATCGACGTGATCCGCAATATCAGAAAGTGGAGCAATCTGCCGATTATCGTCATCTCGGCCAGAACCCAGGAAAAAGAGAAGGTGGAGGCGCTGGACGCCGGCGCCGACGATTATATCACCAAGCCCTTCGGCACCTCCGAGCTGATGGCCAGAATCCGCACTGCTCTGCGCCGTTCTACCCTGAACGGAACCCTGGCCGCACCGGCCGGGATCCGCTACGAGGCCAAAGATCTGGTGATCGACTATGACCGCCATATCGTCACCGTAAACGGCGCCATCGTCCACTTTACACAGATCGAATATAAGATCCTCACCTTTCTTGCGCGCAATGCAGGTAAAGTCATCACCTATGATACGTTGATCACCCATGTCTGGGGCCCCTTTGCGGACAGCAACAATCGCATCCTGCGCGTCAATATGGCCAATATCCGCCGCAAGATGGAACAGAATCCGGCAGATCCGCAGTATATTTTTACAGAGATCGGGATCGGTTATCGAATGATAGATAATGAAAATATGTAGGAAATATTGACAAACGCCCGAAAAAACAGTATACTATAAAAACCGTGCAGCCGGGGCGTTAGCGGTGCCCTGTACCCACAATCCGCTCTAGTGGGGGTGATGCTTTATCGAGGGTGTAAGCCTGTGTAGCTGCCCTTTATAAGTGGCGTTGAAGTTTGGGTCTTACGCAATGGAAATCCATGAACCGTGTCAGGGTGGGAACACAGCAGCACTAAGTGGAATCTTTCATGTGCCGTAAGGGTGCCTGGCGGAGTTAACTGTAAAGGTAACGTATATGGGTCAAATTCGACATAAAGCGCACGGTTTTAACGTGCGCTTCATTATTTTACATTATTTTATACGCTCTTACAGTTCTACCTTCCGCAGATAGTATCCGAATTCTCCCGCCTTTGCAGTCCCGCCCGGGCATTCAAAAGCCTCGAAGCCGAACATCAAAGCAACCATCTTTTCCCGTTCATAGAAGACACCCGGCACCCCCAGATAATAGTCCTGCTCCTTTCCCAGGATCACATAGCGATAATTATAGAATCCGTGCAAAAGGAAGCTGTTGTTCACCAGATGCTGGTATTTCGCCTGCAATATGATAAAATCCTTCGGTTCCAGCTTCACATAGACACGCTCATCACCGTATGGGTGGATCTTCTCATAGCTCTCCAGAATCTGTTCCCACTTGTCCTCCTTCAAACTGTATGCTTCCTGACGCTGCAGCTCCTCTGTCACGATCGCTGCCTGCCGTTCCCTTCTGGCGGGTTCACTGTTTCGTGTGTTTTCAATAGGAATGATCTGCGGAAGCCGCCCCGGACTGCCTCCGCGCAGATTGTAAAATTTCGCTTCATTTCTCTGCTCCGATATCATCCCGGAGCTTCGTCGCGCCTTCTCCGGCATGTCTCCTGCGCTGTTTGTGGATCCATTCTGCATCTGCGCTGCATTCCGGAACAGATCGTCGTCTATTGTATTTTGAGCCTTATCTGGACCTGCATTTTCCGCTCTTGTAATATTTGAGTCCTGCTCCACGGATATATCGCTTAACTGCGCGTTCTCACGTTCTGCGTTCTTCTGTGGGTTTTCGGACCATCTGCTTTCCGGCACATTCTCACGTTCTGCGTTCTTCTGCGGGTTTTCGCCCCAGCTGCTTTCCCGCGTGTTTTCACGTTCTGCGTTCTTCTGTGGATTTTCGGACCACCTGCTTTCCTGCAGCTCTCTGTCCCGGCTGTTCTCCGGCCTGTTTGTCTGCATACCCGGTTCCGTCTGTACGGCCGGGGAAGGCTGCTGCAGTCTTTCTTCTGTATTTACGCCGGCGCGGATCGTATGCTTCGGTGCGCCTTTGCCTTTTCCTTCCAGCAAATAGCCGCCCGGCAGCATGATCTGGACCTGCACCCCCGACGCTGCCGCTTTCAGGTTTTCTTCCCAGCTGCCGCCGCCCTCCTGCACTGAAATACCGTTGATCTCCTTCCAGTCATTTCCCTGATAAAGCCTGACCGGGAACCGCCCCTTGATATTGTACGGTATATTCTGCAGTTTCAGCTGAAACCGGCTCTCCTCCTCTCTGTTCTCCACTTTCAGGAAACCGGCGTTTCCGATTCTGCTGCCATCCTTGTACAGGCCCATATATATGATCTCTTTCTGGTACATGTCCTCCCCCTCTGCTCTTTGTTTTAACCGGTTCGTCAAAAAGCCGCTGTCTGCTACCGCAGAGCTTTTACAGACGGCTTAAGCAGCAACCGAAAACTGAAATTTGCCATATCGCTTACTATAGTTCACTCTATTAGGTATATATGCACCGCGGACAAAAAAAATGCCGGATGATAAGCCCATCCGGCATAAATACAGCGAAATTCATCAATAATCCAGAGAATCCAGATACTTCATATAATTGACCACCATCAAGGCAATCTTGAAAGTCAGCGCATCCTCAAAGGTACGAATATCCAGTCCCGTGCTCACTTCCAGCTTCTCGATCCGGTATACCAGCGTGTTCCGGTGTACAAAAAGCTGTCTGGACGTCTCTGATACGTTCAAATTGTTCTCGAAGAATTTGTTGATCGTCGTCAGCGTCTCTTCATCCAGCTCGCTCGGCACATTGGAGCCGAAGATCTCATCAATGAAGATACGGCACAGGTTGATCGGCAGCTGGTAGATCAGTCGTCCGATTCCCAGTGTATTGTAAGCGCTCACCTTCTTCTCCGCGTAGAAAATCTTGCCCACATCCAGCGCCATCTTCGCCTCTTTGTAGGATTTCGAGACTTCTTTCAGTTCGCCTACAATAGTGCCGTAGGCAACCCGTACATTCATCATCGCCTCCATGTTCATCATGTCAACGATGGTGCTGGCAACCTGTTCCAGCCGCGTATAGTCGTCCTCCGGCAGCAATTCCTTGACCAGAATAACATTGCTCTCATCCACCGCCGTAATATAATCGCCGACCTGCGTGGAGAACATCCCGTTCAAAAGCTCGGTAGCCGTGAAGTCCTTCTCCTTCTCTTTCTCCTTATCCGTTTCGATCAGAAAGACCGCCCGGGGAACGGCCGCCTCTATATGCAGCTTCTTCGCCCTGTTATAAATGTCTACGAGAAGCATATTATCCAGCAGCAGGTTCTGGAAGAAATTATTGCGGTCGTATCTCTCCTTATAGGCTATGATCAGATGCTGGAGCTGGCTGACTGCGATCTTGCCCAGCATATAGGCTTCCTCGCTGCTCCCTTTGGCATCCAGAATGAAAAGCACCTCATCCTCGTCCAATACTTTCAGCAAATGATGTAAACCGATCACCTGACTGTCCGCCGGAGAATTCACAAACCCTTCTATCAACGCCGGTGTTATCTCCTCGGCTTCAAAAGTAGTAGCCACTACTTTACCTTCCAGATCCCAAACGCATAAATCCACCTTGGAAATTGTCTTTAGCTCTTCAATACTACTCCTAATCACCTGACTGGAAATCATTCCGCAACCTCTCTTCCTGTTTATTTTTATGTCCGTGTTGTTATTATAGCATATCCGGCCTGCAACAGGCACCCTCTAATTTTTTCTATGAGAGAACAATAAAGGGGATGCCTAAGCATCCCCTCATGATTATCTTGATTAGTTGGTAATTGTCTGCTCTGTCTCTTTGTCGAATACGTGAATCTTCTCAACATCGAAAGCAAACTTAACTGTATCACCAGGTCTTGCTGTTGTACGGGAATCTACTCTTGCTGTGATCGGGAACTCAGCCAGATCAAAGTATAAGTAAACTTCTGCACCGAGCAGCTCGTAAACCTTGATCGTGGACTCGAATACGCAAGGAGCGGATGATACAAATGCCTCGGAATCATATACGTCCTCAGGACGGATACCGAATGTAACAGTCTTTCCGTTGTAACCGCCGTCGATCAGCTTCTTGGACTTGGCAGCCGGTAACGGAATGCTCTTGCCTGCGATCTTAAGGCTTGCAACATCACCCTTGATCTCAACAACTGCATCCATAAAGTTCATCTGCGGTGATCCCATGAATCCTGCTACGAACAGGTTCTGAGGCTTCTGATACAGGTTCTGAGGTGTATCTACCTGCTGAACAACACCGTCCTTCATAACGACGATTCTTGTACCAAGTGTCATAGCCTCTGTCTGGTCATGTGTTACGTAGATGATCGTGGTGCCCAGTCTCTGGTGCAGTTTGGAAATCTCAACACGCATCTGTACACGCAGCTTCGCATCCAGGTTGGAAAGCGGCTCATCCATAAGGAATACCTTAGGATTACGAACGATAGCACGGCCCATGGCAACACGCTGTCTCTGACCACCGGACAGAGCCTTCGGCTTACGATCAAGCAGAGCTGTCAGGTCAAGGATCTTAGCAGCTTCTTTAACCATCTTGTCGATCTCGTCCTTCGGAACTTTTCTTAACTTAAGACCGAATGCCATGTTGTCATATACTGACATATGAGGATACAGAGCGTAGTTCTGGAATACCATCGCGATATCTCTGTCCTTAGGCTCTACGTCGTTCACAACTCTGTCACCGATCTTCAGCTCACCGGAAGAGATGTCTTCCAGACCCGCGATCATACGAAGTGTGGTGGACTTACCACAACCTGACGGTCCTACGAAAATGATGAATTCCTGATCTGCGATTTCAAGATTGAAGTCTTTTACTGCCTCAAAGCCGTTCGGATATACTTTGCAGACATTCTTTAAAGATAAACTTGCCATGATTGCCTCCTGTTTTTTATAAATTTGGTTTTCGAAACTGTGTCAGTCTTAACTGACTCTGAACATAGTATAGCTGACTTTTTTTTTCTTTGCTATGCCATTGTTTCACAAAAATTTCAGTTTACATTGTAGAATTTGCTTACATAATGCAGGCCATTTCACACCATCTGACAAGTTGACTAAGAATCCCGTTTTTTCCTATGCACATCTTACAAAAATAAATTAATATCTTGACATAAGCCGGAATCCGGATACCTCCGGCACCGTGAAATACGCTCTTATCTTCGGGCCTCAGACCACCTTGTAGCCTGCCTCTGTCACCGCATCGACCAGCGCCTGCTCTTCTGTGCCGGGCGTCAAAGACACGGTCGCCGTCTTGTCTTCCAAGCTCACTTCCACCTGTGTCACACCGGCAACGCCCTCCAGCGCTTTCTTCACGTGGGCCTGACAGTGCGCGCACATCATCCCCTCAATATTCAGTGTCTTAACCATTGTTTCCGTCATCTTGTTTTCCTCCTTATGATGATCTTCTATCTCCTTGAAGCCGGTTATGAATTCCGGCATCGGAACCATTTCTTTCTTCCTGTCGTGCCGGTCGGAATTGATTGTAAAAAGGTTCAGCCGCAGCGCATTGGTCACCACGCAGAAGCTGGACAGGCTCATGGCCGCCGCCGCAAACATGGGATTCAGGCTTATGCCCAGGAAGGGCACAAGGATTCCCGCCGCAAGCGGAATGCCGATACAGTTATAGAAAAAGGCCCAGAACAGATTCTCATGAATATTCTTAAGCACCTGTCTGGAAAGGCGGATCGCCGCCGGTACATCCGTAAGTCTCGACTTCATCAGCACCACTTCCGCCGCCTCCAGCGCCACATCCGCGCCCGCACCGATGGCGATGCCCACGTCGGCTCTCGTGAGGGCCGGCGCATCGTTGATGCCGTCACCGACCATGGCCACCCGGCCCGACGCAGACAGCTGCCTGATCACCGACTCTTTGTCGCCGGGAAGTACATCCGCCACCACCGCATCCAGACCTACCTGCCTGCCGATGGCCCGCGCCGTCCGTCTGTTATCTCCGGTCAGCATCACTACCTGAATGCCCATATTCCGCAGTTCGCCGATGGCCTGTGCACTGTCCTGCTTCACCACATCCGCCACGGCGATCATGCCAAGCATCCGCCCGTCCGCGGCGAAGTAGAGCGGCGTCTTGCCTTCTTCCGCCATCCGCTCTCCGGCCAGCCGCAGGGGTTCCGTCAGCAGCCTGCGTTCCGCGAACAGGGCGCCGCTGCCGCCCGCTGCCAAAGCACCGCCCACAGTACCTTCCACACCCCAGCCCGGCAGTGCACGGAAACCGCCTGCCGGCTCCACCGACAGCCGCTCCTCCCCGGCGCGCTCACAGACCGCTTTCGCCAGCGGATGTTCGCTCCTGCTCTCCAGCGCCGCCGCAACACGCAACAGTTCCTCCTCAGAAACACCCGCCGCGGGGTAAAGATCCGCTACCCTGGGCTTTCCTTCCGTCACCGTTCCGGTCTTATCCAATACGACAAAATCCATCCTGCCGGCAAGCTCCAACGCTGTCGCATTTTTAAAGAGAATCCCCTGTCTTGCGCCCATGCCGTTGCCTACCATGATCGCTACCGGCGTAGCCAGCCCCAGCGAACAGGGACAGCTGATCACCAGCACGCTGATGGCATAGGAGAGTGCCTTCCCCGCACCGGCTCCCGCCGCAAGCCATATAACGCCCGTTATTAATGCTAATACGATTACCACCGGTACAAAAACACCCGATACTTTATCCGCGATCTGCGCGATTGGCGCCTTGGTCGCCACCGCATTCTCTACCATATCTATGATCTGCTGCAGCGTGGTATCTTTTCCCACCCGCAGCGCCCTGCAGGTCAACGCGCCGTTCCGGTTGATGGTCGCCGCACTGACACGGTCGCCCACATGCTTGTCAACAGGCAGGCTCTCTCCCGTCAGCGCCGACTCATCCACCGCGCTCTCACCTTCCAGCACTTCTCCGTCTACCGGTATGCTCTCCCCGGGCTTCACCAGAAAGATATCCCCTTCCTGTACTTCCTGCGCCGGAATCGTCGTCTCCACGCCGTCCCGGATCACGTGCGCCGTCCTGGGCGCCAGATCCATCAGACTCTTGATGGCATTGGTCGTCTTCCCCTTGCTGTAAGCCTCCAGCATCTTGCCTACCGTGATCAGCGTCAGGATCATGGCCGCAGATTCAAAATACATGTCGTGAAGACAATGGACTGCCATCTCCACATTCCCCTCGCCCATGGCGGTGCCCATCCGAAACATAACAGCTGTACTGTATACAAACGCCGCGCCGCTTCCGAGCGCCACGAGCGTATCCATATTCGGCGCCCTGTGCAGCAGACTCTGGAAGCCGCTGATAAAGAAACGCTGGTTGATCACCATTACAAAGCCGGTCAATAACAGCTGATATAGCGCTATCGCCCACGGGTTGCCGGCAAAAGACTCCGGCAGATACCAGCCCCACATAAGCGCCCCCATCGACACATACATAAGAGGCAGGAGCAGACAGACAGAAGCGATCAGCCTGCGCCGGATCCTGGGCGTCTCCTTATCCTCCAGCGCCCCCTCTCTGTTATCCGTCCCCGCCGCCTGCTGCCCTGCAGCATCCGCCCCGTAGCCTGCGGCTTCCACCGCCGCGCATATCGCCTGCGGCGTGGCCGGTGTATCATACTCCACCGTCATAGTATTCATCAGCAGGCTCACGCTTACCTTATCGACACCCGCCACACCTGCTGCCGCCTTCTCCACTTGCGCGCTGCAGGCTGCACAGGTCATACCCGTTATCTGAAATTTTTCACTTTTCAACAGTCCACCCCCGTTATCTCATTCCCGATCGTTGTATTATCGTTCATTTCAGTTTCTTGATCAGTTCTATCGCTTCTTCCATGATCGCTTCGTTGCCCTTCTTCACTTCCTCCACGACACAGGTCTGCATGTGCTCCTGCAGTACAATATAGCCGAGACTCTGCAGCGCGCTCTCCACCGCCCCGATCTGGATCAGGATATCCCCGCAGTATCTGTTCTCGCCGATCATGTTTCTGATCCCGTTGAGCTGGCCGATGATGCGGTTGATCCGGTTCTGCAGCTGTTTCTGTCCCGCCGCGTCCCGCGGTATGATCTTATAGTGGCCGCAGGCGCACGCTTCCTCTCCCTGTCCGCCTTCACAGACCGCAGCCTTCCCGTCCGTGCTGTCTGCCGCCTGCATCCCCGTCGTCTCCTCTTTGCTCTGCTTTGTACTCACTGTATAATCTTCCATCTGCTCTACGCTCCTGTCATACCTGTTATCCGATTCTTCGCTGTCCTCCAATAGTATCTGTATTCCTGTGTGTTTATAGTATACCCCCATAGGGTATATGTCAAGTACAAAAAAATTTTTCCATAAACAGGGACGGCAGATCCTCTCTGCCGTCCCTGCACTTTACCTTATTCTTCCTGCGGCTCTTCGCCCTGTCCCCATGCATCCTCATAAAAGGCCAGCTGGCCTTTGCCGCGTCTCTTCGCCTTGTACAGTCCCTGGTCTGCCGCCTTGTACAGAGTCTCGAAATCGGTCCCCTCATGCGGGAAGACCGCCACACCGATACTCGCCCTGACGGCGTACTTCACATTCTCGCCGACCTGGAACGTCTTAAAGAAGTCCTCTACTTTCTTCGCTTCCTTGCGGACAACCTCCCGTGTCGGTACGCCCTTAAGAAAGATCATGAACTCATCTCCGCCCACGCGTCCGATAATGTCCGAAGCACGGAAGATAGAACTGATCTCCTCTCCCAGCGTGCTGAGCACTTCATCGCCAAAGGCGTGCCCCATCGTGTCATTGATCGTCTTAAAATTATCTACATCCAGCAGAAACATCATAGACTGTACCTGCGGATTCTGTGCTATATAATTCTTGATCTTGCGTTCCGTCGCCAGCTTGTTATTCAGCCCGGTGAGCAGATCCGTGTCCGCCTTGTTCTCCAGCTCCTTCTTCTGCCGGTCATCACGCTTCTTGCCGATCGCATCGATCACCATCAGGATACAGCTGAACACAAAAATGACCACGATCAGAGAAGTCAGCATACTTTTGGTATTCTTCCACTGGCAGCCGGCCAGGCCGTCCACATACGCCTGCTCGACGCCCATCACGATTCCCCACTGGTTCATCCCCAGCGGCGCATAGACCAGCATCCTTTTCTCTCCTGATACCTGTACGCCGAAAGCGCCCTCGGAACCGGACGCCACACATGCACTGATCGTCTCCGCCGTCCCCGGCTCATTCGTCCGCACCGTTTCCAGAAGATTGCCTCCATCAAGCATCCTGCTGTCCGCACCGGACGAAGAAAGCACCATACCCTCTGCATCGATCAGTGCCAGAAAAGCGCTGCTGCTTAAGGCTTCATCATCGGCAAGCAGTCCGTTCAATTTCTCCACCGGATAAAAAAGCAGCATGAATCTGTCGTTTGCCAGACGTTCCACTACGACCACGGACTCCTGTTTTATATGTTCGTCCGCCCCTACATACAGAAGAGACTCTCCGGTCTCCAGTATATTCTGAAAATATTGCTCCTCTTCTATGGAAATCTCATTGCCCGACTGATCGATTCCTTTGCCGCTACTGTCGCAGAACTCCACGTTGTCCGCTTCCGTGCTGTCCGCCGCGATCCGCATAAGAGCCGCCGCCTGCGCGTCACTCAATGTCCCGTCCTGTTCCAGTATGCTGCAGACAGATCTCACCGCCCTGCTCATGGTATCCAGCTCATCGGCAAGGATCTCCGCATATCGCTTCGTCGCTGTCAGCATATCGTCCGTCACGATCTGCTGTGCGCTTTCCTTACTTTTTACTGCAAAATTAAAAAGTATAACCAGCACCACGACCATCGGAACGGCAAACGGAATAATCCACTGCAGTACCGCAGACTTACTCTGATTCTCCATTGCTCTCTTCACTTATATCCCCCATGTCTACCGTAAAATCCATATCGGAAACCACTTCCACTTCCGGTTCAAATCTCTTGAAAATATTGCTGTACAGCCAGGCCGCCCCATAGGCAGGCGCCGAAATGCCAAACAAAAAGACAAACAGCATGGCATATGTCGAAAAATAGCAGATCACCAGCGGCAGTGCATAGATAATAGCCATCAATATGGTCTTCGGCAGGTTGCCGACTGCCATGAGCGCCGCATTCTTGATCGTATTGCGGATAGAATTCTCGAATCTGGCAAGCAGTGGAAATATATACATGCTGATCAGGAAAATGATAACGCCTACAGCCACCACCGCAATCACCAGCGGCTTGGGAAAACTGATCCCCGAAAAAGAGAAGATCAGCGCATCGCCGATATAGACCACGATCACCACCAGCATCATAAGCCAGATCAGCGTCGCCTGCTTGAAATTAGCCTTGAAGGACTTGAAAAACCCTCTGACCAGATAACCGTCTTCCCCGCGGATCATCTTCAATACGACATAATGCATCGCAGTATAAGAAGCCCCGATGGTGATGACCGGTATACAACACGCGATCATGAGCATATTCAGTATCATCAGATCTGCCACACGACTCAAAGTCCGCATGATCGGACTTTCCATATCAAAAATTCTTCCCATAACAGCTCCACTCCTAACAGTTTATTCCCTTTATTATAGTACAAAAGAATACAAAAAAGCTATAATTTTTCTAAAATTATATATTGTACTTCCTGCTGATCGTCTCATACTGCCTGTTAAGAGTTTCGTACATCTGCAAAACCTGCGCCGTCTCTTCCGTGACAAGACTGAGGATCCTGTCGTAAGACTGCACGACAACGGAGACAACCTGCCGTTTCAGCTTATTCTTCGAAGCCTTCTCTTCCAGGATCGCGATCACCTTCTCCTTGGGCATGGGCTTGCGGTAGCTTCTTTTATGTACGAGCGCCACGACCATGTCCGCCACCTGCAGGATCTTCTGTTCCGTACTCAGCTGATTGTCCGTCAGCTTCTTGGGATAGCCGCTGCCGTCGCATCTCTCATGGTGCGCCAGGGCGATATCGACCACTTCCTTCTTCATGCGGCTGCTCAATATCTTACCCGCGATCTCCACATGCGTCTTGACCTTCCTTGCCTCCCACGGTTCCAGCTTGCGGGGCGCCTCGATCAGATCCAGCGGAAGCGCCAGCATACCGATGTCATGCACCAGCGTGCCGTAATAGAGAATCTCCCTTTTGGACTGGGGCAGCATCATCTCCCTGGCGATCTCATCACTGATACAGGTCGCCATGGCAGTTTCGATCACCATATCCTTTCGGAAAAATCCCTGACAGTACATCAGCATATCCAGGAATTTCTTCTTGTCCTCGTTGTTAAAGATCATGTACTCGATAATGTCGTCCAGCTCTTTTAAGTACGCTCCGCTGCGGATCTTCTCGAACATACCATACCGGTTCTCACATTTATAGAAAAGCTCCAGCCCTTCCTGCGACAGCCTGTTGCCGGCATATTTCTGGAACATGGTCATCTCAAATTTGCTGCCCAGCGCCGTGGAATAATGATCCATCTTCTCGGCAATATTAATGTAGGCCGCCACGTTCTTATATTCATAATTCACTTTCTGCAGCTGGTTGTAATCCATATGATGGTACATGATCACCTTCGCCAGCTCCGGGATCGGTGACAGATATTTCAGCACAAGATACCCGTAAATGGAATGTGCCATGTATTCCTTCGTCTCGTAGCGCAGGATATCCCCCAGCCTCTCGCTCTCCGTCCTGTACGCACCGATATCATGGAGCGTAGCTGCCATGACCATGTCCGCCAGCTCAAATTCTTCGTATTTGTCTTCCTCCCGAAGCATCGTATAGACCATATAGGCCACTCTCGATCCATGCTTCATCAGCTTGGGATATAAGATCTTCAAGATATCCCTCATCAAAAGAAATGTATCCTTACTCTTGATATACTCCATATATGTATCCTCGCCTCTCAAAAATTAAGTTCCATGGGCGTATAAATGATGCCGTCCCTCTGCTCCTCGCAGCGCAGATCACAAAAGCCCAGCCTGTGATAAAACCCGACCCCGTAAGGCGAAGCGTTCACCGTCACCCGGTGAAGCCCCATTTCTTCCCCCATATAATGTGTCAGATAAGAAAGCAGCGCGCGGCCGATTCCCTGCCTGTGATATCTCTCGTCCACAAAAAGCAGCGAGATATGCTGAGAATCCCTGAGCGTGATCATACCCACGATCCCGCCGTCCGCAACCGCCACAAACATCTGATAGGCACCCATGATAAACATCCTGTAGAGTGTACTGTCCGTGATAAAATTCTCGAAGTTCTTCACACCCTCGGCTGTATATACATCTGCCTCAAACCGCAGGAAAGTCTTCCACGCCAGCCCCATGGCATCCTGCCAGTCGTCACGATATGCACTTCTGATCTGATAAGACGTTTCCACCTCTGCCTGCGGCTCCTTTATATGCTGTAACCATCCGGCCTTCGCCTTCCGCGTTACTCTATGCTACCTATATTCTAACTTATTTGGGATAAACATACAACCTCTTACCGGGAAAGTCAGAGAGATTCCGCATCCACCTTATTGGCAAGCGGCAGCCCGTTCTCCAGCGCATATGCGTTCTCCAGCGTCACTCTGGCGATCGCCTCCATGGCCTCTCTGGTAAAAAATCCCATGTGGGAAGTGATGAGCACATTCGGAAACGTCATCAGCCTCGCAAGATTCTCGTCCCGCATGATCTCTCCCGACTTGTCCTCGTAGAAGATCCCTTCTTCCTCCTCATAGACATCCAGTCCCACACCGCCGAACTTTCCCGCCACAAGGCCGTCGATCAAAGCATCCGTATCGATCAGGGCTCCTCTTGAAGTATTCACCAGATAGACGCCCTGCTTCATATGGTCGATGGTTGAACGGTTCACGATATGCCTGGTCTCGGCGGTGAGCGGACAGTGCAGGGAGATCAGATCCGACTCCTGCATCAGCTGCTCCAACGGCACATACTTCACGTCCAGATTCCTGTTCGGATAGGGGTCATATGCCAGTATCTCCATACCGAACCCTCTGCAGATCCGGATCATCGCCTGGCCGATCTTACCCGTGCCGACGATCCCCGCCGTCTTCCTGTAAAGATCCACACCCATCAGGCCGTTCAGACTCATGTTAAAGTCTCTTGTTCTATTATATGCCTTATGTGTATATCGGTTGACAGTCAATATCACACCTATGGCAAATTCTGCCACCGCCTCCGGCGAATAGCTCGGCACGCGCAGAATGCACAGCTTCCCCTCGGCCGCCTTGACATCCACATGGTTGAAGCCCGCGCTCCGAAGCAGGATTGCCCTGACACCCATCTCATAAAGCTGCTGCACCATTTTCGCATTCACATAGTCATTGACAAAAATGCACACGGCGTCGAATCCGCCCGCCAGCGTGATCGTCTCCTCCTGAAATGCCATCTCATAAAAATGAATCTCAAAACCGTATTCCTTTCCCATGGGTTCAAACCAGATCTTATCATACGGTTTCGTACTGAAAAAAGCTATCTTCATATTCTAAACTGCCTCCTCTTACCATTTCTTAATAGTATGGTCAGAGAAGGCCAAATCATGCACAGCCGCAGATTAAGATTTTTTGAAAAAGTCTTCTATCGTCTGCCTAATGCTGTCAAAAAAGCTCTGCGCCGCACTCGACACGGCACTTTCAACCGCTTCGTTTATCGCCTCGTTGGCTCCTTCCACAAACTCGGTGCTGTACTGCTGATACTTCTGCTTCGCCTCTTCGATAAAGTCTTCCGTCTCGACTCCGATATTGCCAAGCGTCTGCAGGAATCCGACCGCCCTCTCCCTGTTTTCATCCGTCAGGGTGACGCCCAGTTCCCGCTCTCCGGCGGCCAGCGTCTGTCTGATACTGCTTTCATCCGCCAGCTCCACTTCCCCGGCAGCTATCCGCTCGATCATCCAGCCGACGACCGCTTCTTCCCCTTTTTCTCCGGCCTGCACCTCTTTTGCAGCGCCTGTAAACCGCGCGACACCCTGCCTGCGCTCCGGCGACAGGAAAACCATGCCGATGACGAACAAAAGCGCCAGTATGACGATCCTTCGCAGCCATTTATGTTTTCTCATGAACACCTCTCCGTAAATATGAAATCTCAGATAACGGTAAAATCCTGGTGCGGTCTGCCGCTGCCTTAAATCCTCTGCAGGAGCCAGCGGTAAACATCTGCGTATACTTCCTGCCGGTCCACCTCGTTCAAAAGCTCATGCCGATCCTCCGGATACAGCTTCATCTGCACATTTTCCATACCTGCTTCCTTGAAGGACTGATAAACCCGGAGCACGCTCTTTCCGTAGTCGCCTACCGGATCTTCCTCCCCCGATATAAAAAGCACGGGCAGGCGCTGCGGCATCTCCTGCAGCTTCTTCCTGTCATGCAGATTCCAGATCAGTTGAAACAGCGTCTGGAACCCGTTGACCGTAAAGGTAAATCCGCACAGCGGATCCTCTATATAGTTCTTCACATTTTCCTCATTGCGGGAGAGCCAGTCAAAAAGCGTTTTGTACGGTTTGATCTTCTTATTATAGGCGCCGAAAGCCGCCACATTCAAAAGCCCACTCACATGCTTCGAACCGCAGAATACCCGCTGCAGCGCCGCCAGCGCGCGGGCACACAACAGCGTCAAAGCAGGCTGCATACCGGTTCCCACGATAATGGCGCCGTCTATACCAGTGCCGTACCGCAGCAGATAATTGCGCGTGATAAAAGAACCCATGCTGTGACCCAGAATGATATAAGGTACGCCCGGATACTGCTCCTGCGTCATTTTTTTCAGCCTGTGCTCGTCCCGCACAAGAACCGTTGCCGCATCCTCCCTGCAGAAATAACCGTAAGGCTCTCCCTGCTGTACAGACTTTCCGTGGCCCAGATGGTCGTCTCCCACTACCAGAATACCTTTGCCGGCCAGGAACGAGGCAAATTCATCATATCTGTCTATATATTCCGCCATGCCGTGCACGATCTGCACGATACACACCGGCCGTTCCGCCTCCGGGATCCACCTGATGGCATGTATCTTATGCTCTCTGTCTCTCGACTCAAAGTAAAATTCCTGTTTCTTTACCACTGCGGCTCCTTCCTCATTCCCTGTATGCCAATCGTGCAATCTCATTCAGCATATTTCCGCGCCTGCCGGCATCGGGCGCTCCGGCGTCATCAACGACAGTTTACCTTCCGCGTCTTCTGCACACAGCAGCATTCCTTCGGACATCATCCCCGCGATCTGCCTCGGCTGCAGGTTGACTAATACCATAACCTTCTTACCCACCATTTCTTCCGCAGTATAGTGCTGCTTGATACCGGACAGGATCTGCTTCACCTCAGAGCCGACACGCACCCTGGAGCACAGAAGTTTCTTGGATTTCGGCACTTCCTGACACTCTAAAATCTCGCCTACCTGGAACCGGCACTGGTCAAACACATCGTAGGAGATCGTCTCCTTGGCTTCCAGATTGATCACGTCTGCCGGTGCTTCTTCCGCTCCCTGCTCTTCTTCCTTATTCTCCTCTGCCGAAGCGGCCTTTCGCGCTGCAAACATGGCGTCAACCTTCTCCGTGATCTCCTTTATGTCCTGACGTGCAAACAGGATCTCCGGCGTCCCGGTCACATGGCCGCCTGAGGGATACAGAGCCGCCACCCTGGCGGTATCCCCGTTCTTCCCGCATTCCTCCAGTACGGAGAAATCAATCAGCTGCGTGCAGATCTGTCCGGCAATCCTTGCGGACGTCTCAGGCATATACGGCTCCAGCAAAGAAGCCCCCACCAGAATACCGTTCAGGAGATTGTAAAGCACCGTTGCCAGTCTGTCCTTCTTCGCTTCCTCCTTTGCCAGAACCCAGGGCATCGTCTCATCAATGTATTTGTTACAGCGCTTGAACAACACGAAAATCTCTGTAATGGCGTCCGCCACACGCAGTTCTTCCATCTTCTTCACTACCCTGCCGTAGGTTTCGACCTCCACGCGGAACAGGTCCGCATCCACGTCCTCTGCGCCCTCGTCCACACCGACCTTCCTGTTTTCTACCAGACCGCCGAAATATTTGTTGCTCATGGAGACAGTCCGGTTGACCAGATTCCCCAGCGTATTGGCCAGATCGGAGTTCATGCGCTCCACCATCAGATCCCAGCTGATCACGCCGTCATTCTCAAATGGCATCTCATGCAGCACGAAATAGCGCACCGCATCCACCCCGAAAAAGTCGATCAGGTCATCTGCGTAGATCACATTACCTTTGGACTTGCTCATCTTACCGTCCCCCTGCAGAAGCCAGGGATGACCGAATATCTGCTTCGGCAGCGGCTCTCCAAGCGCCATCAGGAAGATCGGCCAGTAGATCGTGTGGAAGCGGATGATATCCTTACCGATCAGGTGCAGGTCCGCAGGCCATAACTTCCGATACTGGCTGCCGCTCTCCCCGTCCGTCTCAAAACCGATGCCCGTGATATAGTTAGAGAGCGCATCCATCCACACATAGATCACATGCTTATCGTCAAAGTCCACCGGGATCCCCCATTTATAGGAAGTCCTGGACACACACAGATCCTGCAGGCCCGGCAGCAGGAAATTATTCATCATCTCATTCTTGCGGGATACCGGCTGTATAAACTCCGGATGGGTATTGATATGCTCGATCAGCTTATCGGCATACTTGCTCATCTTGAAGAAATAAGCCTCTTCTCTGGCAGACTTCACTTCCCGGCCGCAGTCGGGGCATTTGCCGTCAACCAGTTGCGATTCCGTCCAGAAAGACTCACAGGGCGTACAGTACATGCCTTCATAATATCCTTTATAGATATCTCCCTGATCGTGCAGCTTGCGGAAGATCTTCTGCACCTGTTTCTCATGATAGTCGTCCGTGGTACGAATGAACTTGTCATAAGAAGTGTTCAGCGCATCGCAGATCCTGCGGATTTCGCCAGCCACGTTGTCTACAAACTGCTTCGGCGTCACGCCCTGTTCCTGCGCTTTCAGCTCGATCTTCTGGCCGTGCTCATCCGTTCCCGTCTGAAAGAACACATCATACCCGTCTTTTCTCTTAAAACGGGCAATGCTGTCCGCCAGCACGATCTCATAGCTGTTCCCGATATGCGGCGTACCGGACGTATAGGCGATCGCCGTCGTGATATAATACTTTCCCTTATTCATGTCACTACCTGTTCCTTTCTCTCATCCTTTTCATGATACAAAAACCGCCTTCCCATATTCATTATGCCCAACCGGAACATAGCGAAAACAAGAAGACGGGTTTATACCGTGTTACCACTTCTCTTCACCGGCCTCTCACAAGACCGGTCTCAGTGAGTACTATCATACTCTGCCGCTGTAACAGGCGGAACCTGTTGTGCCCTGACCGTTGTCGGCTCAGGCACACCGCTCAGAAGCCATCTTCAACAGATTCACCGCTTCGTTCCTCTCAGCATACGGAACGTTCTCTGGAAAGGACTCCTCTGTCTACTCTCTTCGTCATTGCCTTATCTTAATACGCAACAGCTATAGTTAACGATATTCTATATTTCACTTTCGGCCCTGCAAAGGCTTCCGTATATGGCTCTGACCGGAGCCGTAAGCAGAAATCCGGGAAGCAGAAATCTGTTATGTCGTTACTATAATTATGAAGGTAGATTACCACAAACGGCGTCTCTTGTCAAATCTATCCAAAGGATGGGTTTGCGTATGCGAAAGGGTCAGTCGTACCGCTGCCGTTAGTCGTGCCGCTTCAGGATCAGGCCGTTGATCCGCACGCCAACGGCTGCCGTCCTGTTATCTATGTCCGTATTGTTCACGTCTATGCTGCAATAATAAGTTCCCGGCGACTGTACCGTCAGTTCTGATCCTGTGCCCAGCACACTGCCGCCGGCGTCTGTCCACACCAGCCTGTCTTCACTCTTCCAGGAAAGCCGGCCGAATTCGCTGCCCTCTTCCAGAATCGCCTCCAGTCTGACCGCCTCATCCGTATACTCTGTATCCGTCCCGCTGAGCCGAATGTTCGCATAAACCGCACCGTCCAGTCCGCATACAAGATCGTGGCTCCATGTAGCGGTTTCGACAACATCCTCATGTCTGCAGGTTCCCGGTGACTCAAAGAGTCCGCCGTGATTCCCACATGTATATCCGCCGCCGTGCCAGGAACCTCCCTCCGGCTCGTCCGGATTCGGCCGCCAGTCAACATCCGTCTTATACAGTTCTGCCCCGCAGACGAAGATCTCCCGGTGCACATGGAGGCTGTTCTGATAACACCCGGACCGTCCCTCCGTCTGCGCCGGAGCGCCTGCGTGTACATGCCTGACCGCCGCCACCGCTTCCCCCACTCCAAATATGGGATAGAAAAGATCCGGCACTTCGCCCCTGCCACCGTCGCCACGGCCTTTCTCATAAGCCCTGTCGTTATCCGCTCCGTTGCCGAGAAGCAGTTGTCCGTCTGCCCACGCCGCTTTTCCGCGTGATATATTGTCCGCAACGGCCGTCACATAACAGTCCGTAGACTCTCCCACCCCCTCTATATGCAGGGCCGCTTCCGGATTCAAGACCTTTAACCCTTCCGGCACTTTCTGGGAGTCTGTCACGGCCTGCAGGATCATCGGCCAGCCAAGCTGCGTCACATCCGCGTCCCCCGGCCCGGAATCCGGATTGCGGTCACAGACGATTCCCTCCGGCCCCTGCCAAAATTTCGTACCCAGCTGCAGCAGTGTGCCGGCTGCGGCATTCTTTTTCTCCGTAATATATGCATGGATCTCCTGCAGGTCGGCGGCATCCGCCACCGCCTCCTCATGCCGGAGCACGCCCCGGCTTCTTGGCGCGCCTGCTTCCCTGGCCGCCGAGACCGAAGCCGGATGCACCGGCATCCCCGCAAAAATCCCTGCCGCAAGCGCTGTTAACAGCCCGCCCGCGCACACCCGCCGGGGCCAGCTTCTCCAGTGACGGGGCGTCCTTCTTCCTGTCTGCGCAGTGCCTGCATTGTGCTCGTTCTTTCTGGTTTCTTTCACGATACCCGGGCCACCTGCCTTCTCTGTATTATTTTTCATGATCTCTGTTCCTCCTGATTTCTCGCTGCTTCTTTCCGTGCCATCTGTTGCCTTCGCTTTTCTGCTGCTGTTTCTCATAATATCCAATCTGCTGGCGATCCTTCCATCTTCGCTACTGCTTCTTTCCGCGGTATCTGATTTGCCCGTTTTCTTCGCTATTGCTTCTCACGGTATCCGATCCATCTGCCTTCCTCATCATATATCGCTTCGTATGCCGTGCAGCCGCTTCCTTCGAGCCAACCCCGCGTGTAGTGTTCGATCAGATCCTTGTTGTTGCCCCGGGCCAGGGTGCCGTCTGCCCAGGCGGCCCTGCCCAGTGTCATATTGTCCGCGCAGGCCAGCGTATAGTTTTCCTCGTAGCCGGCCGGCAGAGTCTGTGACTCCGCCAGTGCCTGTATAAGCATGTCAAAACCGACTGCCTGCAGTTCTTCCGCCGTCTCAAGACGTCCTATGGACGCTTCTGCATCGGGATTTCTTGAATACTGAAATCCCTCCCCGTCTCCGATCAGCTTCGTCCCAACGCCGCCGAGTGCCTGGGATAATCCCCCTTTGCCCTCAGCGGCATATTGAAAAAGCACTTGAAGATCCTGTGCATCGAGAATGATTTCCTGCCCTTCCGCATTCGTATAATGGATCACGCCCCGGCTGCGGAATCGCCCTGTCTCTCCGGCCGCCTGTGCCTGTGTGCCGAGGAAAAGAAGCCCCGCCGCCGTCACGCCTGCACACAACATGACTGCCTTTCTGATATACTTCACAGATTTTATTTTCAGCCGGTTTCCTGTAAGACTGCTGCTCCTGGATTTCATGGTGAAAATCCTCTGTATTTTCTTTCCATGCACCATTCTGTACAGGGAGGGCCGTCTGTTCCTTCTTTTCTTTCGGATCGTCTTTTTTCTCATATTTTCGTTTTCTTCCTTTCGTGTCTTCTCATAGTCTCTTTTCCTGTTTGTTTTATTAGCTTTTTATTCCGAATAGGGTTCCAGATACAGCGTATTATTTTCCGCATCATAGTGGTACTTCAGCGTCTTCGAAATCAGGCCCTGCAGTCTGTTTTCCACATTCCCCAGCTGGTTTAACAGTACATCCAGCTGATTGTTGACCTCGGTCATGTTCTGGTCGATCGCTGTCTTAAGCGTCTTCTCCACTTCGCTGATCCCGGCCCACAATTTGGCATCTTCCTGCTCCAGCGCCGCAATCTTCGTATACAGATTCGATATATCGGCATGTACCTTGTTCATATTCTGCTGAATATCCAAAATCTGCTGCTGAATCTGCGGAATCGTCTTCTGATCCAGCACCTGCACGATATCCGTCAGGTCATACAGTTTCGTCTGCGTCTCTTTCAGGTTCTGTACGATGTTCGTCACCTCCCCGTGCAGTTCCTTCACCTGCTCCAAAATCGACTGGTCGCCTTCCTGATACTTTACGATCGTCTCCGACAGATTGTTCTCAACCTGCGTCATGGATTTCAAGAGCTTCTCCACTTTTTCACGCAGGAAATCAATGCTTTCCGAATACTCCTCCCTGAGCAGGGCAAGCTCCTTAAGTTCCTGTTCCCGGCCGTCATTTTGCGACATATATTCTTCGGCCTTCTCTTCATGTGTCTCGGCCACCAGCTCTTCCTCCTCGACAGGTACTTTCATCTGCATCTCTGCTTCCAACAGAGCTTCTTTGGCCGCCTCCTTCTGCTTCCGTTCCTGTTCTTTCACTGTGTACGTCCAGAACAGCAGAAGCAGCAGAATGATCACAACAACCGCCACTGCCCCGATGATCACAATGGACAACTGGTTCTCTCGTCTCTCAGGGTCATTTCTTCTTTCATTCAAATAATCTGAAATCTTCGTCATAAAATCTTTCATAGAACATCCTTTCCTCTCGTTGTTTTTGATTGCAAAATTTGGAAATCAGTGGCGAAGCGCCATAGATCCGTGCCGCGCGATGCACGAAATAAAGTATACTTCAAGATAAATCCAAAGATTGTAAAGATAAGATAGCAGAATCCCTTTTATTTTACAATACCGGAATACTGCACAAACTTTTTCCCCCAAAAAAATCAGGAGACACCTGAAAACCAGATGCAGCCTGACTTTTACCCATCCAAACGAAATTTCGTATGCGCCCTCTCAGCGAAATTACCAGGTCAAAACTTCATACCCGTCTTCCGTCACCGCCACAGTCACTTCCCACTGCGCGGAAGGCTTCCCGTCCTCTGTATAAACGGTCCAGCCGTCTTCCTCGTCGATATAGATATCGGCTTTGCCCATGTTCACCATCGGTTCTATCGTAAATACCATCCCCGGCACCATCAGCATTTCCGTACCCTTTCTGGTCACATAGCTGACAAAAGGATCCTCATGAAATTCCAGTCCCACACCATGACCGCCGATCTCGCGTACTATGGAATACCCGTTGGCCTGCGCATGGTCATTGATGGCCTGTGCCATGTCGCCAAGAAAGTGCCACGGTTTCACCTGTTCCAGTCCGATATCAATACACTCCCTCGCCACCTGCACCAGCTTCCGCGTCTCCGGCGCCACATTTCCCAGCATGAACATCCGGGATGAATCCGAAAAATATCCCTTATAGATCGTAGACACATCTACATTGACGATATCGCCGTCCTGCAGCAGCCTGTCCTCGCTCGGAATTCCGTGGCAGACCACCTCGTTGATAGACGTGCAGACGCTCTTCGTAAACCCTTCGTAACCGAGTGTTGCCGCGATTCCGCCCATCTGCTTTGTCATATCCACCACAATGCGGTCAATCTCCTCCGTACTCATGCCGATATGGATCTGCCGCTCAATCTCGTCCAGAATCGCTATGTTCAGCCTGCTGCTCTCCCGAATCCCCGCAAGCTGCTCCGGGGTTTTGATAATATCATGGCTCGGCACGATATGTCTCTGCAGCGCATAATGTTCAATCTTCTCGTCAAATGCCATATGGCATGTCTTGTACTTCTTGCCGCTCCCGCACCAGCAGTGGTCATTTCTTCCTAATTTTTTCATGATCACAGTCATTCCTTTCCAGGGCGTACCGCCCGGCGTTTCTCAACCATATTACATACTACTCCTTAGACGTGCCGTTTTCAAGGTTTCATTCTATAAATTTATAGTTAACGACATTAGAAATTTCGTTTTCGGCCTTGCAGGAGCTACCGTATATGGCTTCTGCAAGAGCCGGAAACAGAAATTTGTTATGTCGTTTACTATAGCTGTATATGGCAAAAAGCAGAATTAATGCTACATGTTTAATACTTAATGTTTCGTTAAATTGTATGGTGTATTTTTCCATTTTTTATTCGTATTGTTTAATCTCATTCCTTTTATCGTTAATTTGGCCTAAAATTTATTGAAACAATTTTATTTCTACAAAAGATGGGTGCAAGGGTATACTTGGTCCCAGCTTTATTTTTTACCGGAGAGAACTATGAAATTTGGGGAACTACTTGCAAGTCTGCGTAGGGAGCGCGGTATTTTGCAAAAAGAACTGGCCGCTTACCTGAATGTAACTGTGGCAACAATATCAAACTATGAAAAGGGCGTTCATGCACCAGACTATGAAACACTGGTCAAACTGGCAGATTTTTTCGATGTATCTACCGATTATCTGCTGCAGAGAACGGAATACAAATCGAGTATCCAGACTCTGAACCAAAAGCTTGTTGTCAACTATACGGTGAGCGAACTGGTGAATGCGATTCTGCAGTTGGATCAGAACAGCATGACGGCTTTGATCGATTATTACGAATTGTTGTCGCTGCGTAATTCAATGAATGCGGTAAAGCAGGGAAAATAGCATAAAGAATTGTGAAATTGGGAAAGTGGGAGTACCGGTTTAAAAGTGCGGAGACTGGTACTCCTTTGTTGTTGTGCAATAAAATAGGGGTTAGATGCTGGGTTTGGGGTGGATTGGCGGATTGAGAGTGGGGGTATGTCTAAAAAAACAGTGCCGTGAAAGCCAAAGGACTTCACGGCACTGTTACTCTTTATCATCTATATTTTGTTTATCGGTATCCCTCTATCGTATCCTCTCTTACCTGAGTATAGATGCTATGATATCCAAGTCTCTTGAGCCATCCATGTTAGTCACAAAGAAATAGTATCTACCCTTGATAGAAATAGGAAATGTATAGCTAACATCACCTGATCCTTCTACGTAGCGCATAACTTGAGCAGGGTCTTTAATACCCATTTGATACCTAATATCCGTTGGTTTTCCTGATACTGAAACAAATACTGAATCTCCTGACTCCTGTGAAAAACCTGTAGACATGTATGTCTTACCAGCAGGAATCCCTGGCCAGTTTATGATTTTACTGTCCCCAACCGTTTCAATATCTTCTTCTCCCATCATTATTACATCATCGGGATCCAAGTCATATGCTCTTGCAAACTCTTCTATTATTTCCTCGTCGCTCATAACATCTGTCGTTTCTACACTTCCATCTATATTCGTAGTTTCTTCCACCCTATTATCTGTCGCATCCGCTACTACCCCGTAAGCTGCGGTCACCCCGTCGCCTACAGCCAATGCCGTGATGCTACTCCCCATCAGGAAACATGCTGACAATAAAACTGCCGTCCCTTTCTTTATATTGCCATGTAAACGGTTATTGCTCATACACTCCACTCTCCTCTCATAATCCGATCTTGTCTCTGCAAACGCTAACAGGTTATAACGCTCCCTCTTCCTGTTCTCCTTCAGCTCGTCCAGGATCATGCCATAGTATTCCTTATCCGTAAAGAGTCCCTCTCCCTTATGGCAGGCCACGCTGTCGCAATACTCCTCACATGCAATGTTCAGCTCACTCGTCGCCTTCCGTACTACGGGGTTGAATGCATGTATCAGGTTCGCCGCAGTCCCGGCCGACTTCCGATAGAGGTCTCCGTTCAGGTAATGACATATTTCATGGCAAAAGATGATCGCCGCTTCTTTCTGCGTATAACACTCCAATGGGAGTACCACGGTATATCCCTTATGGTACGTGATGCACGGCATGTTCACGGAATCGTTCCTGCACAGCGTCACCTTCCCGCCTGCCCCCAGCCGTTCACAGATCTCCGTAAACAGCGCCTGGATCTCCATGTCCTCTTCCGGGATGTTCCCCCGGCATATCTGCATCCACTGGTATCGGCGGCTCACCCTGCCGGCCAGCTGTCTTAGGAAGAATACGATCCATCCGCATGTCAGCAGGATGCTCATCCATAACGTGGTTGGCGTATGGTAGAACAGGTTGATATTGCTCTTCATCCCCGGCAGATATACGCGTGCATGCATATACAACACGATGTACACAAAAGGCACCAGGAATGCCCCCTGCGTCACCCGTAGCTGGAACCGCAGGAGCCTGATGCTGTTCTTGAACCATATCTTCCTGAACGGTATCCCCATCACATAAAATATGGTCCCCGTTATCGTTGTCAGTATCAATACTACAAACAGGTTATTCATCCAGTCCATCGATCAGTGTTTGGATCCTTTCGATCTCATCCTGTCGTAGCGGCCTCCCCTGTGCCAGTGCGCATAAGAATTCATCTGCATTGTTGTGGTTCCAGAAGTCAACGTAATCATTCGTCAGCTGGCCTTTGTACTCCTCCAGCGGTACCAGGATCTGGTAGAAGAACACTCGTCCCTGGCGGTAATGCCTCAGATATCCTTTCCTTACGAGCCTGGCTAAGAACGTGGATACCGTCTGGGGCTTCCAGTCTTTGTGGTATCTGTCGTTCACCCTCTGCATGATCTCCATCAGGCTCAGCTCTTCCTCGGCATCCCATACCGTCTTCATTACCAACTGTTCGCAATCTGTTAGACTCGCTAGTGTCATATCTGCCTCCTGTATTCTCTACAATTAGCATTGTAGTTATGGTATTTGAAATTTTATCATACTTCAATACTATTTTATTGTTCATAGAATATCAAGTGTTTTTTTCGGCAATCTGACCGCAAAGTTAAACTGTTTGTGTAGTTTCCTCGGCAGGATTCGACATATTTTCGGCTTTTGTACCATACTTTTGACATCTTTCTCTGTCCACTGTTTGGTACTTTTTTCCTGTTTTTATTTTATAATTTATAAATTTTCTAATCGCATTTCAAGCTATATTGTAATTTATCAGTTTGATTTACAATTTTTTGATGTATCCTTTTCCCTCTATCTTTCGCCATTAACTTTTAGTATCAAACAATCATATATTTTTGATTTTGATATCCGATGCATTACTAACCCTGACTCTTGTTTTAAACAATATTTTAAAGTATAATTTTCATATCATCAATGCAAAAACACTAAAAAATAACAGTTTACTTAAAACATCAGTTATATAAAGGTGGTGTGACAGTATGGCAAGAACAGTCAGCATAGGCGCACAGGATTTTGAAACGCTCCGGCAGGAAAACTATTTTTATGTAGACAAGACAAAATTTATTCAGGAATGGTGGGAAAGCGGAGACACTGTTACACTGATCACCCGTCCCAGACGCTTTGGAAAGACTCTGAATATGAGTATGGTAGAAAAATTCTTTTCCATCAACTACGCAGAAAGAGCCGATTTATTTTATGATCTGAATATATGGCAAGATGAAAATTATCATAAATTACAAGGAACCTACCCTGTTCTTTTCTTAAGTTTTGCCGATATCAAAGAAACTACTTTTAACGAATCCCGCAAAAAAATATGCAAAATCATTCAAATGGTTTACAACAAATACGATTTTCTATTGGAAGGCTGTTTACTCAATGCTAACGAAAAAAATGACTTTCTCAAAATAACCGCCGACATGGAAGATTATATGGCATCTCTATCCCTGAAAATGCTTTCTGATTATTTATATCGTTACTATGGCAAAAAAGTGATCATTCTTTTGGACGAATATGATACCCCCATGCAGGAAGCCTATGTAAACGGATACTGGAAAGAGTTAACCGCTTTTACCAGAGGTCTGTTTAATTCTACATTTAAGACAAATCCCTATCTGAAGCGCGCTATTATGACAGGTATCACCCGGGTAAGCAAAGAATCCATTTTTTCTGATTTGAATAATCCAGAAGTGGTAACAACAACATCAGAGAAATATGCTGACTGCTTCGGTTTTACGGAAGAAGAAGTATTTGCTGCATTAGAAGAATACAACCTGAGCGATCAAAAACAACAGGTAAAATCCTGGTATGACGGGTTTACTTTTGGAAAAAGAAAGGATATCTACAATCCATGGTCTATCATCAATTTTCTTGACAAGAAAAAAGTTGGGGCTTATTGGGCAAATACCAGTTCCAACACCCTTATTGGAAAACTGATCCGTGAAAGCAGTCCAACTATTAAAAAAACTTTTGAACATCTACTACAAGGAGAATCCATACATCTGGAAATTGATGAACAGATTGTGTATCAGCTATTGGATTCCGATGAACAGGCCATATGGAGTCTTCTACTCGCAAGCGGCTATCTGAAAGTAAAAGACTTTACAGAATATATTTCGGCATTCGGAGAATGGAAACAAGAATATGATCTGGAAGTGACTAATTTTGAAGTAAAATCAATGTTTCGGAACATAATCCGTAATTGGTTTGGAAATGTCAAATCTGATTACAATGATTTTATCAATGCTCTACTGGCCAATGATTTAAAAGCTATGAATACTTATATGAATAAAGTAGCCTCAGAAATATTCAGCTGTTTTGATACCGGAAAGAAGCCTTCCTCTAAAACACCTGAGCGGTTTTACCATGGCTTTGTACTTGGTTTAATGGTGGAATTGACTGACAGATATATAATTACTTCAAACCGGGAGAGCGGTTTTGATCGGTACGATATTATGTTAGAGCCTAGAATATCCGGTTGCGATGCCTTTATTATAGAATTCAAGGTTCAGGATTTTGATGAAAAAGACCTTTCCGATACCGTACAGAATGCACTGGAACAGATAGAAACTCTAAATTATATGGCCTCCCTCACCGCTAAAGGAATTCCCGAAAAAAGCATCCGCAAATATGGATTTGCTTTTTCCGGAAAAAATGTGCTTATTGGCCAAAATTGACATGGTGCCGTGAAAGCTGGAAAAGTTTCACGGCACCATATCTATGGTCTGTCTATTAACTTCACTCGTGTCAGTCGTACCTTCCTGCCAGTCCCATCTGTTACCTGATGATGGTCGCCTGAGCATCCAGTACTCTGGAACTGTCCAGATTGGTCACAAAGAAATAGTGTCTACCCTTTATCTTAATCGAAAAATCATGCTGTAAAGTTCCATTCCCTTCCACATAACGCATAACCTGATGCGGATCTTTGATTCCCATCTGGTATTTAATATCAGATGGACTTCCCACAGTCATAATAGAAACAGTATCTCCCTCTACCTGCGAAAATCCACTGGACATATAGGTCCGGCCGGCGGGAATACCCGGCCAATTGATAGTAATAAAATCCCCTATCATTTCAATCCCCTCTTCCCCCATCATTACCACATCATCGGGATCCAAGTCATATGCCCGTGCAAACTCTTCTATGATTTCTTCCTCCAAGGCATTCTGCGCCTGCCAATTCTCCGAAACCACCAACATATAAGAACTCTGGATCTTGCAAGAAAAAAATGCCCAGCTGGTACTCGTCAAAGACATCATGCACAGCAAGGCACCCAAAATAGAAGGCAACATCAAAAAAACTCTTGCTCTTATTTTCTTTAACCAATTATGAGAAAAACCTGTCGGTTTTCGGTTTTTCATGGTTGCCCTCCTTTTGTTGAATATTTCAATATACAAGTAAATTCTGTCGGGAACCTGCCCCGGCAGAATTTACGTTTCATTTACTATTCTACACTTAATTCGACAAACTCTTATCTACCAAATGGATCTCCACTCTCATTTTCATCCGGAGGAGTAACTGTTCCTTCCGGAGTAGAAGGTATTTCTAAGTTATCGTCATATCCATTGCCAAGGCTGTCATACTCATGAGCCATCTGAGTTGCATTCAATTCGATGCCCAAATCTATCTGATAACCACCTGCAATATTGAAGATATTGTCAAGATTGCCCTCCTGTGGAGCCCAGTAAACAACTACTGTGTAAGCTTTTTGAGTAGCTGCACCCTCTCCGTTTGGCAAAGAACCACGTTTCTTACCGAAATCAGCTTCATCATAAGCTGTCAGTCCTTCTAATGTCCCGTCTACAACGCTTTCTCTTGACACTGTAACAGGAGTAACCGCACCAGTCGTAGCATCAACTGTAGCCTCAACAAATGCAACCTTCATGTATTTTCTCAGATAATGCGTATCATCAATTCCATCTTCTTTA
>ERZ808046.185-NODE-185-length-77187-cov-8.366995_pt1 | contig 77187 bp, 88 predicted proteins | sample MGYA00380196_ERZ808046 | MGnify/ENA primary metagenome ERZ808046 (study PRJEB31490, sample SAMN06133421) | mouse gut metagenome | isolation source: Z6_2 | host: mice | place: China: Chengdu | collected 2015-05 ... | reverse complement strand
GTGGCTGGGCTTGCAGGGTTCCGGGCGGCATATCAAGGCTCTTTCCCTCAAAAGTAGTAAATTGGTAGTAAATTCAGCTTGAAATCCTGCTTGTATGCCCGTAAATCAAGGCTTTTTTGAGATAATCAACCATTTTGCGTTTAAAAATTACTGAAATTTGCAGAAAATCAATTTTTCCCTTCATCTGGCTCCAACGGCCGCGGAAAGCAGAGCAACTTTCCCAAAAGAAAAATGCAAAGAAAAAATAAAAAAGTACTTGCAAAATACAAAGCTTTCCTATATAATGAATCTCGTTGTGACATTGATAGCGATGAAGCGTGAGGTTGCCGCGCGTTGCGCGGGTTTTTCTGTGGAGCGAATGTCAAGTTAGCAAACTGGCGACAAGTCACTGTACAAATTGAAACTGTCCTTCACAAGGAAGGAAACGACGTGTGTAAATCTTCGTGACACACACGGGAGAGTGTACAGTCACCGCTTGTCGTACTGGTAGTCAGAAGTACGAATAAGGAGGCGACTTTTTTTATGGCAAGTCAAGTAATGAGAATCACAATGAAAGCTTACGATCACCAGCTGATCGATGCATCCGCAAAGAAGATCATCGAGACAGTAAAGAAAACAGGATCCAAGGTGAGCGGTCCGGTACCCCTTCCGACGAAAAAGGAAGTAGTGACCATCATCCGCGCGGTACACAAGTACAAAGATTCCCGTGAGCAGTTCGAGCAGAGAACTCATAAGAGACTGATCGATATCATTGCACCGACGCAGAAGACGGTAGACGCTCTGTCCCGCCTTGAGATGCCTGCAGGTGTGTATGTCGACATAAAAATGAAAACCAAGTAAGCCGTGCATGGATAATGAGTAACGGCTGTGCAAGCTTGCTTGCAGCAGACGATTTCGCAGCAGACCGATAGGGTGCACAGCGCCCCGCGAGATGAAGCAAAGCGGAATCAAACTGCACGGCGTATTGCGCCGAGAACAAAAATCAGTTCCTGCGGCTAGAATGAATTCCTTATTATAAGGTATTCCGCTGTAGAGAAAACAGGAGGAAAGAAAGAATGAAGAAAGCTATTTTAGCGACAAAAGTCGGAATGACGCAGATCTTCAACGAAGACGGTGTATTAACCCCGGTGACTGTATTGCAGGCCGGTCCGTGTGTCGTGACTCAGGTCAAAACGGAAGAGAACGACGGATACAGCGCCGTACAGGTGGGCTTCGTTGACATCAGAGAGAAGCTGGTGAACAAACCGAAGAAAGGCCACTTTGACAAAGCAGGCGTTGCTTATAAGAGATTTGTCAGAGAGCTGAAATTAGAGAATGCTGCTGAATATGCAGTGAAACAGGAGATCAAAGCAGACATCTTCGCAGCAGGCGACAAGATTGATGCGACAGCGATTTCCAAGGGAAAAGGTTTCCAGGGCGCGATCAAGAGACTGGGACAGCACAGAGGACCCATGACCCACGGTTCCAAGTTCCATCGTCATCAGGGTTCCAACGGCGCATGTTCCGACCCGAGCAAGGTGTTCAAGGGAAAAGGAATGCCGGGCCACATGGGGGCCAAACAGATCACCATTCAGAATCTGGAGATCGTAAAAGTAGATGCAGAGAACAATTTATTGTTGGTAAAAGGTGCGGTACCAGGACCTAAGAAAGCTTTAGTTACCATCAAAGAAACGGTCAAATCCGGTAAGTAAGGTTTGAAGGGAAAGGAGGAACACACAAATGGCAAACGTATCTGTTTATAATATGGAAGGCAAAGAAGTTGGCACGATGGAATTAAGCGATGCGGTATTCGGTGTGGATGTGAATGAGCATCTGGTACACATGGCAGTCGTTGCACAGCTTGCGAATAAAAGACAGGGAACTCAGAAAGCAAAGACCCGTTCCGAGGTTTCCGGCGGCGGAAGAAAGCCGTGGAGACAGAAGGGAACCGGACATGCCCGTCAGGGTTCCACAAGAGCTCCTCAGTGGACCGGCGGCGGCGTAGTCTTTGCCCCGACTCCGAGAGATTATACAATCAGGCTGAATAAAAAAGAGAAAAGACTGGCGCTCAAATCCGCTCTGACCAGTAGAGTGCAGGAGCAGAAGTTCATCGTTCTCGACGAGCTGAAATTCGACGAGATCAAGACCAAGAAGATGCAGGCAGTTCTGGATGCGCTGAACGTATCCAAGGCGCTGGTGGTTCTGAATGAAAATGACCAGAACGTGGTGAAGTCTGCAAGAAACATCGAGAATGTTCAGACAGCTTTGACGAACAGCATCAACGTATACGACATCCTGAAGTACAATACGGTGATCGTCACCAAGGCTGCTGTTGCAACCATCGAGGAGGTATATGCGTAATGGCTGATATTAAATACTATGATGTAATCCTCAAACCGGTAATCACCGAGAAGAGTATGGCTGCTATGGGCGAAAAGAAATATACGTTCCTGGTTCATACTGATGCAACCAAGTCCCAGGTGAAGGAAGCAGTGGAAAAGATGTTCGCCGGAACGAAAGTGAAAAGTGTCAACACCATGAACAGCGATGGCAAGAAAAAGAGACGCGGCATGGTGGTCGGCAGAACAGCAAAGACCAAGAAGGCAATCGTTCAGCTTACCGCTGACAGCAAAGAGATCGAGATCTTTGAGGGACTGTAAAAAAACAGATTGCCAGCCTATATGTTTACTACAAACATGACAATTAAAGTAGATCGAAAGGAGACAAAGTAATGGGAATCAAAACTTATCGCCCATATACACCGTCCAGAAGACATATGTCCGGATATGATTTCGCGGAGATCACCAAGAGTACTCCGGAGAAATCCCTTGTGACTTCTCTGAAAAAGAACGCCGGTCGTAACGCTCAGGGTAAAATCACTGTGAGACACCGCGGAGGCGGACACAAGAGAAAATACAGAATTATTGATTTCAAGAGAAGGAAAGACGGAATTCCGGCAAAAGTGATCGGAATTGAGTACGATCCCAACAGAACCGCTAATATCGCACTGATCTGCTATGCAGACGGTGAGAAAGCATATATTCTTGCACCTCAGGGCCTGACCGACGGCATGACCGTCATGAACGGACCGGAAGCAGAGGTGCATCTGGGCAACTGCCTGCCGCTTGAGAATATCCCGGTTGGTACCATGGTCCACAATGTGGAGCTGTACGCGGGAAAAGGAGGACAGCTGGTCCGCTCCGCAGGCAACAGTGCACAGCTTATGGCGAAGGAAGGAAAGTATGCAACCCTTCGTATGCCATCTGGTGAAATGAGAATGGTACCGATTAACTGTCGCGCAACGATTGGTGTTGTGGGCAACGGCGAGCACAACCTGATCAACATTGGTAAAGCAGGAAGAAAACGCCATATGGGTATCCGTCCTACTGTCCGTGGTTCTGTTATGAACCCCAATGACCATCCGCACGGCGGCGGCGAGGGCAAGACCGGTATCGGACGCCCGGGTCCGTGTACACCGTGGGGCAAACCGGCCCTTGGACTGAAGACAAGAAAGAAGAACAAGAAGTCCAATAAGCTGATCGTCAGAAGAAGAGACGGCAGAACGATTAAATAATTAAGAGGAGGTTTCACCAATGGCTCGTTCATTAAAAAAAGGACCATTTGCAGATGCTAGCTTACTGAAAAAAGTAGACGCCATGAACGCAAGCGGAAGTAAGGCCGTGATCAAGACCTGGTCCCGCCGTTCCACCATCTTCCCGCAGATGGTTTCCCATACATTTGCAGTTCATGATGGAAGAAAACATGTGCCGGTATATGTTACCGAGGATATGGTCGGCCACAAGCTCGGCGAGTTCGTGCCCACCAGAACCTACAGAGGCCATGGAAAAGACGAGAAGAAGTCCAGACGTTAATAATCGTAATATGCAGTTGTCCAGCACAGGTCGAAACACCTGCTGCTGAGACCTTAAGAACATGATTCAGGAGTGCAAAATCCCATCGCCGCAGGCGATCTTATATGGATTTTGCATAGTAACTGTGAAAGGACAAAACAGTTACCTTAATTTTTGGAAGGAGGTTTCATCTAATGGCAAAGGGATCCAGAAGCCAGTTTAAGAGAGAGAGAAATGCCCAGAAGGATCAAAGACCGTCTGCAAAATTATCTTACGCACGTGTTTCAGTCCAGAAGGCATGCTTCGTATTAGACGCCATCAGAGGAAAAGATGTGAAAACCGCACTCGGAATTGTCGCTTACAATCCGAGATATGCGTCCACACTGATAGAGAAATTATTAAAATCCGCCATCGCAAATGCGGAGAACAACAACGGAATGAGTGCTGACAATCTTTATGTTGCAGAGTGCTACGCGAACAAAGGACCGACCATGAAGAGAATCAGACCAAGGGCACAGGGCCGCGCTTATCGGATCGAGAAGAGGATGAGCCACATCACAATCGTGCTTGACGAGAAGAAATAAGGAGGGCAATCATGGGACAGAAAGTAAACCCGCACGGCCTTAGAGTCGGTGTTATTAAAGATTGGGATTCCAAATGGTACGCGGAAGCTGATTTCGCAGACTGCCTGGTGGAAGATTATCAGCTCAGGAAATTCCTGAAGAAAAAATTATACAATGCAGGGGTCTCCAAGATCGAGATCGAGAGAACTTCTGACCGCGTGAAGATCATCATCTCCGCAGCAAAGCCGGGCATGATCATCGGAAAAGGCGGTGTGGAGATCGAGAAAGTAAGAACCGAGCTTCAGAAGATGACCACAAAGAAAGTGGTTGTCGACATCAAAGAGATCAAAAGAGCAGACCGGGAAGCGCAGTTGGTGGCAGAGAACATCGCGCAGCAGTTGGAGAATCGTATTTCCTTCCGCCGTGCCATGAAGTCCTGCATGGGCAGAGCGATGAAATCCGGTGCAAAGGGAATCAAGGCATCCTGTTCCGGACGTCTTGGAGGCGCGGACATGGCTCGTACCGAGACCTATTCCGACGGTACGATTCCGCTGCACACTTTAAGAGCAGATATTGACTATGGGTTCGCTGAGGCAGACACTACCTACGGCAAGATCGGTGTCAAGGTATGGGTCTACAAAGGCGAGATTCTTCCAACAAAGGCAGCAAAGGAAGGGAGCGATCGATAATGTTAATGCCAAAAAGAGTAAAACGCCGCAAACAGTTCCGTGGTTCCATGGCTGGCAAGGCGCTTAGAGGTAATAAAATCACCAATGGTGAGTATGGTATTGTCGCTACGGAGCCCTGCTGGATCAAATCCAATCAGATTGAGGCAGCCCGTATTGCCATGACCCGTTATATCAAGCGTGGCGGTAAAGTCTGGATCAAGATTTTCCCGGATAAACCTGTAACCAACAAACCGGCTGAGACTCGTATGGGTTCCGGTAAAGGAACACTGGAGTACTGGGTGGCAGTTGTCAAACCAGGACGCGTGATGTTCGAGATCTCCGGCGTATCCGAAGAGATCGCAAGAGAGGCACTGCGTCTTGCTACCCACAAGTTACCCTGCAAATGTAAAGTCGTCTCCCGTGCAGACTTAGAAGGCGGTGATAACAGTGAAAATTAATAAGTATGTAGAAGATTTAAAGGCAAAATCAGCTTCTGAATTAAATACCGAATTAGTAGCTGCTAAGAAGGAACTTTTCAATCTGAGATTCCAGAACGCGACCAATCAGTTGGATAACACTGCGAGAATCAAAGAAGTTCGCAGGAACATCGCCCGGATTCAGACTGTTATGGCCATGAAGAACGCGTAAGATTCTGTAATATCAGTTTGAGAAAGGAGACAAAGAATCGTGGAAAGAAATCTGAGAAAAACCCGTGTTGGCAAAGTTGTCAGCGATAAGATGGATAAGACCATTGTGGTTGCCGTAGAAAACCATGTAAAACATCCCCTCTACGGAAAGATCGTTAAGAAAACTTATAAATTAAAGGCACACGATGAGAACAACGAGTGCGGAATCGGTGACACCGTAAAAGTCATGGAGACCAGACCCCTGTCCAAGGACAAGAGATGGAGACTGGTCAGCATTATTGAGAAAGCCAAATAGGAGGATGCAAGAATGGTACAGCAGGAAAGTAGACTTAGAGTTGCTGATAACACCGGTGCAAAAGAACTGCTCTGCATCCGCGTGATGGGCGGCTCCACCAGAAGATATGCAAACATCGGCGATGTGATCGTTGCTACGGTAAAAGATGCAACGCCAGGCGGTGTTGTCAAAAAAGGTGATGTAGTAAAAGCAGTTGTGGTACGTACCGTAAAAGGTGCGCGCCGCAGAGATGGTTCTTATATCCGTTTCGATGAGAATGCAGCTGTGATCATCAAAGAGGATAAGAATCCGAGAGGAACCCGTATCTTTGGGCCGGTAGCAAGAGAGCTTCGTGAGAAACAGTTCATGAAGATCGTATCTCTGGCTCCGGAAGTATTATAGGAGGTATCGGAAATATGTCTACAATGAAAATTAAAAAAGGCGACACCGTCAGAGTCATTGCCGGTACTGACAAAGGCAGCGAAGGCAAGGTCATCGCGGTGAACCATAAGAATAACACCGTCCTTGTGGAAGGTGTGAACATGATTACCAAGCATACCAAACCGTCCATGGCGAATCAGCAGGGCGGAATCATTCATCAGGAAGGTCCGATCAACGCTTCCAACGTTATGTATGTCAGTGACGGAAAAGTCTCCAGAATCGGTTACAAGATGGATGGAGACAAAAAGGTCCGTGTTGCGAAGGCAACCGGCAAAGTGATTGATTAGTATGGAAGAGAGGAGGGCGTAAGAAGTTGAGTAGACTCAGTGAACAGTATAAAAACGAGATCATGGATGCCATGATGAAAAAATTTGGCTATAAAAATCCGATGCAAGTGCCAAAGCTCAACAAGGTTGTGATCAACATGGGCGTTGGTGAGGCAAAGGAGAATGCAAAGATTCTGGATTCTGCGGTCAAAGATCTGGAGATCATCGCAGGACAGAAAGTGGTTGTGACAAAAGCAAAGAATTCTGTCGCAAACTTCAAGATCCGTGAGGGTATGGCCATCGGCTGTAAAGTAACCCTGCGCGGAGAAAAGATGTATGAGTTCGTTGACCGTCTGGTAAATCTGGCACTGCCCCGTGTGCGTGACTTCCGCGGTGTGAACCCCAATGCCTTTGACGGCAGAGGAAATTATGCGCTGGGTATCAAAGAGCAGTTGATTTTCCCGGAGATTGAATATGACAAGGTGGACAAGGTAAGAGGTATGGACATCATCTTCGTAACTACCGCCAAGACAGATGAGGAAGCACGTTATCTGTTGAGCTTATTCAATATGCCATTTGCAAGATAGGAGGGAATTTCATGGCTAAGACATCAATGAAAATCAAACAGCAGCGCAAACAGAAATTCTCCACCAGAGAATACAGCCGCTGCAGAATCTGTGGTCGTCCACATGCTTACCTGAGAAAATACGGAATCTGCAGAATTTGCTTCCGTGAGCTGGCGTATGCAGGCCAGATTCCGGGTGTGAAGAAAGCAAGCTGGTAGGAAAAAGTAAAGGAGGCAGGTAATATGACAACGAACGATCCAATCGCGGATATGCTCACAAGAATCCGTAATGCAAACACTGCGAAGCACGATACCGTGGATGTTCCGGCATCCAGGATGAAACTGGCGATTGCAGATATCCTGGTCGATGAAGGCTATGTTGCAAAGTATGATCTGGTGGATAACGGAAACTTCAAAGACATCCGTATCACCTTGAAATATGGAAAAGACAAAAACGAGAAGATTATCGCGGGCATCAAGAGAATCTCCAAGCCGGGTCTGCGCGTGTACGCCGGCAAGGATGATATGCCGCGGGTACTTGGCGGACTTGGCATCGCCATCGTATCCACGAACAAGGGCGTTATGACCGACAAGAAGGCGAGAGAGCTGAAGGTAGGCGGCGAAGTTCTTGCTTTCGTTTGGTAGACCGAAAGCAGCTTAGTGCGAGGTCGTTCGCCACCCTTGGTAAGTGCGCAGCGCGGACCTGGTGGAGCGAACATACTATCATACTGAAAACAGAAGGGACGCAGACGTCCCTTCCGAAAATCTAAGTAAGGAGGATTTTAGATTATGTCCCGTATCGGAAGATTACCAGTAGCTATCCCGGAAGGAGTCACCGTGACAGTTGCTGAGGGAAATAAAGTGACCGTAAAAGGTCCGAAGGGAACACTGGAGAGAGTACTTCCCATTGAGATGACAATCAAAGTAGAAGACGGTCATGTGGTTGTAACAAGACCCAGTGATCTGAAAAAAATGAAATCTTTACACGGTCTGACAAGAACTCTGGTTTCCAACATGGTAACAGGCGTTCACGAAGGCTTCACAAAAGTTCTGGAGGTAAATGGTGTCGGCTACCGCTGTGCAAAATCCGGCAAAAAGCTGACTCTGAGCCTTGGCTACTCCCATCCCGTAGAGATGGAAGATCCGGAAGGCGTGGAAGCAGTTGTGGAAGGCAACAAGATTACCGTTAAGGGAATTGACAAGGAAAAAGTCGGACAGTACGCGGCTGAGATTCGTGACAAGAGAAGACCGGAGCCGTATAAGGGCAAAGGTATCAAGTATGAGACCGAAGTCATCAGACGTAAAGTTGGTAAGACTGGTAAGAAATAAATAAGGAGAGTGTAAAGATGGTCAGTAAGAAATCAAGAAGCGAAGTACGCGCTAAAAAACACTACAGATTGCGTCATCACATCAGCGGTACAGCAGACAGACCGCGTCTGGCAGTGTTCAGAAGCAATAATCATATGTATGCGCAGATCATTGACGATACCGTGGGAAACACTCTGGTATCCGCTTCTACGGTACAGAAGGAAGTAAAAGCAGAGCTTGAGAAGACCAACAACGTCGATGCGGCAGCATACCTTGGCAAAGTGATCGCACAGAGAGCACTGGAAAAAGGCATTAAAGTGGTTGTGTTTGACCGCGGCGGCTTTATCTATCAGGGCAAAGTTGCGGCACTTGCAGATGCGGCACGCGAGGCCGGACTGGAATTTTAGAGGAGGAGGAAAGAGACAATGAGACATGAGATCATTGATGCAAGTCAGTTGGAATTAACTGAAAAAGTAGTATCAATTAAGCGTGTAAGCAAGACCGTCAAAGGCGGCCGCAGCATGCGTTTCACAGCTCTGGTAGTCGTAGGTGACGGTAATGGTCACGTGGGCGCTGGTCTTGGAAAAGCCACTGAAATTCCGGAAGCAATCCGCAAGGGAAAAGAAGATGCTGTGAAGAAACTGGTAACGATCGCGCTGGATGACAACAACAGTATCCCCCATGACAATCTGGGCAAATACGGAAGTTCTTCCGTACTGCTTAAGAGATCCCCGGAAGGTACCGGTATCATCGCGGGTGGTCCGGCACGTGTGGTGGCAGAGCTGGCAGGCGTGAAAAATATCCGTACAAAATCCCTTGGTTCTAACAACAAGCAGAATGTGGTGCTGGCAACCATCGAGGGATTATCAAAAGTGACTTCTCCGGAGGATGTTGCGAAGAAGCGCGGGAAATCTGTAGACGAAATCATGGCATAAGAAAGGAGAATGAACATGGCAGAGAAATTAAAAATCACATTAGTAAAATCTCCGATCGGAGCAGTTCCGAAGCAGAAAGCCACCGTGGAAGCCCTCGGTCTTAGAAAGCTCAACAAAACGGTTGAGAAGCCGGATAATGAGGCAGTTCGCGGCATGATCTGGCACGTAAGACATTTGGTGAAAGTGGAAGAAATCTAATCAGTTAAGGAGGTGTCACTATGGACTTATCGAATTTGACGTATGCGGAAGGCTCCAAGAAGAGCGATAACTTCAGAAGAGGCCGCGGACATGGTTCAGGAAACGGTAAGACAGCCGGCAAGGGCCATAAGGGTCAGAAAGCCCGCAGCGGAGCGACAAGACCGGGCTTTGAAGGCGGCCAGATGCCGTTATACAGAAGAATCCCCAAGAGAGGCTTTACGAACCGCAATACGAAAGAGATCGTCGGTATTAACGTAAGCGCGCTGGAAAGATTCGACAACGACAGTGTAGTTTCTGTGGAGACGCTGATCGCCGAAGGAATCGTAAAGAATCCAAGAGACGGTGTCAAGATTCTTGGAAATGGAGAATTAACCAAGAAACTTACAGTTCAGGCAAATGCATTTTCAGCAGGTGCGGCTGCCAAAATTGAAGCTCTTGGTGGAAAAGCCGAGGTGATCTAATGTTCAAAACATTACGAAACGCGTTTAAAATTGAAGACATTCGCAAAAAACTGATCTTCACATTTTTAATGCTCGTGGTCGTAAGGTTTGGGTCCCAGCTGCCGATCCCCGGAGTGAACAGAGATTATTTTGCTCAGTGGTTCGCAGCACAGACCGGTGACGCATTCAATTTCTTTGATGCGTTCACCGGAGGTTCCTTTACCAGCATGTCACTGTTTGCACTTGGTATTACGCCTTACATCACATCTTCCATCATTATGCAGCTCTTGACGATCGCAATTCCGAAATTAGAAGAAATGCAGAAGGATGGAGAGGACGGAAGAAAAAAGATTCAGACCTTTTCCCGTTATCTGACGGTGGTGCTGGCCCTGATCGAGGGTACAGCCATGACCATTGGTTTCGGCGGAAGAGGGCTTCTGCAGTCTGCGACGGTTCCGAACATGATCGTAGTGGTGGCAGCCATGACTGCCGGAAGTGCATTCCTGATGTGGATTGGTGAAGAGATTACGGAGCACGGCGTGGGGAACGGGATCTCCATCGTGCTCTTGATCAATATTGTGTCCAGAATCCCGGACGATTTTATTCAGCTGTATGACCAGTTCATCAAAGGAAAGACGATCCTAAACGGTGTGCTGGCGGCAGTGATTATCATCGCTGTGGTTCTGGTGACCGTTGTGTTTGTCATCTTCCTTCAGGGCGGGGAGCGCCGGATTCCGGTGCAGTACGCAAAGAAGATGCAGGGGCGCAAGATGGTGGGCGGACAATCGACCAACATTCCGCTGAAAGTGAACACAGCGGGCGTGATTCCGGTTATTTTTGCCTCTTCTTTGATGAGCTTTCCAGGAGTGATTGCATCCCTTCTGGGCAAGACAGGCGGCACCGGGATCGGAGCCAAGATTCTGACTGGCTTAAACCAGTCAAGCTGGTGCAATCCCAGTCAGCCGGTTTATTCCATCGGTCTTCTGGTATATATCGTGTTGGTGGTGTTTTTTGCTTACTTCTACACGTCCATTACCTTTAATCCGATTGAAATATCCAACAATATGAAACGCCAGGGCGGTTTTATCCCTGGAATCCGGCCGGGCAAGCCGACGACGGAATACCTCAGCAAAATCCTGAATTACATTGTATTTATCGGAGCAGTAGGTCTGATTATCGTGTGTGTGATTCCGATTGTATTCAATGGTTTCTTCGGAGCCAATGTATCTTTTGGAGGAACATCGATTATCATTATCGTGGGTGTTGTTCTAGAGACCTTAAAGCAGATTGAATCTCAGATGCTGGTGCGTTACTATAAAGGTTTTCTGAACGATTAACAGACTGTCCGGTATGCGTAAAAAGTTGTCGGCGGCAAATTTTTTCGCGGCAGTGCCAAGCCTGTACGAAAAGTGCCCTTGTGGTGCTTTCCTACAGGCTTTTTTAAAAATATACATATTATGCATAGTTTGGGAAAATATGGAGAATACTATTATGAAGATTATTATGTTAGGAGCTCCGGGAGCAGGAAAAGGTACCCAGGCAAAGAAGATTGCCGGGAAATATGAGATTCCTCATATTTCCACCGGAGACATTTTCCGCGCAAACATCAAAAATGGGACAGAACTTGGCAAAAAGGCGAAGACTTACATGGATCAGGGGCTGTTGGTTCCGGATGAGCTTGTGTGTGACCTGGTGGTGGACCGGGTACAGCAAAAAGACTGTGAGAGAGGATATATCCTGGATGGATTTCCAAGGACGATTCCTCAGGCGGAGAGTCTTGACAAGGCACTGGCTGAGCTGGGAGAGTCCGTGGACTTTGCCATCAATGTGGAAGTTCCGGATGAAAATATCGTAAACCGCATGGGCGGGCGAAGAGCGTGTGTGGGCTGTGGGGCAACGTATCATCTTGCCTATGCGCCGACGAAGACAGAGGGGATCTGTGATACCTGCGGCAAGGAGCTGATTTTGAGAGATGACGATAAGCCGGAGACCGTGCAGAAGCGTCTGGGCGTCTACCACGAACAGACACAGCCGCTGATTGCGTATTACAGCAAAAAAGGCATCTTAAAGGATGTGGACGGAACTATGGATATGGAAGCGGTATTCCAGGCCATCGTGAAGATTCTGGGAGCATAAAAGATGGCAGTCACGATTAAATCTGCAAGAGAGATCGAATTGATGCGAGAGGCGGGACGCCTGCTGGAGATCGTACATGATGAGATGGGGCGTATCATAAAGCCGGGAGTTTCCACCATGGAGATCAACGAGTGCGGCGACCGGATGATCCGGAAGCTGGGCTGTGTGCCCAATTTTCTGAATTACGGCGGTTTTCCCGCTGCGATCTGTGTGTCTGTCAATGAGGAAGTGGTGCACGGAATTCCCAGAAGGGATCACATCCTGAAGGAAGGGGATATTGTCAGCCTGGATGCAGGACTGATTTACAAGGGCTACCATTCAGACGCGGCCAGAACCCACAAGGTGGGGGAGGTAAGTCAGGAGGTGCAAAAACTTCTGGATGTGACAAAGCAGAGCTTTTTTGAGGGGATTAAGATGGCCAGGCCAGGGAATCATCTGTATGATATTTCCAATGCCATTGACGATTATGTCAGCGGTTTTGGTTATGGGATCGTACAGGATCTGGTGGGGCACGGCATTGGGACCAAGCTTCATGAAGACCCCCAGGTCCCCAATTTCCGGCAGAAGAAAAAAGGGATGAAACTGATTCCCGGCATGACACTGGCGGTGGAGCCGATGATCAATCTGGGAACCTGGGAGGTCGTCTGGATGGAGGACAAATGGACTGTGATCACCAAGGATCACAAGCCATCCGCCCACTATGAGAACACGATTCTGATCACGGACGGGGAACCGGAGCTTCTGACCCTTCACAGGTAGACGGCGGAGGATACATGATGGTGAGGATCCAGGAGGGCATGTTCGCAAGATCCCTGGCCGGGCACGATAAAGACCGGCTGTATGTCATAATCCGCAAAGATGCGGAATATGTATGGTTAGCGGACGGTATCCGGCGGACGGCAGAAAAGCCCAAAAAAAAGAAGATCAGACATATCCAGGTAATTCACCGGTACGCGGAGTCGGTGAAAAAGTCGCTGGAAGAAAAAAAACCGCTTCAGAATCAACAGATCAAACAAATCATTCAATCAGAAAGCCAGAACTGGCAGGAGGATAAACATGTCGAAAGCAGATGTAATTGAAATTGAAGGAACCGTAGTAGAAAAGTTGCCAAACGCCATGTTCCAGGTGGAACTGGAAAACGGACATAAAGTGCTGGCTCACATCAGCGGGAAGCTGAGGATGAACTTTATCCGGATCTTACCGGGAGACAAAGTGACGATTGAGCTCTCTCCGTATGACCTTTCAAAAGGAAGAATTATCTGGAGAGACAAATAAGCATTTTTTGTTTTAAAAAGTTTTACAAATTTTACTTGCAATCCTTTCCAGCCTCTGATATAATATGTAGGCATGATTTTGGGGGCGTATGCCCTCGGGAAGGAAACGATGAAAGGAGGACTTTACTGTGAAGGTTAGATCATCGGTGAAACCTATTTGCGAAAAGTGCAAAATCATCAAGAGAAAAGGTAGTATCAGAGTAATCTGTGAAAATCCAAAACACAAACAGAGACAAGGCTAACGGTCTGTGAATGTTAGCACTTGTAGTTTTTCATATGGCGGCTGCAGTCGAAACACACGGATGTGTGGGACGGCTGATATATATAAAAGACTGAAAGTGGACGATTATTCATAAGAGATGATATTGCTTAAAACCGGGAAGGATGGAGGCGTAAGCTGAGAGTACCGGAAAGAATGGGTCTTTACCCATTTGGGCAGAAGGATGGAATCCGTCATTCGCTGCCTCATTTAGGAAAATATTAATAAAGGCAACTGTTCAGCACAGACGGAAGCACTTGCAGCCAAGACCGTAAGGGCATGACGTGGGAGTGGAAAATTTCCGTCGCCGAAGGCGGTGTTTCATGAATGCTGCATACGGCTGTGAAGGCAGCGGACAGTTGGAAGAGAAAATGGAGGAATAATCACAATGGCTCGTATTGCTGGTGTAGATTTACCAAGAGAAAAACGCGTAGAGATCGGCCTGACCTATATCTACGGAATCGGCAGAGTAAGCTCAAACCGTATTCTGAAAGAGGCTGGAGTGAATCCGGACACCCGCGTCAGAGATCTGACGGATGATGAGGTGAAGAGGATCAGTTCTGTGATCGATCAGACTCAGACGGTGGAAGGTGATCTGAGAAGACAGATCGCTATGGATATCAAGAGACTTCAGGAGATCGGATGCTACAGGGGCGTCCGCCATCGTAAGAGCCTTCCGGTTCGCGGTCAGAAGACAAAGACCAACGCAAGAACCAGAAAAGGTCCGAAGAAAACCGTGGCAAATAAGAAGAAATAAATGACAGAAACGTGTAACTGCAAAAACAGTGAGCAGTTATGAAACAGTTGACGACGAGATAGAAAGTAGAAGAAAGTAGGTTAGTTTAGAAATGGCTAAAGTTACGAAAAAAGTGACAAAAAAGCGTGTTAAGAAAAACGTTGAACGCGGACAGGCACACATCCAGTCATCTTTTAATAATACGATCGTGACCCTTACCGATGCAGAGGGCAACGCGCTGAGCTGGGCAAGTGCCGGTGGTCTTGGTTTTAGAGGTTCAAGGAAATCTACTCCGTATGCAGCACAGATGGCTGCAGAGACTGCTACCAAAGCAGCATTGATTCACGGTTTAAAGACAGTAGATGTGTTCGTAAAAGGACCTGGTTCAGGCAGAGAGGCTGCAATCCGTGCATTGCAGGCATGCGGACTTGAGGTAATCAGTATCACGGATGTAACTCCGGTACCACACAACGGATGTCGTCCACCAAAACGCAGAAGAGTCTAATCAGGAGGGTATGAAAGATGGCAATTAACAGAACACCAGTCCTTAAAAGATGCCGGTCCCTTGGCCTGGATCCGGTTTATTTAGGAATTGATAAAAAATCCAAGAGAAATTCCCAGAGAGGCAATAAAAAAGTCTCAGAGTACGGCCTTCAGCTGAAAGAGAAACAGAAAGCAAAATTCATCTATGGTGTGCTGGAGAAACCGTTCCGTAATTATTATAAAAAGGCAGACCGCATGAAAGGCATGACCGGTGAGAACCTGATGATCATGCTGGAGACGAGACTGGATAATGTAATCTTCCGCCTCGGTTTTGCGAGAACCCGCCAGGAAGCAAGACAGATCGTTGACCACAAGCATGTGCTGGTGAACGGCAAACAGGTGAATATCCCGTCCTACCTTGTGAAAGCAGGGGATACGGTGGAGATCAAGGAAAAATGCAAAGGCTCCGACCGCTACAAAGCGATCGCAGAGGCAACCGGCGGACGTCTGGTTCCGGAGTGGCTGGATGCAGATCTGGAGAATCTCAAGGGGCTTGTAAAAGAGCTTCCGACCAGAGACATGATCGATGTTCCGGTGAATGAGATGCTCATCGTCGAGTTGTATTCTAAATAATTGAAAAAACCGGCAGTGTTGTCACCCAGCAAAGAACAGGAGGGGCTTTTTAGTGGTAGTATTTAATAAACCCAAGATTGAAATTGCAGAGATTTCAGAAGATAAAAAATATGGCAAATTCGTAGTGGAACCATTGGAAAGAGGCTATGGAACAACCCTTGGCAATTCCCTTAGAAGAATCATGCTTTCTTCTTTACCAGGCGCTGCGGTGAGCCAGGTGAAGATTGACGGTGTACTTCACGAATTCAGCTCCATCCCGGGTGTAAAAGAAGATGTAACAGAGATCATCATGAATGTGAAAAGCCTTGCCATCAAGAATACCAGCGATTCTGAGGAAGCGAAGGTAGCGTATATTGATTTTGAAGGCGAGGGAGTTGTCACAGCGGCAGAGATCCAGTGCGATCCGGATATCGAGATTCTGAATCCGGAAGTGGTGATCGCCCATTTAAACGGCGGTGCGGACAGCAAGCTCTATATGGAGCTGACCATCACCAAAGGCAGAGGCTATGTCAGTGCGGACAAGAACAAGAATGATGAACTGCCCATCGGCGTGATTGCGGTGGATTCCATCTATACTCCGGTGGAGCGCGTGAATCTGACGGTTGAGAATACCCGTGTGGGGCAGATTACCGACTATGATAAACTGACGCTGGATGTATATACCAACGGGACGCTTGCCCCGGATGAGGCGGTCAGCCTGGCTGCCAAAGTCTTAAGTGAGCATTTGAGCCTTTTCATTGATCTGTCTGAGAACGCCAAATCCGCAGAGATCATGGTGGAGACAGAGAGTGACGAAAAAGAGAAGGTTCTTGAGATGAACATTGATGAGCTGGAGCTTTCGGTCCGTTCTTACAACTGTCTGAAGAGAGCCGGCATCAATACGGTAGAAGAGCTGTGCAACCGGACATCCGAGGATATGATGAAGGTCCGCAACCTGGGCCGCAAGTCCTTAGAGGAAGTCCTTGCGAAGCTGAAAGAACTCGGTCTGGAATTAAACCAGAGCGAGGAGTAAAGCGAAGCCGAAGGCTGAGCGCTGTTTCTCGATCCGTGCAGCGGATTGAGAAGAGAGCGCAAAATGGAAGTCAAAGGCTAAGCATAGTTGAAAGCCAGACCCCTTGTCAGTAAGACCGAAGAAGCGTGGCATGGGGCGCAACGAATGGAGGAAAGAAAATGGCAGGATATAGAAAACTGAGCAGAACTGCTTCTCAGAGAAAAGCACTTTTAAGAAGCCAGGCAACCGCTCTTTTGTTCCACGGTAAAATTATCACCACAGAGTCCAAGGCAAAAGAGGTGCGCAAGATTGCAGAGCATCTGATCGCACTTGGTGTGAAAGAAAAAGACAACTTTGAGATGGTGAAGGTAACCGCAAAGGTTCCCCGCAAGGACAAGGACGGAAAGAGAGTCAAAGAGGTTGTTGACGGCAAGAAAGTGACGCTTTTTGATGAAGTGGAGAAAGAGATCAAAAAAGATCTTCCTTCCAGACTTCATGCAAGAAGAGAGATGCTCAAGGTGCTCTATCCGGTAAAGGCTCCGGTAGAGGGCAAGGCAAAGAAAGTTCAGGAAGTGGACATGGTTGCCAAGATCTTCGATGAGATCGCACCCAAGTACGCGAACCGCAACGGTGGCTACACCAGAATCGTGAAGATCGGCCAGAGAAAGGGCGATGCAGCGATGAAAGTTCTGCTGGAGCTGGTTTAATTTATAAGACAAGACAGATCCTCACAGACGGACAGAAGTGTTCTCTGTGGGGATTTTTTCTCGGGAGAACAAGGTGTATGACCAAAAGTTGCAGCTTTGACGGAAATCTTCTATAATGATGAGTGAAAAATCCAAGTGTGCAGGAGGAGTTGGCAAGATGTTGAATGAACAAATGTTCGAATACGGAAGCAAAAGCTCGGTGATCCGGGAGTTGTTTGCCTACGGACTGGAGAGAAAAAAGATTGTCGGAGCGGACAGGGTGTATGATTTTAGTATCGGGAATCCCAGTATCCCGGCTCCCAGGCAGATCAAAGAAGCCATTTTGGAGCTTTTGGAGGAGCCGGCGGAGGTGCTTCATGGGTATTCGCCGGCGGCAGGGGATCCGGAGGTGAGAAAGGCGCTGGCAGATTCGGTGAACCGGAAGTTTGGCACCCGCTATTCGGCAGACAATTTTTATATGACCGTGGGTGCTGCGGCTTCCATCAGCATCAGCATCAGGGCGCTGACGAATCCCGGGGATGAGTTTATCACCTTCGCCCCCTTTTTCCCGGAATATGAGGTGTGGGTGGAGACGGCAGGGGCGAAACTTCTGGTGACACCGGCGGATCCCGGGAATTTTCAGATTGACTTTGATGCACTGGAAAGGCTGATCAGTCCCAGGACGAAGGGAGTGATCATCAATTCTCCCAACAATCCCAGCGGGGTTGTCTATTCAGAAAAGACCATTCGAAGACTGGCAGAGCTTCTGGAACGAAAGGGAAAGGAGTACCAAAACGCTATCTATCTGCTGGCCGATGAACCTTACCGGGAAATCGTCTATGACGGAGTGCAGGTTCCATTCGTACCATTTTACTATAAAAATACCCTGGTCTGCTATTCTTACAGCAAGTCGCTGTCCATGCCGGGCGAGCGGATCGGGTACATCATCGTTCCGGATGAGGCAGAGGATTCCACAAGAGTGATGGCAGCGGTTGCCGGAGCCGGACGAGCTCTGGGGTATGTCTGCGCGCCGGTGCTCTTTCAGAAGGTGGTGGCCCGCTGCACAGAAGTGTCCGGGGATATCTCGGCCTATCAGCAGAACCGGGATCTTCTCTACCGCGGCCTGACGGAACTGGGCTATGAATGTGTCAAGCCTCAGGGGGCCTTCTACCTGTTTGTGAAGGCATTGGAGCCGGATGCCAAAGCGTTTTCAGAACATGCAAAAAAACATGACGTGCTGGTGGTGCCAGGAGACAGCTTTGGATGCGGGGGATATGTGCGGATCTCCTACTGTGTGTCGGAGAAGACGATCCGGGATGCCATGCCTGCGTTTGCACAGATCATGAAAGAATATCGGCAGTAAAGGTGCAAAACGGTTTACAAGAGGACTCAAAAGTATAGGAGTTGTTTTGGCATTTATTCCGCCGGGAGAGTTTCACAGACCATCGACAGTGCCTTTGGAAACCAGGCGGTAAACGCTTCAGGATGGTCAGACATCCACTGGTTAAGCTCCAAGAAAGTGACCCAGCGGATGTCTTCAATCTCCTCCGGATCCGGCTGCAGGGTAAGTTTGTGCATGTCTGCCAGGAGGAGAAATACATGGTCAATCTCGTGCTCTGCACAGTCTGTGTATTTTTCATAATACTGAAAGCTTCCAAGCTCTGAGAGTCCGGCGCCGGATGAAATGTCCACGCCCAGCTCTTCTTTGAGCCTGCGAACTGCAGCTTCCTGGAGGGATTCCCCTTTTCGGGGGTGAGAGCAGCAGGCATTGGTCCACAGCCCGCCAGAATGGTATTTGCCAAAGGCCCGCCTGTGAAGCAGTGTCTTTTTTTCCTTTGGATCATATAAGAAGACCGAAAAGGCCCGGTGAAGCTGTTCCTTTTGGTGGGTCAGCATCTTTTCTCCGTAACCGGTTTCCTGGTCCTGTTCGTCTACCCAGATCAATAAATCTTCCATCATCTATGCGCTCCTGTCATTCGATATCGTAAAATTCAACTTTTTGTATTATATATGGATCCGGAGTTTTTTTCAAGTTGTTCGTATTTTTGAATAAATGAATGGTTTGTTAAAAAAATAACGAATCAACAGAAAAATATGCCTCTGCTTATCCAGAGGCTGCGTAGACGGCACGGGTTTTGACTGTGAAACAAAGCAGCCGCAGGAGGTAAATTCCATGCAGCTGCTTTGCTTTTTTCGTTTTGTTCATTGTGCGCAGGTCCCGGGGAATGTCTGACATTTCAGCATTTTTCTGGTTCCGGGTATTCTGTCTCAAAGGTTTCGGCGGTCATGGATTTGATGACCTGAGGGAGGATAGGACGGTCATTGTAGTCCACATCGGCTCCGGCAATTTGATTCACCACATCCATACCTTCGGTCACTTTTCCGAATGCTGCATATGACCCGTCCAGGTGCGGACTGGTTTTGTGCATGATGAAGAACTGACTTCCGGCGCTGTCGGGATGCATGGACCTTGCCATGGAAAGGACACCTTCGGTATGTTTTAGTTCATTTTTAAAACGGTTCTGGGTGAATTCTCCTTTGATGGAGTAACCAGGACCACCCATGCCGCTTCCTTCCGGACAGCCGCCCTGGATCATAAAGTCTTCGATCACCCGGTGAAAGATCAGGCCGTTATAGAAGCCTTTGTTCACCAGACTTAAAAAGTTGTTGACGGTATTGGGGGCGATGTCCGGATAGAGTTCTGCCTTGATGATGCCGCCGTCCTCCATCTCGATTGTGATAAGTGGATTTTGTGCCATGTGTCAATCTCCTTTGCTTTTTTAAGAATACTGATACTTATTCTAACGGATAAAGGGAGATTCGTAAAGAGGAAGAGGGAAAATTCACCCTTGTGGCGGGGCAGTCCCTTTGCCTTTGCGCCCATGAGCCAGGTGGCCGGTGGGAAGGCAAAAAGTAACGAAAGAAGGCGTACGACGTGAAAAACATGGATGGCTGCTTGACGGAAGCAGGGTTTCTGGGATAAGATAGGAGCAATACGGAAAAGGAGCATGTGTGTGGCCTGGGAAGATTGTTTGGAGGAGCCGGATCTGGATCCGGCATTTTTAGAGAGGGACCGGTTAAGAAAAGCAGGACGGCCGGTGGAAATCGCGCGGACGGACCGGCTTTTGCTGAGAGAAACCATACTTTCGGATGTGCCGAAGCTTTATGAAATGGGTGGTGCCTCAGGGAGTAAGGCTTATCTGAGGCCGGTGCAGCCGACTCTGGAAAAAGAGCTGGAAGTCATGGAGGCCTATATCCGTTTTGCATATGCATTCTATGATTTTGGCCTGTGGACGGTGCTGGAGCGTGAAAGCGGCGAGATCGTGGGCCGGGCCGGACTCTTCTTGTCAGAACTCCTTCCGGAAGGGGTGGAGCTTGGGTATCTGATCCGAAAAGACCGCCGCCAAAGGGGCTATGCATGGGAATGCTGCCAGGCTATTCTGACATATGCATCAAAGGTTCTGGAAATGGAAACCGTGCACGTGCTGACAGACAGAAACAATGAGCCTTCCATCCGGCTGGCCAGGAAACTTGGCTTTACAGAACAGGAGCGGATACGGCCGGTGCCCATTTCCGGACATTGTGTTGGCACGGAAGCTTTGGAAGCGCAAGAATGGGTTCATTTTACCTTGATATTTTGTGCGGACATGATATAATCTCGACAGGGATAATATCGCACCGGGCGAAGCAGGTGTGCGCCGCAAAACGCACATCTGGTGCAAAGCACGGGGATATCATTACGCTGCATGGCAGCACAGGCAAAGAGGAGACAAGGCATGATACGGGCAGAAGAACTGACGTTCGAGTATGAGCGTCTGGATGAAGAAGGAAATGTGGAGTCGAAAAAAAGAGCAGTGGATCATGTGAACCTGCATATCCGGCCGGGAAAATTCATCGCGGTCCTGGGACACAATGGTTCCGGCAAATCCACACTGGCCAAACATATTAATGCGATTCTGACTCCCACGGAAGGAACCCTGTGGGTGGACGGTATGGACACGAAGGAGGACGACAAGCTCTTTCGGATCCGTCAGGATGCCGGAATGGTGTTTCAGAATCCGGATAACCAGATCATCGGCACCGTGGTGGAGGAAGATGTGGGATTCGGGCCGGAGAATCTGGGTGTACCAACAGACGAGATCTGGACGCGGGTGGAGGAAAGCTTAAGTGCCGTCGGTATGCTCAAATACCGTCATCACTCGCCAAATAAGCTGTCCGGCGGGCAGAAGCAGCGGGTGGCCATCGCCGGAGTTATGGCCATGCATCCAAGGTGCATCGTGCTGGATGAGCCGACCGCCATGCTGGATCCCAACGGCCGGGCCAGTGTGATCAGGACTGCCCGGAAGTTAAACCAGGAGGAAGGAATCACGATTATCCTGATTACCCACTACATGGAAGAAGTGGTGGAGGCAGATCATGTCTTTGTCATGGATAAAGGGAAAGTGGTGATGGAGGGAAATCCCAGGGAGATTTTTTCCCGGGTGGACGAGTTGAAAAGTCTGCGTCTGGACGTCCCGCAGGCAACGCTGCTTGCCTATGAACTGCAGAAGAGGGGGATTCCCCTTCCGAAGGGAATCTTAAATAACAAGGAACTGGTGGATCAGTTATGTCAATTAAAATCAAAGATGTAAATTACACATACGCCGAAAATACCGCCTATGAAATCCATGCGCTAAAGGACATCAATCTGGAGATTCCGGATGGCCAGTTTGTGGGCCTGATCGGGCATACCGGCTCCGGCAAATCCACGCTGGTTCAGCATCTGAATGGATTGATGAAGGCGACCAGCGGACGGATCTATTTTAATGGAAGAGATATCTATGGAGAGAATTTCTCCATGAAAGAACTTCGAAGCAAAGTGGGGCTGGTCTTCCAGTATCCGGAGCACCAGCTTTTTGAGATTGATGTGCTCTCTGATGTGTGCTTTGGTCCCAAAAACCTGGGATTTTCCAGGGAAGAGGCGGAAGAAAAAGCAAAAGCAGCCCTTCGGATGGTGGGAATGGGAGAAGAACATGACAAGAGTTCGCCCTTTGAACTGTCCGGTGGACAAAAACGCAGAGTCGCCATCGCAGGGGTGCTGGCCATGGAGCCGGAGATGCTGATTCTGGACGAGCCCACTGCAGGACTGGATCCCAAAGGCCGGGACGAGATTTTAGACCAGATCGAACGGCTTCAAAAAGAACGGGGGATCACGGTTGTTTTGGTATCCCACAGCATGGAGGATGTAGCCCGGTATGTGGACCGGATCATCGTCATGAATCAGGGGCAGGTGCGCTTTGACGGGGTTCCGGCAGAGGTTTTCCGGCATTACAAAGAGCTTGAGGCCATCGGCCTTGCCGCGCCTCAGATGACCTATGTGATGCAGGAACTGAAGGAAAAAGGCGCCGATGTGGATACGGATGCGACCACCATAGAAGAAGCAGCCGATGCCATTTTACACTGGCTGAAAAAAGGACAGAGGTGATTCCATGATACGAGATATAACATTGGGACAATATTACCCGGCAAAATCCATCATTCATCAGCTGGATCCCAGGGTAAAGCTGGTGACCACCATGGTTTATATTGTCTCCCTGTTTGTGGCAAAAGGGATACTGGGCTATGTGCTGGCTACGTTTTTTCTGGCCATGACAGTGAAGCTGTCCAAAGTTCCTTTCCGGTATATTACCAAGGGCTTAAAAGCCATCATGATGATTCTTCTGATCACGGTGGTGTTCAATCTGTTTCTGGTGGACGGAGACATCGTACTGTGGCGTTTTGGATTTCTTCGAATTACCGACAAGGGAGTCAAAACGGCAGTGTTTATGGCAATTCGCCTGATCTATCTGATCATCGGGTCTTCCATCATGACTCTGACGACCACGCCCAATGATTTGACGGACGGACTGGAGAAGCTTTTAGGCCCTTTAAAAAAGATCCATGTGCCGGTACATGAGATTGCCATGATGATGTCCATTGCACTTCGGTTTATTCCGATTCTTTTGGAGGAGACGGACAAGATCATGAAAGCACAGATTGCCAGAGGAGCAGATTTCGAGACCGGCAATCTTATACAGAAGGCCAGGGCCATGGTGCCTCTTTTAGTGCCTTTGTTTATCTCTGCCTTCCGCCGTGCCAACGATCTTGCCATGGCCATGGAAGCCCGCTGTTATCACGGAGGGGATGGCAGGACGAAGATGAAACCCCTGCACTATGTAAGCAGGGACCGGATGGCCTATGGTCTGGTGTGGGGATATCTTCTGGCGATGATCGGCATCACCTGGGCAGAGAGGCTGTATGTCACCGCATTTTGGCCGCTGTAGGAGAAAGGAAGATTCATGAAACGGGTGGAACTGATCGTCGCCTATGACGGCACCAATTACCGGGGATGGCAGATTCAGAAAAACGGGGATACCATCGAATCCATGTTAAACCAGGCTCTGTCGGACCTGACCGGTGAAGAGATCCGGGTCTGTGGGGCCAGCCGCACGGACTCCGGCGTACATGCCATGGGCAATGTTGCCGTATTTGATACCGAAGCACGGATGGCCGCAGATAAATTTTCTTATGCATTGAATCAGAGACTTCCCGAAGACATTCGTATCCAGCGTTCCAGGGAAGTTTCTCCAGATTTTCACCCGCGCTACCAGGAGACGGTAAAGACATATGAATACTGGATTCTGAACCGGGAATTTCCCCTGCCGGCTTACCGGCTGAATACGTATTTTACTTACTGCAGGCTGGATGTAAGCCGGATGCAAAAAGCCGCCTCGTATCTTGTGGGGGAACATGATTTTCGCAGTTTCTGTGCGGCCGGGGCCCAGGTAAAGACCACCGTGCGCAGGATCTATAAACTGCAGGTTACGAAAGAGGGGGATCTGATCAGCATCCGGGTGACCGGGAACGGTTTTTTGTATAATATGGTCCGCATCATCGCCGGAACACTGATCAAGGTCGGCACCGGGGAATGGGAACCGTCCTGTATACCAAAGATTCTGCAGGCCCGGGACCGGAAAGCGGCGGGTCCGACAGCCCCCGCAAAAGGACTGACCCTGATGGAAATTGTTTTTCAGGGGGAAAAGGAACGTCCAGATCCTGCAGAAAACAGGAAAACAGAGGGATAAATCCGCATTTAGCGCTTGACACACACGGGTATGTGTCATATAATATAAAACTGTGACGACGCGAGAAAATGTCCGATCCAAAGCCCCGGTACGACATTTTTACGTATAAATGATGCAGCAGAATATTATTTTAACAGGAGGTACACCAATGAACAGTTTCATGGCGAATCCAGACAAAGTGGAAAGAAAATGGTACGTAGTTGACGCTACCGGATATACATTAGGACGTATGGCTTCTGAAGTGGCAAAGATTCTGAGAGGGAAGAACAAACCGGAGTTCACTCCCCATGTTGATACCGGTGATTATGTAGTCATCGTGAATGCAGAGAAGATTAAAGTGACCGGCAAAAAGCTGGATCAGAAGATTTACTATCATCATTCTGAGTACGTCGGAGGCATGAAGGAGACGACTCTGAAAGAAATGTTGGCAAAGAAACCTGAGAAAGTGGTGGAGCTCGCAGTCAAAGGCATGCTTCCCAAAGGACCGCTCGGAAGACAGATGTACACCAAACTTCATGTTTACGCTGGTCCGGAACATCCCCACGCAGCTCAGAAACCGGAAGCACTGACATTTTAAGAGGAGGTAGAGATCATGGCTAAGACAAAATTCTATGGAACCGGAAGAAGAAAAAAATCCATCGCCAGAGTGTACCTGGTACCTGGCACAGGCAATATTACAGTAAATAAAAGAAGCATTGATGACTATTTTGGACTGGAGACCCTGAAGGTAATCGTACGTCAGCCTCTGGTGGCAACTGAGAATGTAGATAAATTTGATGTACTTGTGAATGTACACGGCGGCGGTTATACCGGGCAGGCAGGTGCAGTGAGACACGGCATCTCCCGCGCACTGGTACAGGCGGATCCGGAGTACAGACAGACCCTGAAAAAAGCGGGCTTCCTGACCCGTGACCCGAGAATGAAAGAGCGTAAGAAATACGGCCTCAAAGCGGCTCGTCGCGCTCCGCAGTTCAGTAAGAGATAAGCAGTCCTTTGCGAACATGAAAGATATGGAAAACCCACAGACAGTTTTTGTTTGTGGGTTTTTTTGTGAGACTGATCATGATATACTCAAATGGAATCAAATAAGAATAGCGGGAAACAAAACATTTCATTTTCAGATACTCGTGTCAGGAAGCGAGAAGGTGATAAGCAATGAGAATTTTAGTCATAGAAGATGATCTGGCCTTAAGTGCCGGACTGTGCTTTGAATTGGACAGTAATGGCTATCTGACAGTGGCAGCCTATAACTGCCGGAAAGCCAGACAGCTTTTGCAGGAGGATCCATTTGACCTTGCGATTATGGATGTGAATCTGCCGGATGGCAGCGGCTTTGATCTTTGCCGGGAAGTAAAAGCAATCAAGCCGGAACTCCCCGTGATTTTTTTGACGGCAAATGATTTGGAGCAGGATGTGCTGAACGGATTTGATCTGGGCGCAGAGGATTATATTACAAAGCCGTTCAATATGCAGATCTTTTTGCGGCGGGTAGAGGTGGCCATCCGGAGAGGAAGTAAAGCTACTGTAACCCCTGCGGATCGCTGGACGGACGGATTTCTTCTGTTGGATTTTGGCGCGCTGACGGCCGTGCGGGGCGGCGAAAAGCTGTCAATCACACCCAACGAATATAAGATGCTGAAAGTACTGACCGAGAATGCTGGCAACATCATTACCAGACAGACTCTGCTGGAACGGCTGTGGGATTGTGATGGGAATTTCATTGATGACCACACACTTACGGTGACGATGAACCGGCTTCGGGCGAAGATCGAGAATGACGATCATACCTATATCAAGACCATCCGTGGTATGGGGTATATCTGGACGGGAGGCAGACAATGAAGAAGCACGCGAAGGCTTTGAAAATTCTGATGATTTTGGCAGCTGCGGTGCTTTTTTCTTTGCTGTGCCGGATATTGTGGGCATCTGTTCCCCGTTCCAGTGTTCGTTACAGTCTCTTGGCTGTGACTGGCGGTATTTTTGCATTAGCCGGTCTGTGGACCTGGTTTTGGAAGAGACAGATCTTTCACTTTGCAGACGAAATATGTGATACGCTGGATGCCTTGATTTCCGGGAGACAGCCGGAGCTGGAGCGGCCTTATGAGGACAGCGTAACGGCCAGGGTACAGGGAAAGCTTCTGCAATACTATGACGTCATGAACGAGGGCAAAGTGCAGAGCCAGCGGGATAAGCAGACCATTCAGGAGCTGGTCAGTGATATTTCCCATCAAGTGAAAACCCCTGTTGCCAATCTTCAGATGTTTACCGGCATCCTTCGGCAGCATCAGCTGACCGAGGAAAAGCGGGCGGAGTTTCTGGAGACCATGGCTTCACAGATCAATAAACTGGATTTTCTGATGCAGTCTTTGATCAAAATGTCCCGGCTGGAAACAGGGACCTTTGTCCTGCACATGGAAGAAGCGCCTCTTGATAAGACCATTGCCCAGGCGATCAGTACCGTATGGGCGAAAGCGGACAGAAAAAATATCCAGTTATCGGCGGACTGCGCGCCGTCGATTACGGTGCAGCATGACCCAAAGTGGACAGCGGAGGCCCTGGGCAATATCCTGGACAACGGGGTAAAATACACCCCGGAAGGCGGCAGCATTTCTGTGTCTGTGCGCCCATGGCAATTCTATACGCGAATTGATATCTCCGATACCGGTATTGGCATCCATGAGGAGCATTACCACGATATTTTTCAGCGCTTTTATCGGGCGCAGGAAACGGCTGCCGAAGAAGGCGTGGGGCTGGGACTGTATCTTGCCAACGGGATCATTACGCGGCAGAAAGGCTATATCAGCGTAAAATCAAATGACAAAGAAGGCACCACCTTCTCTGTGTATTTGCTGAACTGACCGAACGCAACGGTTCAGACAGGGTACGGGACTGTTGTGTAGATGCACACAAAGCGCGAAGGATACGCGTTTTGACTTCGCGGGAGGGACTGTCAGAACGGTTATGAGCAAACAGCGTATAGGAAAAATGAAAAAGGGAGAGAGGAAATAGGGAACGATGGAAATCGTAACGGTACATCAATTAAAGAAATACTTTGGAAAGGGAGAGGCACAAGTCAAAGCCCTGGACGGTATCGACCTTTCTATTGAGAAAGGTAAGTTTACTGCCATTATTGGTGCATCCGGCTCCGGCAAAACCACTTTGTTGAACATGATCGGCGGGATGGATACCCCTGATGCGGGGGAAGTAATCGTAGATGGTGTAAATCTGTCCGGTTTGAAGGAAAAAGAGCTGGCTGTGTTTCGCCGCAGCAAAGTAGGTTTTGTGTATCAGAATTTTAATCTGGTTCCAACACTGACCGTAAAAGAAAACATTCTGTTCCCCCTCAGTCTGGCCGGCAGTACGCCGGATCCGTGTTTCTTTGTGGATATTATGCAGCAGCTTCGGCTAACGGACCGGCTGAATGCCTATCCCCACGAGCTTTCCGGCGGCGGGCAGCAGCGGGCAGCCATCGCCAGGGCACTAATTGCTAAGCCAGCCATTCTTCTTGCCGATGAACCTACCGGAAACCTGGATGTAAAAAGTGGACAAAATGTGTTAGGACTTTTGAAAATGTCCGTAGAGACCTATCACCAGACACTCATTATGATCACCCACAACCTTGAGATCGCACAGATGGCTGACCGTGTGCTTCGCATAGAAGATGGCCGTTTGAAAGCGTAAGGAGGTTGTCATGCTTGCAAATAACAACCTGAAAATATGTCACACCCTTGCATGGCGGGATTTCAAATTTCACAAAGCAAAAAATTTACTGCTGGTTTTTGCGGTGGTTTTGATTACAGGGCTGTATGCCTTCACTTTTCTTCTGGGCAGCTCGGTAGAAAACGGGTTTCTGCTCAATTATAAATACCAATACGGCTCCACAAGTCACATCCTCTACCATGGATTGACCGCACATCAGGCAGATAAATTAGCGCAGCATCCCAATGTAAAAAGCACGGTTCGGATCAGCACTTTGGGCCAGCTCTCTGATGAGATGATGGGTGTTCGCTGTGTTAAGCTGGCGGTAACTGATCAGAACTATGCAAAGAGCGTCCTCTCTGTTCCTACAACGGGGCGTTTGCCGGAGAAAGCGGGAGAAATCGCTCTGGATGAATTTACGATGGACTCTCTGGGAGTTCTTCATGAACTGGGTGCTCCGGTGTCTATTCAGTGGACAGACAGCAGGGGAGGACAGCACAGTACAGATTTTACCCTCTGCGGATGGTGGGCAAGTCCCACAAATTTCACAGAAGCCTGTGCTTGGGTGACAGCGGAGTGTGCTGCCGGACTTCTGACCGGATACCCGAATACAGCATCTGTCACCATGGGGGTCGATCTTCATCAGCCAAAGGAACTGGAGCAGCAGGCGCAGCAGATCATGACAGATCAGGGGGTCAATCAGGTGACTTACACGACCAATCTGGCCTATAACGAAGCCAGAATGGAAATGGCAGGTAAACAGGCAACACCGTTCTATCTTCCTGCTTTGGTGGTGCTTTTGTGTGGTTTTTTGATGATTTACAGTATTATTCAGGTGGCCATGGATCAGGACAGCCGCTTTTTTGCGGGTCTGAAAGCTTTGGGCATGACACCGCGGCAGATCCGATGGTTTCTGTTGGAAAAGGCCGCGCTGCTCTCTCTTTTTGGCCTGCTCCCCGGCTGGCTGATGGGATTTGGTATCCAATATTTGGTTACACCGCGGATTGTGACTGGCATGGAGCAAAACCCGGCCATTTACTTCCTGTCCTGGGAGCCGTTTGCTCTGGCAGCACTTTGTACCTTCGGAACCGTTTTACTGGCGTATTTTCTGCCTGCTGCCCGGACAGGCGGAAGGATGCCAACACAAATGCTGCCAAATTTGGATGAACCGGTGCCGAAAGGACGGAAGCGCAGCGGTACAGGGAAAGTCAGTGTTCTTCGCCTGGCCCTTCGTTCCCTGTGGAGAAATAAAGGGCGTACACTTCTTTCCTTGCTGTCTTTGCTGTTCTCCCTTCTGCTGCTCTGCTCTACCTGGATTCTTTACACCAGCTACGACGAAGGACTGTACTTAAACGGGATGTCTCCGTGGGATTATACGATCGAGGACGGCTCTGCGGCCTCCACCGTACAGCGGTATAACCCCAATAACCGGACGATCACGGAACAGATCGTCAGCGATCTGCGTGGACGCAGTGAAGTTTTGGAAGTAAGCGTCCTGAAATCCAAGGAAGTAGATCTGACGGCTTCTGACGAGCTGCGCCAGCGAATTGTGGACTTTTACAATGAACCTCATGATGAAACCATGACCCGCAGAGAAAGTCAGGCTGCCTACCCCGATTGGTGTGCCGGTTTGGAGCGCCTGGAACAGACGGGCGGCTATTACGGCATCGTGATTGCGCTGGAGGATGCCTACCTGCGGTATGTACTGGATAACTGTCCGGTTACCAGCGGTGATTTTGATGCGGAACAGTTTGCTGACGGGCGGTATGTTGTGGCCGCAGGCGCTTATGCACAGGGCGTGTCCTCGCCTGCCGCCGGAGAAACGGTGGAGCTGGGGGGAGAGCAGCTTGCCGTGCTGGCTTCTGTTATGGGGGATACCTCATTTTTAAGCGGACGTAACAGTTTGGAGTCCAGCTTTCATCTGACTTATTTTGTGCCACTGTCCTTATTTGACCAGCTGTTCCCGGATGAGGGGATCCGTCAGCTGGCAGTCAACATTGACCATAGCTGGCAGGAGGAATTTGAACACGATCTCAGCTCATATAAGCAGGGGTTGAATCGCGGGATTGGTGTTTGGATGCGCAGTGATTATCAGGAAGCTTTCCAGAACGCCAGGTGGAATAAATGCCTACCTGAGCTGATTGTCGGGATCGTGTTGATGATCATTGGTCTTTTGAACTTTGCCAATATGCTGGTTACAAAGACGATGGTCCGAAAAAAAGAATTTGCAGTCTATGAGAGCCTTGGTATGACAAGCGGACAGCTGCAATGGCTTTTGCTGACAGAGGGCCTGCTTCATGCGGCTCTTTTGACAGGAATTTTGCTGCCTGTGATCTTCTTTGTGACCTGGCTTGGGATGCCGGCAGTTTTTTCACAGCTTAACACCTGGTGTATGACCTATCATTATACGCTGGCTCCCCTGTGGGCAGCCCTGCCTCTCATGCTGTTCCTGGCAGTGGCAGTCCCACTGATGTGCTGCCGGTTTATTGAAAAAGGAAGCATTACAGAGCGTTTGCGGATTGTGGCGTGAAATTGATATTTCCCGATCCTGATTGTGATTTGATGACCTTTTAATCCTGCCTCCAACATGATTTCTTCATAGGCGGTAACATTGAAGTCTATATTATACATTTCTTCCCATATTCCAAGGAAGTCTATTGTATTCTTGTTGCGCATGAGACAAAGTGTCCATATTTTGCGGATTGCATGGCGTGGATGGACATGGAAAATTGCATGGATTAGATAAAACAGGTGACTTTCATTCGGCACGAGTCCGCTGGGGTGAAAAATTCTACTGTAATTTTGCGGAGTATCTGGTATAATAAAAGTAGATAGATGATTTGGGAAAGGGGGATGATACCAATGGATGTTTCGGATAAGCCGATAAAAGCGGAATCTCTGGAAATGGCAAAGAAACGTGATAAGAAAGTGTATATTACTGATATTGCGATAGATAAAGTTCCGCTGATTGAATATTATGGTTTTACAGATGAACAAAATCAGATTATGCAGGAGCTGGCAAGGAACGTATTGGTTATCTCTAAAGAGAGAAACGACAGTAATGAAGTTGCTCTGACCTGCGATTTGGGTAAACCCGATCCTTTGCATAATTTTGGCGTTGCATTGGGAACAGAGCATGATGTAGATGTTTTATCGGATACTTTGTCAAATCATATGATTGTCTCCAGCGAATCTGTTGTGGTTATTTTGCTACATAATCATCCATGAACACAGACTTTTTCATTGGAGGATGTGCAGTTTTTTATTCAGCATCCTATGCTTACAGTGATAGTGGTGGTATCGAATCAGGGAACAGTTCATTATCTGAAATGAGATAAGGATTTTGATTATGGTAAGGTTGTTGTTCTCTTTAAAGAGTGTATACAAGGATTGAAAAGAAGCTCGCCAAGTTCGGAAGTGTACATGGCAACATTATCTTTTCTGGCGAAGTGCAGTGAGGCAGGATTATACTATAGATAGCAAAAACGGCTTCCTATAGTCATAAGTTCTATTATTCGGTAGAAAGTGGGGTATTGGTTATGGGAAAAACATCTTTGAATGATTTGGTATATAGCTTTGAACCTTTGAAAATAATTACACCAGATCCGGATTATAAGATTAATGAAGCAGAATTGCAGAAAAGTATTCAAAAGAGTAAGGAAATGGTGGCAGTGATTGAAGAATATAAGCGTAAAAGGGCAGTTCCCAATTTATAAGAGTTAAAGAAGTATTTGCAGAATACGTGATATTTTAAAAGTGAAAAAGGGACTGGCAAAATGGAAAGTTATGTTTTAGTTGATGAAAAAGAATTGGAGAAAAGTATAGAAAAATATGGCTATCATAGCCAGGGCAAGGAAAGCATCACCATTGACAAAGACGGGACACCATTATGCCAGGAAAAGCTGCGCATGAAGCCCAATGGTTATGACAAATCCAGCGGTTACCTCATGTGGCGCTGCCCCTATGGGAAAGGACAGTGTTCCAAATGTAAAAACTCCTGCACGGATTCCAAATATGGGAGGGTCATCAAGACCCGGCCCGATTGGGATATCCGGCTTTACACCGATGTCCCCCGTGGCACAGATGCTTATAAGAAGATTTATAAGCAGCACACCGTTTCTTGTCCTTGAATTGGCGGACACACTGCGATATATTCTTTGTTTTCAAGGCTTTCATTCCCCTACTCGATCAAAAGGTACAAAACTGTACCTTTGTTGTACCTTCCCTGTGACATTGAACTGATAGAATAGAATCAGAAAAGGGAAACCGATTCCCGGTCACAAGGAGGAAATATCTATGGAAGCAATTTTAAAGGCTACCGGTCTTAAAAAATATTACGGCAAAGGCGAAGCTCTGGTCAGGGCTTTGGACGGTGTAGATCTGGAGATTGAGCGCGGCAAGTTTACCGCCATCATCGGCACCTCCGGATCCGGCAAATCGACGCTGCTGAATATGCTGGGTGGATTGGATACCCCCAGTGAGGGCAGTATTCAAATTGGAAATACGGAACTGGCAAAGCTAAGCAGTGAACAGGCTACTATTTTCCGGCGCAATCATATTGGCTTCGTTTTTCAGAATTACAATCTGGTGCCGGTACTCAGTGTCTGGGAAAATATTGTATTCCCCATTTCTCTGGATGGCCGCAGGCCTGATGAGAAGTTTATTATGAAGATTGTTCGTCTGCTTGGTCTGGAGAAGAAGCTGGATCGTCTGCCGAACAATCTTTCCGGCGGGCAGCAGCAGAGAGTGGCGATTGCCCGTGCACTGGCCTCTAAGCCTGCTATTATCCTGGCAGATGAACCCACGGGCAATCTGGACTCCAAAACCAGTGACGATGTGATTGGTTTGCTGAAAATGACCAGCAAAGAATTTAACCAGACCATCGTGATGATTACCCATAACCCGGAAATTGCACAGATGGCGGATCGGATTGTCCGAATTGAGGACGGCCGCATGGTGTCTCAATAGCGAGGGAGGGATGCAGGATGAAAACAGGATTCAAACCAATTCAAACGCTAAATCAGCGTATTTTTCAGAAAAATAAAGGCCGGAACCTGGTGGCGATCATGGCCATCTTAATGACTACGATCATGTTCACCACCCTCTTTACCCTGACACAGAGTATGAGCAAAAACATGGTGGAAATGACGTTCCGGCAAACTGGTTATGATGGTCAGGCATCCTTTAAGAACATCACCCCGGAGCAGTTTTCGTTGATCGCCAATCACCCTGATGTGGCAGAAGCCGGAGAAAGCCTTGTTCTTGGTCTTGCACAAAACAAAAAGCTGGGCGGCAAACAGGTTGAAATCCGCTGGAGCAGCGACATCAATGCCAGGCATTCCTTTGCTATGCCCACCACCGGAACAATGCCGACGGCAGCAGATGAGATCGCTCTGGACACACAGATCCTCGATCGCCTGGGTATTCCCCATCAGCTGGGGGAGCCTGTAACGCTGGAATGGCGCAAGGATCTTGCAAAGGATGAGGTGACTGCCTCCACCTTTATCCTCTGTGGTTTCTGGGAGGGCAACGAATCTGTCTATGCCAGCATGGCCTGGGTAAGCCGGAAATTTGCGGATGAGATGATCGGCGACCATGTGGCTGACGGAAAAACAAACATTTTAGGTCTGCATACCGCACAGGTGATCCTGCACAGTGACCGCAATATTGAGGCCACCATGGAGAATATTTTGGCAGACACCGGACTGACGGACTTGAAATTCGGCGTGAATCTGGCCTATTCACCGGAGATGAATGCTACCGCAGCCCAGGAAAACATTCCCATGTATCTGGGTATGGTGCTGGTGTTCCTGGCCGGCTATCTGATCATTTATAATATCTTTCAGATCAGCGTTACTGCTGACATCCAGTTCTATGGCAAGCTGAAAACACTGGGTACTACTACAAAGCAGATCAAGAAACTCATTTACGGTCAGGCAAACAGGCTGTGCGCAATCGGTATCCCCCTGGGTCTTCTCCTGGGCTGGCTGCTGGGCATGGTGCTGGTTCCTGTGCTGATGGGACGGCTGGAGGGCAATGCCGTGGTTTCCGCCAACCCTGTGATCTTCCTTGGATCTGCCCTTTTTGCATGGCTGACAGTCACGATTTCCTGCCTGCGTCCGGCAAGGCTGGCCGGTAAGGTCTCTCCCATCGAAGCGCTGCGGATGAGTGATGCCTCCACCACAAGCAGGAAGAAAAGCAAACGCGCCCGGAATGGCGCTTCCATTACCGGAATGGCCTGGGCGAATCTGGGACGGAACAAAAAACGGACAGTGACAGTCATCTGCTCTCTGACCCTGGGGCTGGTTTTGCTCAGCTGTTTCTACGCGAAGAATGCTGCTTTTGATATGGAGAAATACCTGTCTGAGCTGACGATCAGTGACTTCCAGCTGGATGACAGCAGCAGTACAGACTATATTGGCGGATACGACCCTTATGGTTCCACCCTGAATGGGGAACTGGTGGCATCTGTGGAAGGATTGGCTGGTCTGGAAGCCATTGGTCATCAATATTCTCATCAATTTGAACTGACACTGGATGATGAGACGGTGCAGAATATTGACGCCTTCTATACACAGGAAATGCTGGACGATTGGGCAACGTACGATCCGTCTGGTCCTGCGCAGATAAAAAACGCCATGGAAACCCGTGAAGCGATCGGTATACTGTATGGAATGGACGGTATTCCTCTGGATGCGATTACCCAGGACAGGTACTTGCTCTTGGGCAGCTATGATGCAGAAAAATTTGCCAGCGGAGACTATGTGCTGGCTGTCGGTCCTGCCATAGATTCTACAGACTCAGAGAGAAATGCTGCATTACCTGTTCCTGCCGTTGGAAGCAGTATTGCGCTTGAAAATCGCACCTATACGGTAATGGCGATTGTATATCCGCTGCAAGCTGTGAAGGAAGGAGCTTATGAAGGGGGTGTACAGAATCAGCACTGCATGAGCTTTATTATTCCTGCTTCCGTATTCCGGCAGCAGTGGCCGGAGAATACGCTGCGAAAACTGTTCTTCCATGTGGACGATGAACATATTCCCGCAGCACAGGAGATGCTGGATGCGTATACCAGGACCATTGACACCAGTCTGCCTGTGACATCCCGCAAAACCATGACGGAGCAGTATGAGGCAGAAACACGGGCGTCGGCAGTTATGGGAAATACCATCAGCGTGATCATTGCTCTGGTGGGTGTGCTTAACTTTATCAATTCCATGGTCACGGCCATTGTTTCCCGCAAAAAAGAGTTTGCCATGATTCAGTCCGTGGGCATGACCAGGCGCCAGCTGCGCAAGATGCTGATTTGTGAGGGGCTGAATTACGCAGTGATTACGCTGATCGTTTCTTATCTTGTCAGTGCCCTGGCCGTTGGGATCGGTGTTCGTGCCATGACAGCCAATGAGTTCAGCACTTTTCATTTTACCCTGATGCCGCTGGTGATTTGTACCCCTATCCTCCTGGTTTTTGCGGTGCTGATCCCGTTCTTCTGTTTCAGGAATCTGGAAAAGCAGAGCATTGTTGAGCGATTGAGAACAGAATAAATAGAGTGATTATGATTTGCTTGCATTCCGGACTTCGCCGGGAGAAGGCACTGGGACTGCAATGGGCAGAGCATGAAATACACAGAAATGGTTACTGCTCACAGGTACTCTGTGAACGTAACCGCATATGCCCATTGGAAATCGCCTTCGGCTATGGGGCATATACGTTGACTCTATAACTGTACTGGTCCATGACGAATCAGCAAAGTGATTAGCCATGGTGTGGACAGTAATCAGATATGGGCTCCGCAGGTTTTCCTGCGGAGTTTTTATCTTAACTTTTCAGGAGATTAGGAGTATAATAAATTTAATGCAATGTGAACTATGGAGTAGCTGTTATATGTGATGTGAAAAAGTATGAAAAAATATTCGTTAGCAGCAGGAGTCAATGGGGCAGGTAAATCAACTTTGTATCCGTTATTGCAAAGTCTGCATGACATACCAAGGGTGAAGACGGATGAAACATGGAGAGAATTTGGCACGGATATGTAACTTACAAAGTGCCTAAGATTCAACGGATAAAAGCAGGAGGAGAATTTGGATGATCAAGGTAGGAATGATTGGCTGCGGAAAGATTGCGCAGGTCAGGCACATTCCGGAATATCTGGCGAATGGGCATGTGCAGATTTTGGGATACTATGACCGGAGCCGGAATCGGGCAGAAGAGCTGGCTAATCAGCACGGCGGAACCGTATATCCGGATGTTGAAGCGTTGCTGGAGGATCCGGAAATCGACGCGGTCAGCGTCTGTACGGCCAATCATCTGCATGCAGAGATCACCATCGCTGCGCTGAAAGCGCAAAAGCATGTGTTATGTGAGAAGCCGATGGCGGTTACCGCAGAAGAATGCAGGGCGATGGTGCAGGCGGCAAAAGAGAGCGGTTGCTGCCTGATGATTGCGCATAATCAGAGGTTTGCAAAAGCGCACAGGAAAGCCAGAGCACTGCTGATGGAAGGTGTGATTGGGGAGATCCTAAGCTTCCGGACCACTTTCGGACATCAGGGGCCGGAGACCTGGAGTATCAATCGGGAGGGAAAAGATCTGTGGTTTTTTGACCCGAAGGCTGCCGGCATGGGTGCGATGGGAGATCTGGGGGTCCATAAAACCGATCTGATTCAGTTTCTGACCGGCCAGAGAATCAAAGAAGTGACTGCAAAACTGACTACGTTGGACAAAAAGGATGGGGACGGCCAAAAGATTGGGGTGGACGATCATGCAATCTGCATTTATACTTTAGAGGGAGGGGCTGTCGGGACGATGACAGCCAGCTGGACCTTTTATGGCCAGGAGGATAATTCCACCATTCTTTACGGAACCAAAGGGATCATGCGCATTTATGACAGTCCCAATGCGTCGATTCAGATTTTCAAAAAAGGAGAGGTTATCTCTTTTGATCTGGATCGGATTCAGACCAATGACTGTCAGACAGCCTCCGGCGTGATGGATGAATTCGTGGACTGTCTGGTGCAGGGCCGAAAGCCGGCGGTCACCGGGGAGGATGCTATGTATGCCATGGAAGCGGTGCTGGCTGCAGTTCACTCTTCCAGAACCGGACAGGCTGTGAAAGTATTTTGAAAGAAAGAAGGATAAAATCATGGGACATCTGACAACCCGGGATGCCTACAAAAATCTGGAGGAGCGGATCAACTGGTTTACCCAGGGAGCGCCGCCTTCTGACACGCTGTACAAGATCCTGCAGGTATTGTATACCGAGAAAGAGGCAAAGTGGGTGGCAAAACTTCCGGTGCGGCCCTTTACCCTGAAGCGGGCGGCAAGAGTCTGGGGCACCACGGAGGCGAAGGCGGAGAAACTTTTAGACCATCTCTGTGAGAAAGCGCTGCTGGTGGATGCAACCTATCATGGAGAACGTCAGTTTGTCATGCCGCCTCCCATGGCGGGCTTTATTGAGTTTGCACTGATGCGCACAAGGGGAGATATCGATCAGAAATATCTAAGTGAGCTGTATTATCAATATATGAATGTGGAAGAAGATTTCGTCAAGGATCTGTTCTTTGCCACAGAAACCAGGCTTGGCAGGGTGTTTGTGCAGGAGCCGGTCCTGATGAATGATAAGACCAACCATATTCTGGATTATGAGCGGGCTACCCATATCGTGGAAGAGGCGGACTATATCGGCCTGGGAACCTGTTACTGCCGGCACAAGATGTACCACGCCGGCCATCCCTGCGAGATCGACGCGCCCTGGGAGGTGTGTCTGACCTTTGGCAATGTGGCCCGTTCTCTGGCAGAGCATGGAGCGTATGCAAGGCTGATTTCCAAAGAGGAAGCAAAAGAAGTTCTGGAACTCTCCTATGCGAGCAATCTGGTGCAGATCGGAGAAAACGTGAGGGAACACCCGGCCTTTATCTGCAACTGCTGCGGCTGCTGCTGCGAGGCATTGCAGGCGGCAAGGCATTTTAGCCCCATGCAGCCGGTGGCAACGACAAATTTCCTTCCGGAAGTGTCTTTTGATGCATGCATCGGCTGCGGCAAATGTGCGAAGGTATGCCCGGTCCTGGCCATTGCCATCAAGGAAGATAAGGAACAGCCAGAGGGGAACAAGAAAAAGAAGCGCCCGAAGATTGATACAGAGATCTGCCTTGGCTGCGGTGTCTGTGCAAGAAACTGTCCCACGAAAGCCATTCGTCTGAAACGCCGTCCGGTGCAGGTGATCACTCCGGTTAACAGTACTCACCGGTTTGTCTTGCAGGCGATTGAGAAAGGGACGCTGCAGAATCTGATCTTTGACAACCAGGCTTTTGCCAATCATCGGGCCATGGCAGCCGTATTCGGGACCATCTTAAAGCTTCCTCCTCTGAAGCAGGCGCTGGCCAGCAGGCAGTTTCAGTCCGTGTATCTGGACCGGCTGCTGGCGATGCAGAAAAAGAAAGAAAAAGAAAGATGATTAACAAAAAGAAACTCATACAGTTTTATATAGAACAATACGAGCAGGAGGGAAAAAAGAAACCTCGCAAACCGCCCAAATACACCGGGATGGACCGGAAAGCAGAGTCCCTTTCCAGGGCTCTGCGCAGTGCAAAGCCTTCCCGGGTCAATATACGGAATCTGGAGGAACTGCACCGGCAGATCAAGAATCTGTGCGGCTTTGCCATCCGCAGGAACCGGGAGCCGCTTCTTAGGCAGATGCGGGAGGAGTTTTTTCCCAAGCTGGTGCAGCTGGATCTGGGTATGCTTTTGGAGGAGCAAAAGGAAGGGATTGACGGAGAATTTATAGCGTATATGCGGCGGGCTCTGCCGGGGAAGATCTGTCAGGAGACTCTTTTTACGCTGTATCCCAGGTATCGTCAGCACAAGGTAAAGGATAAGATTCTGGAATTGGTTCCCATGCGTCCGGAGATGGAATTTGCGGAGGTGCGGCAGATGCAGCGGCATTTTATCCTGCATATCGGTCCTACCAACAGCGGCAAGACCTTCCGCTCCTTAGAACGGCTGAAGCTGGCCAGGCAGGGCGTATATCTGGGACCTCTTCGTCTGCTGGCTTTGGAAGTCTACGAGCAGATGAACAAATACCAGGTGCCCTGCACCATGCGTACCGGACAAGAATGCATCGAGGAAGAGGCAAGCAGGGTTACGGCGTCGACCATTGAGATGGCGGACTTTGATGAGAACTATGATATTGCGGTCATTGATGAGGCGCAGATGGTCACAGACCCGGACCGGGGACACTCCTGGACCAAGGCGATCCTGGGGCTTCGGGCCGGGGAGATCCATATCTGCATGAGTCCTGCGGCTGAGAAGGCCATCATCCATCTGATTGAACTCTGCGGGGACGACTACGAGCTGGAGCGCTACGAGCGGAAGACGAAGCTGGTCTGTGAGAAGAGACCATTTGTGTTTCCGGATGATGTACAAAAAGGAGATGCTCTGATTGTATTTTCCAAAAAATCGGTTCTGGATGTGGCAGGCAGACTGGAAGAACAGAAGATCAATGCCAGTGTCATCTACGGCAGCCTGCCCCCGGAGATCCGCCGCCGGCAGATGCATCTGTTCAACAGCGGAAGGACAAAAGTGGTGGTTGCCACGGATGCCATTGGCATGGGTCTGAACCTGCCGGTAAAAAGGATTGTTTTTTTACAGTGGGAAAAATACGACGGGGTCAGCAGACGTCCGCTTCTGGTATCGGAGATCAAGCAGATCGCCGGCCGGGCGGGACGTTATGGCATCTACGACACAGGATATGTAAATGCTATGGGCCCAGAAGCGCTTGCCTATGTCCGGGAACGGTATGAGGCAGCGGAGAAACCGGTAAGTCAGGTAAACTTAGGGTTTCCGCAGATTCTTCTGGATATCGAGGCGCCCATGGACGAGCTTTTGAAGATCTGGCATGATGTGACGCCGACCAGTCCCTTTGTCAAGGAAAATATTGATGAAGCCTTGTATCTGTACGAGCAGGCCAAGCGTCAAAAGGAGATGATTGACGGGTTTGGCAACAAACATATACTGTACCGGATGATTACCTGCCCCATTGATATCAAGGACCGGTGGGTGGTGGCCCTGTGGCTTTTGTACTGCAAAACTTATACGGCAGATGTGTCCTTAGAAAAGCCGGTACTGCGCCGGGATAAAAGCCGGGGTATCCTTCAGTATGAGACTTACTACAAGCAGCTGGACCTGTATTACCAGTTTTCCCACCGGATGCAGAAGGTCATCGACGAAGAATGGCTGGAAAAAGAACGGGAAAAGACTGAGAATACGATCATGCGTTATCTGACCAAAGGAAAGCATAATTACATCGCAAGATGCAGATACTGCGGAAAGCTGCTTCCTCTGGGGTCGCCCTTCCAGGTATGCGATGGTTGTTATCACAGGCATTAGACGGACACAGAGCAATTGATTCTCATTTGCAGGATTCATGCAAAGAGACAGGCGTAAAAGGATACAATAGAGAGAAAGAGAAACGTGGAGGAGCGTTATGGCGATAAAAGGAAATGTAAAGGAACAGACGCGGAGCAAGATCAAAGTCCCAAGGCAGTACCAGGTACTGATCTATAATGATGATTTTACCCCCATGGACTTTGTGGTCAATGTCCTGATGCAGATCTTTGACAAAGAGGAATCCGCAGCGACCGCGCTGATGCTGAGCATTCATAAGAGCAGTTATGCGGTGGCAGGGGTTTATCCAAAAGACATCGCCTGCACCAAGGCCGCGGAGGCAGTCCGGTGGGCGAGGGAAGAGGGGCATCCTCTGAAAGTGGAGGCCGTGTGCCAGTAGGAGGCGTGGATGATGGAATTTACGAAGAAAATGCATAAGGTGATGACACGGGCCATTGTACTTGCGCAGGAAGAGCATCATCGGTATTTTATGCCGGAACATATGATCTATGGGATGACCTTCGATGAGGATTTTCAAAGGGAGTATGAGGCTTTCGGCGGAAAAGTAAAAAAGCTTCGTCAGGATCTGCTTGCTTTTCTAAGGGAACAGGCCGGGAGGGCACCGGAGCAGACTGCTCCGCAGGTGACGCTGGATGCAGAACAGGTCTTTCGTATGGCATCGGAACAGGCAAAGAGCAGCAGCCGGGATGCCGTGGAAGTGAGCCATCTTTTGGCAGCTTTGATGCGGCTTTCGGATAATTTTGGTCTCTACTATATGGCAAGCCAGGAAGTGGATCTGATGGAAGTATTGGGAGAGATGTCCAGAGAGAGCCTTTCCAATGAGCGCAGCAGGATTCCGGTATTCGAAGAGGAAGAGCCGGGCGATTCGCAGGAAGAAGGAGAACCCCGATGGAAAAGCTTTCTGGAAAATATGAATGAGACCTGCAGAAGGCAGAATCCATTGATTGGCCGGGCCGAAGAACTGGACCGGACTATTCAGATTCTCTGCCGGAAGGATAAGAATAATGTCCTCCATATCGGAGAGCCGGGAGTGGGCAAGACAGCCCTGGCTTACGGACTGGCCCGTGGGATTCTGGAAAATCAGGTTCCGGAACCCCTCCGGGGAGCCGTGGTGTATGCTCTGGACTTGGGGGGGCTTTTGGCCGGGACCCAGTACCGTGGGGAATTTGAAAAGCGGTTTAAGGAGATTATGGACGGACTGGCAGCAGAGCCGCTGCCGATTCTCTATCTGGATGAGATGCACAACATCGTGGGGGCTGGAGCGGTGAACGGCGGAAGCCTGGATGTGGCGAATCTGCTGAAACCGTATCTGGCAGTCGGACATATCCGGTTTATCGGTGCCACTACGTATGAAGAATATAAAAAGCACATCCTGGGCAGCCAAAGTCTTGTGCGGCGGTTCCAGAAGGTAGACATCAAGGAACCGTCCAGGGAAGAAGCGGTGGAGATCTTAAAAGGGTTAAAGCCCGGATATGAGCAGTTTCACGGGGTACGATACGGAAGCGGCGTTCTGGAACATGCGGTGGAAGTGAGCAGCCGGTATGTCAACGAACGTTTTCTCCCGGATAAGGCCATCGATCTGATCGACGAGGCCGGGGCATACCGAAGACTTCATCCGCTGAAACAGAAAACTCAGACGGTAAGTAAGGCGCTGATTGACGAAGTGTTGTCCAAAACCTGCAGTATTCCTGCTCAGACAGTGGAAAAGGGCGAGACGGAGAAGCTCAAGCTGTTGGAAAAGAAACTGAAAACAAAGATTTTCGGACAGGGAGAAGCAGCAGCGCAGGTGGTCAATGCGGTGAAATTCTCAAGAGCAGGTCTAAACGAGGAGAACAAGCCGGTGGCATCTTTCCTGTTTGTAGGTCCCACCGGTGTGGGGAAAACAGAACTGGCCAAAGTACTGGCCGAAGAGCTTGGAATCACGTTTCTCCGGTTCGATATGAGTGAATATGCAGAGAAGCATACCGTAGCAAAGCTGATCGGGGCACCGGCCGGCTATGTGGGGTATGAAGAGGGCGGTATTCTCACGGAGGAGATCCGAAGGCATCCCCATGCGGTTCTTCTGCTGGATGAGATCGAGAAGGCCCATCCGGACATCTTTAATGTGCTTCTGCAGGTGATGGATTATGCGACGCTGACCGACAATCAGGGACGGAAAGCGGACTTCCGCAATATCGTTCTGATCATGACGTCCAACGCCGGTGCCAGCAGAATCGGCAAAAGCCGGATCGGTTTTGGCAGTGCGGAGATGAATATGGATGCGTTGATGGAGGCTGTGAAACAGACTTTTCAGCCGGAGTTTCGCAACCGTCTCAGCAGGATCGTTCTCTTCCACGGCATGGATGAAGCCATGGCAGAGAAGATAACCTGGAAGAAGCTGTCGGAACTTCAGCAGAAGCTGTCGGTCCGCAAGGTGGAGCTTACGGTTACGCCCCAGGCGGCAGAGTATGTAAGGAGCAACGGCATCACCAGAGAATACGGCGCCCGGGAGATCGACCGGGTCATCGCCGGTGAGATAAAGCCGCTGCTGGCGGATCTTCTGCTGTTCGGCAGGTTGAAAAAAGGCGGAAAATGCACGCTTCTTTTGGAGGATGGAAAACTGAAGGTCTGCTGAAAAAAAGATTTGTAATTTGTCCAAGGCTGTGGTATACTCTTCTCATGGAGATATAGCTCAGCTGGGAGAGCATCTGCTTGACGTGTAGAGGGTCACAGGTTCGAGTCCTGCTATCTCCATCAAAAGGTGGCTTTTTCAGCCACCTTTTTTTCTCCCATGCAATGAATCTGAAGTTGCTGAAACAGAAAGGATGAGATATGAACGTCAGAAAACATATTCGTTTTTACGGAAAAGTGCAGGGTGTGGGCTTTCGGTATCACGCTACCTACAAGGCGCGGTTACTGGGACTGACCGGCTGGGTTCGCAACTGCTATGATGGGACGGTGGAGATGGAGGTACAAGGAGATGCAGAGGCCATAGCGGCTCTTCTCTTGTATCTGCACAGTCAGCGGTTTATCCAGATTAAGCGGATGGATGAGGAAACAATCGAACGGAAAGAAGAGCGGGAATTTAAGGAGAAATGGTAGAATGAGTGTCAATTATCATGCCTTTCAGAGCAGAGGCGTTCTTTTCGCCAGTCACGAGGTGGTGTGCCGGCAGTGGCAGGAGGAGTTTACCGGTTATGATCCGGCTAGAATCGCCAGAATCCTCTGTCTTGAGGCGGATGAAACATATCTGTATCTGAATTATTATCAGTGCCCCTATCGGCTGCGATTAAAAGATGGTGTACTTATGCGCCGGAGCGGGGACGAGTGGACCGAAGAGCTTTACTTTAACGAAGCCATGGCGGTCTACCATCTTCTGTACTATACCAGGGATCTGCCGGTTGTCTCGGGCAAATGGGTGCCAAGCCACACCATCGACGGCGTGGTAAGCCGAAATCCATCCGTCAAAGATCCCCTTTTGTCTCCCTTTGAAAAAATGTATGAGGGAAAGACAGAGGAGTTAAGAAAGGCCTGCCTGTCCGCGGGAGGACAGGAAATAAAGGCCGGGGATGCAGCTTTCGAATTCAGGGCGTTTCCCCAGGTTCCTCTGCGCCTGGTGTTCTGGGATCAGGACGAGGATTTTCCTGCCAGAGTCCAGATTCTGGTGGACCAGTGTGTGACGGATTTTGTGCACTACGAGACGGTGGGATGCCTGATTGCAGACCTTTTAGACCGCTTGTAGAGGCTACAGCACCACAGTAAAGGTGCTCCCCCCGCCCGGGGTGTCTTCCACCAGGATTCGTCCGTGGTGAGCGTTTACGATCTCGGCGGCAATGCACAGTCCCAGTCCAAAATGTCCTTTTTCACTTCGGGCCTCATCAGCCCGGTAAAAACGTTCAAAGATTTTTTTCTTTTCTTCGTCGGGGATGCCGATTCCCGTATCGCTCACGGCAAGTTTTGCCGATTTTCCATCATGTGTAAGCAAAAGGCGGACAAATCCGCCTTTTTTGGTATAACTGAAGGCGTTGTGCAGAAGAATGGCAAGCACCTGCCGGATCCGTTCGGGGTCACAAAGGACCGAAGGGACGGCATCTTCTGGAAGGGTGATCAGGAAACGGATGCCGTTTTCCTTTGCCACCGGTTCAAAGGCTTCAAAGGTGTCCAAAAGCAGGGTGTCCAGTTCTGTCGGTTCCTTTTGAATCGTCCAGCGGTAACGATCCGCCCGGGTAAGCATCAGCATATCTTCGATGAGTCTGGACATGCGCAGTCCTTCCGACTGGATGGAATCCAGAAAAGACTGTCGTTCTGCTTCGGAAGCCTTGCCGGAGGCGGAGGCACAGGAGAGAATTACGGCCAGAGGTGTGCGCAGCTCGTGGGAAGCAGAAGCGATAAACTGATTCTGCCGCCGCTGGTTTTCTTCCAGCGGCTGTAAGATTCTTTTGGTAAAATACCAGGAGAACAGCGCAAGTACGCCAAAGGCCGCCAGATCCATAAGAAGAAACAAAAATCTCTGGGTCCTGATCTGTACAAGGAGAGGTTCCATGGAGCAGAGAATCATGATCTGAAAGGTACCACTGTGCCTTTGAGAAGTGACAACACAGGCGTAATAGTCGTCGGCTCCTCTGCCGGCGGAAGAAAAGGCAAATTCTGTGTGAAAAGTATCAGAAGCAGATACTGCAGGTTCTGCTGCGAAGGTATGATTATAATAATCCCAGGCCGATGCAAAAAGCTCTTTTTGTTCCGAAGAGTAGCGCTCATTGTACAGAAAAGGAACTCCGTTGTCAACAACGTTGATTAGATACCGCCCGTTAGCTTCGGTTCTTGCCAGCCATTCGTGGGTGATGATGGTCTGCTCATCCAGGGTGCGGATCAGGGTATTCATATCACTTTGAAAGGAGAGAAAACCGCTGTTTTTTAAACCCTGCTCGGAGACTATGAGGTATCCGCAGGACATGACAAAGAGAATGAAGATGGTGATGCCCGCGCATAAAAGAGCCAGGCGAAGATGGACTTTTCTAAACACTGCCGACGCCTCCTGTCACTCGATACAGTAGCCCACACCCCGGACTGTGCGGATCCGGACGGAACTTCCCACAGTCTTCAAACGTCTGCGCAGAAAATGAATATAGTTATCCAGATTCCCCTCTTCCACATCGCTGTCCATCCCCCACACTTTGGTCAGCAGGAGGGTACGGGAAAGGGTCTGCCCAGGGCTGCGCAGAAAGGCTTCCAGAAGATTTCCTTCCCGGCCGGATACGCTGCAGGTGCAAAGGGGTCCGGTCAGTGTGTTGTCTGCCAGGCGGTAGGTGATATTTCCAAGAGAAAGCTGTTCGTGATGCAGAAGTTTTCTTGGACGGCGGGTCACGCAGCGGATCCTGGCCATCAGCTCCTGGAAAGCAAACGGTTTGACCAGATAGTCATCCGCGCCCAGATCCAGCCCGGTGACCTTATCATCCAAGGTACCTAGCGCTGTGATCAGGATAACCGGCGTCTGATCCCCCTGGGCCCGCATACGTTCCAGCACCTGGGTGCCGCTTAGCAGAGGGAGCATCCGGTCCAGGAGAACCAGGTCATGGATATGCTCTTCCATATAGTAGAGGGCTTCCTCTCCGTCCCGGCAGGTGTCCACCAGAAAGCCCTCTGCTTCCAGCTGGAAGGCAAGAGAATGATTCAGTGTTTCGTCGTCTTCGACAAGCAGGATTCGCATAATATTCTGAAGTCTTTCCTTTCCATTGTTTTTCACATCTTTCTGTCTGAACGGAACGCACGGATGGGCGAATCGTGGAATGAGGGGTGAAAAGCAACTTTTTCTTTCGTTTTAGTATAGCACAAAAATCTGGAAGGAATCTCTAAAAAAAGAGGAAAAGAGAATTTTTCGGTTTTTTTGCAGCAGATTTTAGAGATTACTTAGAGATTGATCTGTTATGATAGGGCCATCGAATACAGGAAGCAGGAGGAGAACAGGATGAAAAAACAGGCTAAAAGATGGTTGTTGATTCTGGGACTTTGCGGTACCATGAGTCTGACCATGTATGGATGCGGGTCAGAGAATCTTTCTTCCGAAGAGGAACAGACAGAGCCTTTGGATGAAAGCCAGGAAGAACCAAAGGAGACGCCGGATGCGGATGACCCGGAAGAAACAGAAGAAGGTGCTTTGAATTCGGAGAAAGAAACCGGCACCGGGACACGGGAGCGAAAAGAAGGGGCAGAAGACCTGGTCGGAGAGATCAAAGAGATGGAGGACGGACAGTTCACGGTTGTGAAGTCGATTACCGAAGAGGTGGAAGACGGAGGCCAGATTATGGTAGCTCCGGCGCCGGATGCGGATGATTCGGATATTGAAAAGGTGGTTGTCACCTATGATGAAAATACGGATATTTATATCAGGACCATCTACGATAATGGAGCAAGATACGAGGACACGGACGCAGGGATCGACGATCTGAAAAAGGGTGTGCTGGTAAATATCTGGGGTGTTCGTGAAGGAGATGGAAATCTTCAGGCGGATCAGATACAGATAGATGTTTTTGTGCGCTGAAGAAAAGGACGGATTCTGACGGGAATGATGATTATGGAAGGAGTGAATCGAGAAGTGAAAAAAAGAGGTATTCGTTTGACCGCATGTCTGCTTCTGGGTGTCATGCTGTTTTTGCAGGGCTGTGGGGGAAAAGATCAGGAGATACAGGATCCGGGGCCCAAAGAGCAGCCGGCCGGCGAAGACGGGGCACCGGCAGAGGAGGAGAACCAGGAGCGCAGTATGGGCCGCTACCTGGAAGAAGAAATCATCCTGCCGGATGAGATCGCTGTAAATAATTATCCTAAGATGTGTCTGCAGAGGATGGAAAGCGGAGAGTTAGTGATTTTAGAGCAAAAAGCGGGTATGTATCTGTCCGATGACCAGGGAGAGAGCTGGAGCAAAAAAGACACGCCCTGGCTGTCAGAGCTTCAGGGAGCCTACGTGGCGCATATGGCGATTGCACCAAATGGTTCGGCGGCTTTTGTCTACAGTCCGCCGGCAGACGGGTCCGGGGAGGCAGATGAGGGCGGCTACCATCCTCAGTATCTCTATGTCGACCCGGAGGGAAACACGACAAAGCTTGAATCACCGGACCGTGATCAGTCCATCCATCAGTTCTGGTTTGGGAAAGACAATACATTGTATGTCTATATGATGGGCGGCAAAGTCTATGAGATGGACCCGGAAAGCAAGGAGTACAGAAAGCTGTTTGAAAACGAAGGAATGTCGAACTATGTCTGTTTTACCGATTCCTATATGGTGATCAGCGGTTCGAGAGGGCTGACTTTCTATCATACAGAGGAAAAGATGCTGGTGGATCATGATCCGGTACTCCAGGATTTTCTGACGGAACATGTGGGGGATGAAGTGGGGGCCAATTCGGATTCCTACACGGTGGTGCTGGAGGAAGGAGAGCAGGCGGATGTGATTTGTTTTGCCTGTGAAAGCGGGCTGTATCGTCATGTGATCGGCGGCACGGCGGTGGAACAGATCATGGAAGGAAACCTGAGCTCCCTTGGAGATCCCAAGATGAATCTTGCGGGTATGGCGGTTCTGCCAGACAACGAATTTGCCATTCTCTATACCAACGGGAAGCTGTACCGGTATACCTTTGATCCGGACATTCCCACCATCCCGGAGGAGCAGGTCAGCATCTACAGCCTGACGGAGAACTATGCGGTACGCCAGGCGGTGAGTCTTTTCCAGAAACAGCACCCGGAAGCCTATGTCCGGTATGAAATCGGCATGAATACGGAAAACGGCATGACTTCGGAAGATGCCATCAAGAACCTGAACACGAGGATTATGTCCGGTTCCGGTCCGGATCTTCTGGTACTGGACGGACTGCCAAGGCGTTCTTATGAAGAAAAAGGAGTGCTTATGGACTTAAGTGAACTTGTGGGAGATTTTGGCGATGAGAATAGACTGTTTCCCAATATCGTAGAATCATGCACAGAAGACGGAAAGCTTTGGTATCTGCCGCTTCGGTTCCGGCTGCCGCTGCTGGCAGGGGAGAAAGAGGCCATTGACGGCGTGACAGATCTGAGAACGCTCGCGGATACCATGGAGGCGCTTCGGGAAGCGAATCCAAAGGGGACGCTGAGTGACTTTACGACAGAGGAAAAGACGCTTCGGATATTGGGGATTGTCTGTTCCGGCTCCTGGACCACGAAAGAGACGGGGGCCATCGACGAGGAAAGGCTTACGGATTTTCTGACCCAGGCAAGGCGGATCTTTCAGGCGGAGGCTGCAGGACTGAGCGAGGAGGAGATGAGCACATATAAAATGCGCTATGAGAACAGTCTGAACTGGAGCGGAGCGATGGAATATTTTGCAGATATATCCAGCAGCGGGCTCAGCGTGGCCATGGGAATGCAGAAGATGGGGGCCGGCGTGAACAGCATGGTGGATGGAGGTTTTAATCTGATCAGCACGCTGGCAAACCAGGAAGAGAATTTTAGCTATGGAATCTGGCAGGGACAGATCACAGGAGGGTTTATTCCCAAAGGGATGATCGGCATTTCGTCCGGTTCCAAGGACAGTCAGCTGACCAGGGATTTCTTCCGCTTTCTGTATGGAAGAGAATTGCAGGATATCGAAGTATCTACCGGTCTGCCGGTCAATATGGCATCCTTCGAATCTCTGAGGGAAAATAAAAGGCCGGAAGACCAAGGCATCAGCATCGGAACCACGGGAGCGGACGGAGAAGTCTTCGGCCTGGATATCAAATGGTCCGGTAAAGAGGATTTTGATGCACTCAAACGTATGGCAGAGTCCGTGACGGCCGTATGTGCTGGAGATGCAGTCATTGAGGAAGTCGTATATGAGGTGGGACAAAAAGCGCTGAATGACAGCATCAGCGTGGAGGAAGCGGTAAAAGAGATTGTTAAAAAAGCGGCAATTTACCTGGCCGAATAAAAAAGGAGTGGAGGAATGAAAGGCAAATGGTTAAGAGCAGGTGCTTTTTTCTGTGGGGTGATGGTGTTTCTGACCGGATGTGCAGGACGTCTGCAGTCCTCCGGGTCGGGACCTGAAAGAACAGATTCTGGCAGCGCATCCATGGGCAGGTATATGGAGACTTTCTATGAGCTGCCAGAAGAGATCAACCGAAACGGCGGGATGTGCTGGCTTTCCGACGAAAGCCTTGCACTCGTCAGTTTTGGAGAAGGATTGTACCGTTCCGCCGATGAGGGACAGACCTGGGTAAAGGAGGAGACAGACTGGTTCCCCATGCTCGAAGGGGTGTACTGTCTGGCAGCAGTCGTGGGTCCGGACGGAACCGTGGCGGCTTCCTGTTCGGGCGGGATGCCCGAAGCTGCCCGGGCGGCTTTTGGGACGGAACTGCCGGAAACGTGGGAAGGCAACTATTGTGTATTTGGATTTCCGGATGGGACTGTGAAAGTTGTGGACTTTGGCTTTTCTCAGGATGACGGAAGCTGTATAAAATCCTTTGTGTTTAAGGAGGATGGACGGCTGTTTGCGGGAGATATGCAGGGGAAGGTGTACGAGGTTGACCTAAAAAACATGTCGCTGAAAGAATTGTTTTCGGCGGGACGGGCGGTAGGTTACCTGGATTTTTGCCAGGAAATTTTGATGGCGGTGGGTTATGACCGGCTGTACCTGTATGATCTTCGAACAAATGTTCTGCGTTCCCAGGATGAGACGGTGGACGCCTATATCCGCCAGGTGCTTTTGGACGGCACGGTTTCCTATACGAGCGGCGGTTTTCCGCTGGCAGTGGCCGGCGGTCTGGAAGAAAATGTGATCTATATAGCCAGTGGGGACGGGATGTACCGCCATGTGCTCTGGGGCAGCATGATGGAGCAGATCATCGACGGGGCCTTAAGTACACTGGGAGACTCCTTTGCTTCGATCTACCGGATCAAAGTGCTGGAGGATCAGGAGTTCCTGGTGGCCTTTTCCCCGTCAGAGGGACTGGTGCGCTACTGCTATGATGCGTCGGTTCCTTCCATGCCGGACAGAGAGCTTCGGATCTACAGTCTGGAAGAAAACCAAAGTGTGCGTCAGGCAGTGTCCAGTTACAAAAAAGAACACCCGGATCTCTACATCCGGTATGAGGTGGGACTGGAAGCCGGGGGCGGCATGACCAGAGAGGATGCTGTCAAAAGGCTGAATACCCAGGTGCTGGCGGGAGAGGGGCCGGATATACTGCTTTTGGACGGTCTTCCTGCAGAAACCTATATGGAGAAAGGGATGCTGAAGGATATTCGGCCAATCCTGGAAGGGCTGCCGGAAGAGGAAGCGCTGTTTGCCAACGTGGTGGATAGTTTTACGGACGGGGACGGTGCGGTCTATACCATGCCCATGTGTATCCGGGTGCCCCTTTTGGTTGGTGACCGGGAGCAGATTGCCGGGATGAATGATCTGGAGAGCATCGCAGCAAAGATGGAGAACCGCAGGGCAGAATATCCCCAGGGAGGGATCTTTGGGATCCAGGATCCGGAAGCATTCCTTCGGCTTTTTGGGATGGTGTCTGCTTCGACGTGGCAGAAGGAAGAGGGACAGCTGGATCAGGAGGCCGTCTTTAACTTTCTGGAACTTTCCAAACGGATCTATGAAGCGGAGCTAGAAGGCGCAGTGCCGGCGCAGATGGAAACACGGAAGGAAGAGATGGAGGAGATGGCGGCCTACGGCGTGGATCCTCTTGCAGATCAGATGGAAGTCTGCAGCAGCGTACTTCAGATCCCACGGGGATATGCAGAGATGGCCGGCGGATATGTGGAGGGGATTCAGATCTGCCTGGACTGTGTGACATCTGTGCTTCGGACGGATGAAAACCTTGACTACCGGAATTTACCGGGGCAGGTAACGGACGGCTTTTTGCCGGTGGCTCTGGTAGGGATCAGCTCGCGGGCGGCTCATCCGGGGGATGCAGAAGATTTTGTACAGAGCATGTTTGCGTCGGACACGCAGAAAAATATCTATGAAGGCTATCCGGTGAACCGGACCGCTTATGAAGAGCACTTCGAAGTCTTTGAGGAAGACGGCGATAACGGCAGTATGATATTGCAGCATCCTGACGGGAGCGAACAGGAACTTCGTTTGTACTGGCCCAATGAGATGGAGCGGCAGAAGTTTACCGACTGTGTGGAGAGCTTGAAAACACCGGTTTTGGCGGATGACTATCTGTGCAGTCTGGTGTATGAGACCGGAGTTTCGGTGCTGGAGGGTGAGATCAGTGTGGAAGAAGGGACCAGTGAGATTGTTAAAAAGGCGTCAATCTATCTGGCAGAGTAGACACGCCTGGATCTGGTTTTTGCTGCCGAGTCTTCTTGGGGTTACGGTATTTGTGCTGCTTCCTTTTCTGGATGTGGTGCGGCGGTCTTTTTTGACCGCCGTGACGCAGGAGTGGACAGGATTTCGCAATTATGAGATTGTCTTTGCCAATCAGGCATTTTTGCTGGCGGTGAAGAATACGCTGCGCTTTACCTTTGTCTGCCTGCCGCTTCTGATCGGCCTAGGTCTCTTTTTATCCGTGCAGCTTAGCCGGCTGAAAGAGATACAGTTGATCAAGTCTTTGTTTTTGCTCCCGCTGGCCATGCCGGCGGCGACGGTGGTCCTGATCTGGAAAATGTTTTTTTCCAGGCAGGGCTTCTTAAACGGATGGCTTACAGAACTTGGGATGCTGGCAGAAGGACAGTGCTATGATTTTATGGGAACGGATGCGGCCTTCTGGGTGCTGGTGTTCAGTTATATCTGGAAAAATCTGGGTTATACCATGGTCCTTTGGCTGGCTGGTATTTTCTCCATATCGGCAGATCTAAGCGAGGCTGCAAGGGTGGACGGCGCCACGGAACGGCAGTGTTTCTGGCGGGTGATCTTTCCGAACCTGAAAGGGTCTTTGTATACGATCACCGTGCTGTCCTTTTTAAACTCTTTCAAGGTGTTCCGGGAGGCTTATCTGGTGGCGGGGGCCTATCCCCACGAGAGCATGTATCTGCTGCAGCATCTTTTCAACAACTGGTTTGTGAATCTGGAACTGGATAAAATGGCTGCCTCTGCGGTCCTGGTAGGCATGGTGCTTTTTGGAACGATCCTGCTTCTGCAGAAACTGTGGGATCAGGATGCAGACAGGGAGGGATGAATTTTGAAAAAGATCTTGCCAAAAGCTTTGGTTAAGTGCTTTCTTCTTTTGCTGGGTGCGGCATTCTGCGTGCCGGTTCTGTTTCTTCTAAGCGGTTCGCTCTTAAGCCGTTATGAACTGCAGGAGAGTCTGCTGCCGCTGATGGCAGATCAGGAGCAGCTGATCACCTGGAATTTCTGGCCCGCCTATCCAACCTTTTCCCATTACGGGAAAATCCTCTTTCAGACGCCGCAGTTTTTTGTGGTCTTCTGGAATTCCATGAAGATCACCGGGTGTATCCTTCTGGGACAGTTCTTTTTTGCAGTTCCGGCGGCCTGGGCTTTTGCAGTGTATCCCTTTTCCTGCCGGAAGCTTTTGTTCACCCTGTATGTGGTGCTGATGCTCATGCCTTTTCAGGTGACCATGCTGTCCAACTATCTGGTTCTGGACGGACTGTCACTTATGAACACCCATAAAGCAGTTATCCTGCCGGCGGTATTTTCGACTTATCCGGTATTTCTGATATACAGGGGATTTTGCAATCTGCCCAGAGGCCTGATCGAGGCAGCCCGTATCGACGGGGCAGGAGAGTGGATGATCTTTACAACCATCGGACTTCCACTGGCCTCCGGGGGGATTCTCTCTGCAGTGGTGCTTGGATTTCTGGAATACTGGAGCCTGATTGAACAGCCCCTGGCATTTTTGAAAGATCAGGCACTGTGGCCGCTGTCTTTGTATCTGCCGGAGATCAGCCTGGACCAGGCCGGGTATTCTTTCGTGGCATCGGTGATTACGCTGATCCCGGCGATCTTTGTCTTCTTATGGGGAAGAGAATATTTGGAGCGGGGCATTGCGGCTTCGGCGTTAAAGGAGTAAAAAGAGATGGAATTGTGGAAAAAACAGAAGCGGATTTTGATCGCATTTGGCATCTTCCTTGTCTTTATGTTTGGGTGTACGCTGATATCCAGAGCAGTCTATGCGTCGAAACTTCCCCAGGTGACGGTGAAGACACCGGGAAGGATGGCTTTGAACCATACGGTGACGGCGGACGGGATCGTGCATCAGGGAAGGGAGTGTGCGGTGACTGCGCTGTCCGGCTTACGGGTGCGGACGGTCTATACCCATGTGGGGGACCGGGTGACAGAAGAGACACTGCTTTTTGATCTGGACATGGAGGATTTGAAGGAAAAGATACAGGAAACGGAGCTGGAGATCAAAAAACTTCAGCTTCAGATCGCCGCCATGGAACAGAATAAAAGCCTGGATGCCCAGGAGCAGCAGACAGAGAACACCCGGGCGCAGGAAGACTATGCCAGAGCCCAGGAGAAAGCGGATGAGGCTTCTGCGCGGGCAAGAGAGGATCTGGAGAACGCGGAGGCAGCCTACGACAGCCATGAGGACCATCCGGTCAGGACGACCTCCAAAGAGGAGCGCCGGGCGCAGCAGGAGGTCTATGAGGCCTGGGTGAAAAAAGAGGGAGAGCTTTTGCAGGCGCTGGAGACAGCGAAAAAGGAAGAGGAAGAAGCGCAGGCAAGGGTTCAGGAACTAGAGGCGGCTGTGGTTTTGCCAGAGGCCGAAGAAGAGCCCCCGGAGGCCGAAGAAGAGTCCCCGAAGGCCGAAGGAGAGTCCCCGAAGGCCGAAGGAGAGTCCCCGAAGGCCGAAGGAGAGCCCCCGGAGGCCGAAGAAGAGATCCCGGAGGCGGAAAAAGAGGACACACAGCAGGAATCCCCGGAGCTTGCAGAGGCCAGAGCGCAGATGGAAGAGGCAAAGAAGAAGCTGGCAGCCGCGCAGGAAGCTTATGAAGCGCATACGAAAGATCCGGTAAAAAAGCCGGATTTTGGAGAAGAAGATGCCAAAAAATCCGCCTGGGAAGACCAAAAAGATACGCTGGAACAAGAGGTGGACGCGGCCAGAAGAGCCCTGGAAGATGCAGAGCGGTCCGGCTCGGATTCGCTTCTGGACGCCGGGCGAAAAGTGGAGGATACCAAAAGGGCACCGGATGCGGACAGCAGTCTGGAAGTAAGCCGCCTGGAACTTTCGGTTCTCCAGGCCAAGCTGGCCGCCTATCAGGGGGTGCGGGAGGCTTCCGGGCAGATATATCCGGAGGCAGAGGGCATCGTCACAGGGATTCAGGTCAGCCCGGGGGAACGGGTGGGAGACGGTGCGGCGGTTGTCTATGCAGACCTGTCAAGCCCCATGCAGTTTCAGGTATCGCTGACGAAGGAACAGAAAAAGTATGTGAATCAGGGAGACACGGTCAGACTGACGCTTGGCGGCGGTTCTGCAAAGGAGCTGAAGGTGGATTATGTGGCGGAGAATGAGAGCAATCCAGAACTCTATGACGCCCGGGTTTTCCTTCCGGATGGGACAGGGACGATCGGGGAGAGCGGAAGCTTTCGGGTGGAGGCTCAGTCGGAGATCTTCTCCTGCTGCATTCCGCTGAGTGCCCTGCATAAGGATGCCAACCAGAGGAGTTTCGTATATATCCTAAGCGAGCGCCAGGGCATTCTGGGAACGGAACTTGCAGCAGAACAGGTGTTTGTGAGAGTGCTGGATCAAAATGACAGCTATGCAGCCATTGAAGAAGGCGTGATTGACCAGGAGACGGAACTGATCGTCCACTCTACCGAAGAGCTTGAGGACCGGGCAGTCGTGCGGTACAAAGAATAGAAAGAGTCCTGCCTGGGCGGCAAAGAGCAGCCGTACAGGCAGGACTTTTTCTGCAGGGATGATGAAAGGTCTTAGGCGGCAAGATGACGTTTGTTTATCAAATACTGAATGATCCGATTGCAGTCTTCTTGATTTTGGAAGAAAAGCTCCATTTCTTTGATGGTGCCTTCGAAAGAAGTCATAAGAGACAGCTCTTTTGCAGCCCCTTCGGTTATCAGGGGAATGCGCTTTTTATCCTCTGTGACAATCTCCACCATGCCTTTGCAGGCGGACAGCTTTTCAAAAAAATCTCTGGAATCTTTGATGTTATAAACTTTCATATAGCTCCTCCTTTTTTCGTATTGCTGTTGCTGTGTTCTGATGTTATAATTATAACGATAAAAAAGACGAAATACAGCGTATATATAGACAATATTTAAAATTATACAGACAATATAGAAGAAAGGCTGGCGATATGATTATAAAATCTTTGGCGCTGAATGAAGATCTGGAGGAACAGATTCCAAAGGAAATGGATGCGTTTCCCCATTTCAGCTGCTATGTGGAGATGGATCGCTATCTTGGGAAGGTGATTCCCTGGCACTGGCATCCGAAGCTGGAGTTTACATACGTCCTTCAGGGAACGATGCGGCTGTCCACAAACAATGAAGGATATGTGATCGGTGCAGGGGAGGGGGCTTTTATAAATTCCAATATGCTTCATTATCAGGAGCCAATGCCGGGGCTCCCGGTGATCACCCTAAGCCAGGTTGTGGACCCCGAACTGATCGCAGGAGCCCACAAAAGTGTATTTGAACAAAAGTATGTCACACCGATTCTGGAGTGTCAGGAACTTGAGGCAGTACATTTTCGTCCGGAGACATCCAATCAAAGGGAGATATTGGAACGTCTCCGCCGTTCCTACGAAGCTGCTGACCGGGCAGAACCGGGGCATGAATTTACCGTCAGGGGAGAGTTGTCAAGGGTATGGTTTTTGCTCTGGCAGGAGACGGCGGACAGATGGAGTACAAAAAAAGCGGTCAACAATCAAAGCGAGGAGCGTATTAAAAAAATGCTCTTGTTTATTCAGAACCATTATAAGGAGAAGATCTCTTTGGACATGATTGCGAAGGCAGCCAGTATCAGCGGACGGGAGTGTCTGCGCTGTTTTTCTCAGAATCTGAATACCACGCCTTTTACTTATTTATTAGAATATCGGATCCGGAGGGCGGCATCGGAGCTGCAAAGATCCGACCGGTCCGTGACAGAGATCGCCTATGCCTGCGGATTCTCCGGAACCAGTTATTTCAGCAAGACTTTTCGAAAGCTGATGGGGTGTACACCGTCGGAATACCGGAAAGGGGAAGAACATAAGCTTACATCGTGATCTTTTGGGGCAGAAAAATCCGGCAGTCAGATGGGTCTGACTGCCAGGTTTTGTTCGTTTGGCCATGCAGCTTTATTCCTGTCGAAGCCGTTCCACAACACTTTGTTTTTCAACGGACAGAAACATCAGTGCCGGAAGCAAAAGGCCCGTGGTCAGCAAAAGCAGTTCGCTTAGCAAAAGCGGCAGCAGCGTAAAATGATAGCTGAGGAACCAGATGCCTCTGCACAGATTCTGGACTGCCAGAAGAGACAAAAGCACACAGAGCAGAAGGGATAAAAGGCCGGCGGCGACGGCGTACCAGGTGCCCTCGATCATCAGCATCTGCAGAAGCTGCTTTCTCGTCATGCCGATGGACTGGAGCATGGCGAATTCCCGGCGTCTTGTGAGAATACTGGTCATCATGGAGTTGATAAAATTCAGTACTCCGATCATGCCAATCACAAGACTTAAAGCACCGCCCACCAGGAGCACCATATTTCGCATGCTCTCAAACTCGGATTCTCTGGTGGATTTGGAGCTGTAGTTCATGACCGGCTCCACATGTTCGGTGTAATTCAGAAGGAAAGTTTCCATGTCTTTTTCCTGGCCGTCCTGGACATTGAAGGCATAGCTCATGATCCCCGGCTGCGCCACCATCTCTTTATAGACCTCGGCCGGAAGATACCAGGAAAAGTCCCAGCCGATCATAGAGGTATTGGTATAGTGTTTCATCCGCACCTTTGCCATGACTTCCATTTCCCATTCCATCCGTTCATTTTCCAGTCGGTTTTCAGAGGTTCCCCGGTAGTTCACAAGGGTCACTTTGTCTCCAATCTGGAAGTGAGAAGTATCCCATAAAATATTTCCGTTGTCATCCTCCATGACACCTTCCAGGATATAGCGGCCGGATCTTAATTTTTCCAGGTCAATCTCACCTTCCACCACATCCAGACGGGATAAAGGAAGGTCTTCCAGGCCGTAGACGGCACATCCCATGCGGCTTATGTCCGAGTCCGGGGGCTGAAGATCGGTCAGGCCGTCCGGCAGTATGGTCTCAAAACATTCGGTACCCCGGATATTGGCATACAGTCTTCCTCCTTCTGCAAATCCTGGTTCCTGCCGGATGGCTTCGATCATACTCTCGGACATGGAATTGTCCGGGCCGGCATATTGATAGTTAAAATAATCTGCATGACCGGCCAGAAAATCCGTGTCCACGAACTTTGATAAATATTTATCCATGTCAAAACTGATGCTGAAGGTATAGAGGGTGTTGAACAGAACCAGACTTAATGACATGGAAATGATCACAAGGATCGTGCGTTTCCGGTTCCGTCCCAGATTGGCCGCCGCCATGCCTGCCATTTTTGCTCTGCTTCCAAAACGGCGCTTTCCTTTTTTTATCGCTCCGTCGTTGTCCGTATACCGGACTGCTTCCACCGGAGATACTTTTGCTGCGATCCGTCCGGGTCTGGCTGTGCTGATAAAGACCGTCAGCAGTGCGAACAGGATACTGCCTGCAAAAATCTTGGGATCGGCTTTGATCTGCACATCCATCGTTCCGCCAAACGTCTGTTTCATCATGAGAGGAACCAGTGCACATCCGGTGAGCCATCCAAGGCCAAGACCGAGAGGGATTCCCATACAGGACAGAAAAAGTGCCTGTCTTCGAATGATGGCCCGGATCTGTTTTCCGGTGGTTCCGATCGTCTTCAAAAGACCATAGAAGCGGATGTCCCGGATCACAGAAATCTGAAAGATATTGTAGATGATCAGATAACCGGCCAGCATGATCAGAAGAAGTACTGCTGCCACCGCTGCGATAGTCTTCGGGTCTGCACTTACATTGGCGGACAGATAGGACCAGTTTACATTGTGATCAATGAAATCTGGATGGGTCTCTTCCAGACGATAGCCGCTCTCGGTGATCACCTGTTCCAGTTTTTGTTCCAGCCCTCTGGAATTTTCAAACATCATGTAGCAGTTGATCGCACCGGTCAGATCAAAGTCTTCTTTGTAGCTGTTGTAGAGTTCTTCTATATGAGCGTCCACATAGGCCCGGCTTGTCACCAGGATGGATACGTTGAAGATGGGATCTGCCTCCCACCAGCCGCAGAGACGAAAATCTCTGGACACTTTCCGGCCGTGTACAGTAAGCGCAAGGGTCACCGGTGTGCCCACTTTCAGATCTACGCCCAGAAGTTTTGCTGTCTTTGTATCCATCATCAGATCATTTTCTGCCTTGGGGACAGAGCCTTCTGTCGGTTCGCAGAAACCAAGCCGGATCCCGGTCTCATCCATATAGTAGAGTTCGCCGCGGCGCTTTAACAGTTCTTCATTGTCCACGCTGCTGCTCAAAATCCGGTTGTAGCTGATCTCTTTGATGAGGCGGTGATCCCTCATCTCTTCATACTGCTCATCCGTCACATATTTGAGGATTGCCATGCCGTCACCGCCCGCCTGACGCATGGTCTGTCTCTGAATATTTTCGATCAGTCCGCTGCCAGATGTAAAAAGTGCTGTAAAGAGAAGGGCTGTCAGTGCGATGGCCAGCACGGCGATAATATTTCTGGATCTGGAAGCTTGAAAGCTTCGGTCTGCCAGGCGCCTGATCGCGCTTTTATTGTTTACTCTGTACATGTCTGCCTCCTGCGATTCTGCCGTCCTCGATCCGGATGATCCGGTCGGCCAGCTGTGCGATCTCTTCGTTGTGGGTAATCATGACCATGGTCTGATGGAATTTCTCACTGGTCACCTTTAAAAGCCCAAGCACATCTGCGCTGGTCCGGCTGTCCAGGTTGCCGGTGGGTTCATCCGCCAGGATGATGGCCGGCTTTGACGCCAGCGCCCGGGCGATGGCCACCCGCTGCTGCTGGCCGCCGGAGAGCTGATTTGGCAGGCTGTCGACTTTTTCGGTCAGTCCAAGAGTCTTTATGATCCGGTCAATATGCTTCCGGTCAATTTTTTTGCCGTCCAGTTCGATGGGCAGGATGATGTTTTCGTATACACTGAGCACCGGGACCAGATTGAAGCTCTGAAAGATGAAGCCGATTTTTCTTCTGCGAAAAACCGTCAGCTCATCATCTTTCAGGGAGAAAATGTCTTTTCCGGCCACAGCGACGGTCCCTTCTGTGGGGCGGTCCAGTCCGCCGATCATGTGCAGGAGTGTGGACTTTCCGCTCCCGGAAGTGCCCACGATGGCGACAAACTCCCCTTCCTCCACAGAAAAATCCACTCCGTCCAGCGCTTTTACGCAGGTGTCACCCGTTCCGTAATATTTCCGAAGCTCTTTTGTCTTCAAGATTGCCATATGGTTTTACCTCCAAAAAAGAATAAGATCATCACAAAGTACGTTTGTGATAATCTTACTATAATTCCTGATTCTTTCCACAATCTTTCTCAAATCTTACGGTTTTGAAAGAATCTTGTGTTTATTCAGATGTCTTTTGGTCCTCTTTGGAATAAGAGGCCTGTCTCATTCGTCTGTTTCCTTTGACAAAAACACGGAGAATATGGATCCTTCTCCTGGCACGGATGCCACTTTGATATATCCCCCTTCCCGGTGCAGGATTTCTCTGGTCAGATAGAGTCCCAGGCCCACGCCCTTTTCATCCTGTACAGAGGCAGCGCGGTAGAAACGTGCAAAGATCCGTGAGGTGTCTTCTTCCGGAATGCCGATTCCCGTATCCGTCACGTCGATTCGCACGAACATCTCATATTCCTGCACAGACAGGGTGACACTGCCCCCCGGAGGCGTGTATTTGACTGCATTGTCCACCAGATTGGACAGGGCCTCCAAAGTCCATTTCTGATCAAAACAGGCACAGATATCCGGCACTTCTCCGATCACACCAAATTCCACACCCTTTTCCAGTGCTTCTGCCGGAGGAGAGAGTCTTTGAAACAAATCCCGGATCCGGTTCTTTTTGGGGATCACAGACAGGATTTTATTCTCCAGCCGGGAAGTCCGGATCAAAGACTGGATCAGAAAATTCAGTTTTTCTGTCTGGGTCTCAATCTGCCGGGCAATCTGCAGGGCCTGGCTGTCCAGACTTTTATTTTCCAAAAGAAGCTGTGTATACAGAAGAATATTGGCCACCGGAGTCTTGGTCTGGTGGGAGATATCGCTGACCAGCGTCTTGACTCCATCCCGCTCCCGGTCAGCAGCCTCCTGCTTCTGCCGGCCGACAGACAGATACTGATACAGCCTTGCTTCCAGCCGGGACAGCATGTCTTCGGTATATTCTTTTTCTGAAAAACTGCCGTCTATGGCAGATTCCAGCATGGCGTCCAGTTGTTTTAAAAGCTGGCAGGTCTTCCAGTATACGGTCCCTGCAAAGATGACGGCAGCGGCTGTCATCACACAATAAAATGCGGTCATTTGCTATTTCTCCCAGATATATCCGATACCATAGACTGTGCGGATCGGAGCGCCGGGCAGCTTTTCCCGCAGCCGTTTCATGGTCACCGAGAGGGCATTTCCCTCCACAAACTCTGCTTCCACACCCCAGATCCGGTCCATTAAAAGCTCCCGGGACATGGTCTGCCCCGGGTTCATGACCAGAAGTTTCAGCAGTTTTTGTTCTGTCTTGCTAAGCTCCACAGACTGACCGTTCACCTGATACTCCATCGTCTCAAAATGAAAGGAAAAGCTTCCCTGTATATATGTTTTCTGATCGGAACATTTCCGGCGAAGTACTGCGTGGACCCGGGCCCGCAGTACCATCAGAGAAAAAGGTTTGGTGATGTAGTCGTCAGCTCCGCTCTCCAGTCCGGTGACAATATCCACTTCCAGATCGTTGGCCGTCAGAAGAATCACCGGAACCTGGCTGGCTGTCCGGATCTTCCGGCAGAAGTCAAGTCCGCTTCCGTCCGGCAGATTGATATCCAGAATGATCAGATCCACCGACTCGGTGAACAGGCTTTTGGCTTCTGCCAGTGTACAGGCCTGAAGGATTTGGTCTGCCTCAGCCCGAAGAGACAGAGCGATCCCGTCGTTTAAGGTACGGTCGTCTTCTACAATCAATAATTTCATGGATATTTTGTCGCCATATTCTGGGTTATTCTTTTCCGTTCCAGCAGTAGGTACAGAGTTTGCAGGGGTCGATGCCAACCGCATCCAAAAGATCATCCAGCCGGTTGTACTTCAAAGAGGTAAAGTTTAATTCCTTACGAATCTCCTCCACCATAAGCTCGTATTTTTCCGAGTTGGGATCCGCATACTGGGACAGAATTTCTTCCGGTACTTCCTCGGTGCCTTCCAGCCGGGAGATGATCCTTCTGGTGATCAGATCCATATCGGAGGTGGAGCGGGAGAAATTCAGGTACTTGCAGCCGTAGACCAGAGGCGGGCAGGCCGGCCGGATGTGAACCTCTTTGGCGCCGCTTTGGTATAAAAATTCTGTGGTTTCCCGCAGCTGTGTCCCCCGGACGATGGAATCGTCGATCAGCAGAAGACTTTTTCCCTTGATGAGCTGATGGATCGGGATCAGCTTCATCTTGGCGATCAGATTCCGTTTGTTCTGGATCGTGGGCATAAAGGACCGGGGCCAGGTGGGGGTATACTTGACAAAGGGTCTTGAGAATGGAATGCCGGACTGGTTCGCATAACCCACCGCATGGGCGATACCGGAATCCGGAATGCCGGCCACGGTATCCGGACATGCGTCGTCCCGCTGGGCCATCTTTTCGCCGCAGCTGTAGCGCATCTGCTCCACGTTGACTCCTTCGTAGGAGCTGGAGGGATAACCGTAGTAGACCCACAGGAACGTGCAGATCTTCATATCCTGGCCGGGAGCCGCCAAAGTTCGTACCTCTTCCGGGGTGACGATGACAATCTCTCCGGCGCCCAGCTCTTTGTAATCCTCATAGCCCAGATTCAGATAGGCATAGCTTTCAAAAGTAATGCAGTAAGCATCTTCCTTTTTGCCGATGATGACCGGGGTCCGGCCCATACGGTCTCTGGCTGCATAGATCCCCTTGGGCGTCATCAGCATCAGCGTCATGGAACCGTCGATGACTTCCTGGGCATACCGGATGCCGTCGATCAGATTTTCTTTTTGATTGATAACGGCAGCGACCAGTTCTGTGGGATTAATATCCCCTCCGCTCATTTCCAGAAAATGAGTATTGCCGTTTTGATAGATCAGATTGGTGATTTCTTCTGTGTTGTTGATTTTGCCAACGGTGGTGATGGCGTAGGTACCGTGGTGAGAGCGGATGATCAGGGGCTGAGGTTCATAATCGGAGATACAACCGATACCCATATACCCTTTCATCTGCCGCATATCTTTGTCAAATTTGGTGCGAAACGGTGCGTTTTCTATATTGTGAATCGCGCGGTCAAAGCCGTTTTTGCCGTATACCGCCATGCCGCCTCTCCTTGTACCAAGGTGAGAATGATAGTCTGTCCCAAAAAACAGGTCAAAGATACAGTCATTCTTTGACGCAACTCCAAAAAAGCCGCCCATATATAACCTCCTGATTGAAGTACCTCATCTGCCGCCCTGGCAGATGCAGTCTGAATGAAACGTTCTTTTTTATTATAATGCGGCTTTCCGAAAAAGGAAAGAGTTTTTTTGTGCACTTGCCAGCAGAGTGATTCGCCATGGTGGAACAGCAAATCCGAACATACATTCACCCGGCTGCTTTTCGGATGCATGCTGTCTGCATGCAGAAAGCGCCGGGTGAAAAAAGACCCTGTGATCCGGTTAGTTTTCCGGAATCACGACAGCCGCGATGATGTAGGCCAGAAGACCGCTGCCTCCGCAGAAAGTAAGTAAGATCCATAAAAGACGGATGACCGTAGGATCGATGCCAAAATACTCTCCGACACCTGCGCAGACGCCGCAGATCATGCGGTTGCTCTGGGATTTGACAAGTCGCTTATTCTTATTTTCATCTAACATATACTTATTCCTCCGTGAAATTTAATTGTGCAGATCCAAGGGAACACAGGATTTCAATCTGTCGTTCGGCGTTGTTTTGGACCTCCAGGCCGTCTTCGTCCTCATGGAAAGAATCAGAAGGAAGGCTCTCGTTTTCCTGATGCTGGCGGCTGATATGCGTACTGCCAAGGGCAGCTTCCAGCCGATAGTTGTAATCCTGCTCGCTTCCGACGGCAGTGACTTCTGCGTTTCCGACTGCGCAGTCCAGGGACAGTGCTTTGCCGTCAAAGCATGAAATCACAGCAGTACCGGTGGCGATATTAAGATCCGCTTCCTGGGAGGCGCTGATAAAGTCGGCAAAGAATTCTCCGATTCCGGAGTCTATGTCCAGCTCCCGGCAGGACAGCTTCCCGATGCTGATACTGCCGGTTCCGATGTCGATCTCTACCGCATCCGCGGTCAGATCATCCAGCGTGAAATCACCGGCGCCCAGATCCAGTTCAAACTCCCGATATTCCTGACGGGGAAGATACAAATCCAGGTGCAGAGACTGTTTCATGCTGTTGCTCTTGACAGAGACCGTCCGGTCGTCTGTCAGCACCAGGGTATCTCCTTCCTGGCGGCACTGAAAATAGTTTTTCACGTTGGTGGCCGAGACGGCCACATACGCTTCGTCGTGAGCCAGAACGCGGAGTTCGCAAAGTCCCAGTTCGAGTTCCAGGCTTTTTATGTCTGTAAACTCATAGTACTCCTCACCGCCCAGGGGATTGTTTCCCAGGAGGGAAGGAAGGGTGTCGCTATCCAGATCATCCAGGTCGGGAAGCCGGCCGTCGGACCAGACGGAAAACCGGCCGGGATAGTGCCCCGTGTAGATCAGCTGGGAAGGAGTTACTCCCATGGCAATACCGGCGCCGATGCCTATGATTCCCAAAAGAAACAGAACCGCGCTAAAGGCGATGCCAAGTTTAAATAACGGTTTCATCTTACAATCCCTGCCTTTCTAAGTGGATAACGAATGATGGATACGATACTTCGGATGCAAAGAGGAAGGATGGTCTTTACACACCACACAGTCAGCAAAAAGAGCAGAATGCCTGCGGAGAGCAGCAGACAGCCGATGCCTCCTAACGTAATGCCGATTGCGGGAAGGAAAAAGAGATTGTAAACGGCAATCCCGATTAAAAGCAGTCCGGCCAGGGGCAGTGCCACTGCGGCCACCACTGCGCCCGCAATCAGACCGCAGATCCCCAGAATAACGGCGGCTATCACACCGAGAAATGCCAAAAACAACGGCAGGATGATGGGAAACAGCAGCAGGCACAGAAGCAGGATGGAGAAAAATTTCCAGGGATTGGCACCTTTGCACCGGTTAAAATCTTGTGGTTCTTCGGGCTTCTTCCATTCAGAGGACAGCTCCTGGGCCTGGCGAAACCGTGCGTCTTCATAACCGCGTTCGGTATATTCTCCGCCTTCCGACATCCCTTCCCGGATCGTCTTCGCCACTTTGGCGGGACTTCCAAGTTCTGCAATGACCTGCGCTTCTTTTTCCGGTCCTGCGTCGTCAAAATAATCATTGTAATACTGGATGGCCTCCTGCCGCTCCCCATAGGGAAGATCAGATAAAAGCCGTTCCAGTTCTTTTATAAACTGCGCTCTATTCATACTTCTTTCTCCCTGTAAATATTTTCGTGATCTTTGCCGCATAACTCTGCCATTCTGAGATGTACAGATGCAGCTGGGCGGTTCCGGCTTCCGTGATTTTATAGTATCTGCGGTTCCTGCCGCCGTATTCCATATCGTAGACTTCCAGGCAGCCATCTTTTAACAGCCTGCGCAGAACCGGATACAGTGTGGACTCCGAGATCTCAATGACTTGCCGGACATCCTGGGTGATCTTATATCCATAAGTCCCTTTCGCATCCATGGACACGACAGCCAGTACGATGGCATCCAGAAGCGCCGCGCCTGTGTTAAATACCATGCTTTTCTCTCCTTGCTGTGTGAGTTTATAATATTATATGATATATAATATCGTATTGTCAATGGTATTAAGAGAATCTTAAGAATTGGAGGATGAAAGCCCGGACGGCAAAGGCAGGAAGTGTGGAAATAAGAGTATCTTCAGAAAATATTCATAGAATTATGGAGAAAATATTCAGTTTTGACTGGTATGCTGAAGCAAGACAAACCCAGCGAAGCCCGTAAGGTGTACAGACCGAAGCATGAGTTTGAAAGGGCTCAGAAGATAACTTGCACAGGGTGTGCAAAAAACGGGTGCAGGCGGAACTACAATAGGAGAATACGTATGATAATGATAAGATTTTTGGGAATCGGGATGGACTGTATATCCAGTATGCTTATGCTGGCTCCGGCGGCGCTTCTGATCTTGAAGCTGTCCGGCAGGCGGCTGAAAAACAAACATATGTTCTTTTTGCTTTTGTATCTTTGCGTGCTGACCGGAATATATTCGGTGACCGGGATTCCGGATATCAAAGACTGCAGCTTTGACTTTACACTCAATCTGATTCCTCTGGTGGATGTGCTAAGCAGTCCGGACCAGTACCTGCTGAACATTCTGATGTTTTTGCCAGTGGGTTTTCTGCTGCCGCTTTTATGGGATGAGTATCAGGATTTCCGGCATTTAATGGGTTTTTGCTGTTTTTTGACCGTGTTTATTGAAGTGGCCCAGGTGTTCACGTTCCGCACAACCGATGTGGATGATCTGCTCACCAACCTGCTTGGGGCGGCTCTTGGCTATGCCCTGATCCATCTGCCTGCGAAACGGTGGAACATCCGGCTTCCGCTGAATATCGACAATGACTATGAAGAGAAACACGGTCAGTGGGTGTATCTTCTGGTGCTCTTTCTCCAGCAGTTTTTTGTGCAGCCTTACTGGTCTGCCTTTTTCTGGGATACCCTGCTGTAAGATTCCTGCATTTTACGCCGGATGTGCGGCGGTAAAAGGTTAAAGTGCCAGGGTGGACGTTCCGACGATCTGGATCGTCTGCCGGTCGGGGAAAGTCATCTCCCAGCCATGTGCCTGAAAGATCTGTTCTGCAATCCGAAGCCCCATGATATGCGGGGCTTTTTGCGTGTCCGAAAGGGTGCCGCTCAAGGACTGGATCACCGCTTTTGGGATGCCGCAGCCGTCGTCAGATATCTGGAAACAGACCCAGTCTGGCCCTTTGGCACAGGCGGTCACAGTAACCGTGCAGCCTTTGGGATTGTGCCGGATACTGTTGCCGATCAGGTTGGAAAAAGCCCGGGTTAAGAGAGCGGTATCTCCCTGAAACACTTTCTGCTCGATTCCCGGGTCCAGGTACAGGTCAATGATATGGAGACTGGAAAGCCCCTGGTTGTAGAAATCACTGACCACGGACCGCAAAAGTTTGCAGGGCTTAAATTCTGCTATCCGAAGGGGCTGCATATGATACTCCAGTCTGGAGGTCAGATTCAGATCCTCAATCAGATGTTTGATCTTCAGACTCTGGTGTTCCATGATTCCGGCCAGGCGGCGCTGTTCGTTGGTAAGGGAAGCGTCTTCCTTCAGATCACTGGCATACCCCATGATCAGGGACAGAGGAGTCCGGATATCGTGGGAGACGCCGCTGATCCAGGCAGTGCGGGCGTCGTCCCGCTGCTTCAGGGCGTTGCGCTGTTTCAGGAGAAGATCAGAAGTCTGATTCAGCTGCGTTGCCAGAAGAGCTGTCATGCCTTTTTCCGGCAGCCGGATGGGCATTTGCTTTGACAGATGCAAAATTCCCTGCTCCAGCACCCGCAGAGAGCGGTAGAAACGGATTCCAAAGAAGAATACGAGGAATAGAATCATAACCAGATTGACGAACAGGGTAGTAGGGATCATGTGAAAAAGGTATCGGATGTTTTCCACCGAGTCGTTGATATTCATCTTCCATATGGAACCCTTTTCCTGCGCAGCGACCAAAAGGCCGTATTCGGTGATTCGCTCCGTAACCGGGTAGTCTTCCAGATACCACTTGCTGAAGACGGCGATGTCACGGGATGTATAGGGCCGGCGCAGGGAATCGGGAAGGTTCCAGTCCCAGATAATTTCCCCCGTATCGCTTAGCACCATGGCCCATACAAAATATTCCTGCATGTGGTGATATCCGTCCTCGGACAGAACGATCTGTCCGTCTGTCTGATCCAGTTCTTCGGCTACGGACCGGATATAGGAGACGGCATGGTTGGTACTCTGGATCACCCGGTATTCGATGATCACATAGAGGAAGATATTGAAAAATAAAGTGAAGGCCAGAATAAAGAGAGCAGACAACAGGTACCGGGAAAGAATTTTTGAAAAATGCTTCATGACCGGCAGTCCGTTCCTTTCGCCAGTCTGTAGCCCAGTCCGCGGACCGTCAGAAGCCATACCGGATGGGAAGGGGATTCTTCGATCTTTTCCCGCAGCCTTCGGATGTGAACCATCAAAGTATTCTCATAGCCATAATAATTTTCTCCCCAGACCGCATCAGACAAAGCGTCGAAGGTGACAATATTTCCCCGGTTTTCATATAACTTCTTCAGAAGAGAAAGTTCTTTGGCTGTCAGACTGATCTCTGTTTTCCCGGTCTGAACGATGCCGCTTTCCAGAAAGACCGTACGGTTTCCAAGGATCAGTGAAGGATCCGCTGCCTCTTTGTGAAAGGCGGAAAAATAAGTCCTCTTTAAGACGGCCGTCAGCCGCAGTATCAGTTCGTCCGGAAGAAAAGGTTTGGTGATGTAGTCATCCGCCCCCAGCCCAAGTCCCAGAAGCCGGTCGTTGTCCTCGTCTTTGGCGGATAAAAAGAGTACCGGGGCATCTGAGCAAAGACGGAAGTCCCGCATCAGGGAGAATCCGTCTCCGTCCGGCAGCATAATGTCCAAAATGACAAGCTCCGGCTGAAAGTCAGAGAAAAGCTTTCGGGCCTGATTGCAGTCTGAAGCGGTCTGCACGGATCGAAAGCCCCGTCTTGACAGCATGTTGTTCAACATTTCCAGAATGTCCGGGTTGTCGTCCACAAGAAGAATTCTGGCTTCCTGTATATGATTCATAAATGTGGTCCTTTCTGTTTGGTTATTTTCTTCATTATAAATGTTTTTTCGGATAAATTCAGCCCCTGATGAAAAAGTTAAGGAAAATGTAAGCTGGCCTTCAGGCCCTGGTAATCGGCTTGGTGTAAGCTGAAACAAAGCTTAAGACAGCGCAAGCCCCAAAAGAGCACGGGCCTGGAAAAGGCCGGATCACCGGATGTGCGAAAAGCGGGAAGAAGCGCGTCGGCAGAAACAGGAGGTATACCATTTGATGAAGTATATGATTGAGACCAGAGGCCTTGACAAACAGTACCGGGAAAGATACGCAGTGAAAAATGTCAATCTGAAAATCCGTCCCGGCTGTGTCTACGGATTTCTGGGACCGAACGGAGCGGGAAAATCCACCACCATGAAGATGCTTCTGGGGCTGGTGAAGCCCACAGAAGGCGAAATCCGGATATTCGGAAAGGAGGTGGAGGAGGGGAACCAGATCGAAATCTTAAAGCATACCGGATCTTTGATCGAGTCCCCTTCTTATTATGGACATTTAAGCGGCAGGGAAAATCTGAAGATTGTGCAGATGCTGAAAAAAGTGCCGGAAAAGGAAATCGAGGAAGTTCTGGATATCGTGCGCCTGGATGGACAGCAGAAGAAAAAAGTCCGGGAATATTCCCTGGGCATGAAACAGCGTCTTGGGCTGGCGGCAGCGCTTCTGGGGAGACCAAAGCTGCTGCTTTTGGATGAACCGACCAACGGGCTGGACCCGGCGGGAATCCAGGAGATGCGGGAGCTGATCTGTGATCTTCCGAAGCATTATGGGATGACGGTCATGGTGTCCAGCCATCTTTTAAGTGAGATAGACCAGATGGCGTCAGATGTGGGAATCATCAACAAAGGAAAAATAATCTACCAGGGAAGTCTTCAGAAACTTCATGACAAAGCAAAAAGCAGTGTTTGCATCCATGTGCTGAATCAGGGGGCGGCGGTGCATATTCTGGAAAAGTGCAGGGAAGTTTTTGATATCAGAGGAGAAGAACTGATGTTCGAAGAAAGAGAAGAAGAGCAGATCGCGAAGCTGGTGGCGCTTCTTGCGGCCGGCGGCGCCCAGGTTACCCGGGTGTCTGAACAGCAAAAGAGTCTGGAAGACATTTTTTTAAAACTGACTGGAAAGCAGGTGAGTCTGTAATGTGGAAAGAATGGAAAACCGAGTGGATCAAAGTCAGATACCGGGGCATCGGTCTGATTCTGCTGGCGTTTGCAGGGCTTTTGATCCTGTGGAGCATCTGGGCGCTGGATAAACTTTCACAAAAGCAGCTGGATGATGGATATCGGATACTTTTTTTGCAGATTCCACTGCTGGACACCGTCCTGCTGCCCACGATGACCGCCATGCTGGCCAGCCGCCTCTGTGATGCGGAGGTGAAGGGCGGCACTTTAAAACTTCTGTGCACCCTGGAAAAAAAGGGACGCCTGTTTGATCTGAAGATTCTGACGGGGGCCTGTTATCTGATGGTGTTTACCGCGGTCCAGGTGGTGCTGATCCTGGTGCAGGGGGCAGTGCACGGCTTCACCAGGCCCATAGACCCTGGCCAGATTCTTTTTTTTATCCTGCAGATCTGGGGGGTGAGTCTGGCCATCCTGGTTTTGCAGGTGGTGCTGTCGTTCTTTTTTGAAAATCAGATCCTTCCCTTGGCAGTGGGAATTATGGGTTCTTTTGTGGGGCTGTTCTCCTGGTTCTTTCCCAACGGGATTGCGAAAAAATGTATTTTGTGGGGATATTATTCGCAGCTGTGCTTTATCATCAACGACTGGGACCAGGAGACACAGACGGCGACCTATAGGGACGCTCCCTTTGACGTACGGTCTTTTTGCATGCTTATGGGAATTTTGGGGATCGGGTATCTGGCTGGGAAACGATTTTTTCTGAGAAAGGAGATCTAAGATGCTTTGGACTTGTGTAAAAACGGAACAGCTGAAAATCAGGCGCTGTCATCTTTTGCCGGTGTTTCTGGCAATCCCGGTGATCCCGGCATTCATGGGAGGCGGCAACTATGTGCAGAATATAGAAGTTCTTCAATCAGAGTGGTATTCTCTTTGGACCCAGTATTCTTTGTTTTATTCTAATTTTTTCTATGCACCGCTGATTGCTCTGTACTGTGCTTTTGTCTGGCGGGTGGAGCACCTGAACCATAACTGGAACCAGCTTATGACAATGCCGGTTCCCAAAACGGATGTATTCTTATCCAAACTGTGTCTGGCTATGGGATGTACCATATTTTTGCAGCTCTGGATGTGGGTGCTTTTTGTAATCACCGGGAAGATCGTGGGGCTGCCCGGGCTGCCGCCGCCGGAAATCTTCGTCTGGCTTTTCAGAGGCGGCATCGGCGGGCTTGGGATCGCCGCCCTGCAGCTTTTTCTGTCCATGGTCATCCGCAGCTTTGCCGTACCCATTGCCCTGGCGCTTCTGGGCAGCGTTATGGGGCTTATGATCAGCAACGGGGGACTGGGCCTTTTCTGGCCGTACTCGCTGATGCTTATTGGCATGAATGCCAACAGGGAAGCGGATATGGCGGGAAATCTGCTGGGATTTGGTGGAAGTCTTGTGCTGTTTTTCGGTCTGTTTACCGCTGCCGGGATCTGGTATCTGAAACGGACAGACATCAGGGCGGCGTGATGGTCACCTGGATCACGGCATAGTCGGCGATGCCGTACTGGGTTTCCACAGAGATCTCTCCGTACTGCTCCCGGGCCGTCATGGTGTCTTTTACGTGGTTTATAACCAGATCCGAGCGGCTTTCGGGCGTGGAGAAGGTCAGGTCACAGACCAGCTGGAAGGTCAGCACCCCTTCTGCCAGATATTGCTCGACGGCAGCGAGAACCTCTTCGTCGGTCGGTGTATAAACATAAGGTTCTGTGAGATAGGGGGCGATGGTCAGCCGGCGGTTTTCTTCCAGATACCGGTCAGAGGTGCAGGCGTGAAGCTGATCCGGGTTCTCTGCCGTGTGATTGCCAAGCAGTGTCATGTCCGGGACCAGAAAGTAATCATAGATGATGTTGGAGCCGTCCGTGACTACCTCCTTGTCCACCAGCGGATCATCCCAGGTGACATCCACATAGTACCAGACGCCGTCCACACAGACCTGATTCCAGGCATGGGACTGTACCCCGGTACCGTCATCGGCCGTACCATAGACTAGCATTTCTTCGATTCCGGCCCGGCGGCACAGATAGGAAAAGGCCCTGGCATAACCCTCACACACGGCAGAGTGAAGAAGCAGTGCGCCCTCGGCTGTAAAGGCCGTATCCGGCAGTGTGCCGGCCTTAAGATTGTCATAATCGTAGTTTACCTGACGAACCAGATAGTCATGGAAGGTTTTCACCTTTTCATAATCGGACATGGAGGGGTCAGACAATTGGTCAGCCAGTGCCTCCATGGCTTCTGCCCTGTCTGCCGGCAAAGAGGCTGTCTCCGGGTCTGAGCCGTCCGGCTCAGAAGCTTCCGGCAGAGTGCGGTCCTGTTCAGGAGCCGTTTTCTCCTGAACGGAATCGTCAGCCGGTTCTTCTGTCCGGATCTGGTCCGGGGACTTTTCCGTGGATTCCGTCCGGGACTCAGGGACGGCGCATCCCGTCAGCAGCATGGTCAGGATCATCAAAAAATATATATTTCTTTTCATGTTTTTCATTGTATCATATCATAATCATTTCCGCCATCGGATTTGAAAATGTGGACACTTTCTAAAATATTTATCCATAATCAACAAAAAAGAACAAGAAAATATTGAAAATTTATCACATTTTCATATAATGGGGTTGGAATAAAAGTCAGTTTGCCATTTTTGAGGGATGAATGTTCAGACCGTCAAAAAGGTGCGGGACAGATGCCCGGGAAAGGAATAAATATATGAAGATTGCCATTACCTGCCATTATGCGAAGCTGCCGGAGGATCATCCGGTCTGGAAGCGGGCTTGCTGTTTCGCAGAAATTGTGCTGAGCAAGGAGGGACAGCTGACGGCTGAGGAACTGATTGATTTTATCCAGGGGGCGGATGCACTGATCACCGGGACGGACTGGATGCGGGAGGATGTGATCGCCCGGGTGCCGGCGTGTCTCAAAGTAATCTCCAGGCCGGCTGTGGGATATGACCGGGTGGATATCCAGGCGGCCAGGAAGCGGGGCATTCATGTGTGCAATGCGCCGGGAACCAACACGGACGCAGTGGCGGATCTGACCATGGGCCTTCTGCTCTCCTGTGCGAGAAAAATTCCGGATTATGTGGCAGAGACCAGGAGCCTTCAGTGGAAGCTTACCGGAAAACAGATGAATCTTGGAGGGAAGACTTTGGGGATCCTGGGACTTGGCGCCATCGGCCGGGCTGTGGCAGTTCGGGCAAAGGCTTTCGGCATGAAGATTCTCGCCTATGATCCTTTCCTGAATGAGGCCTTTTGCCAGGAACAAAAGATCGAGGCAGCGGACATGGAAGCGGTGCTTTCGAGATCGGATGTGATTTCCCTTCATCTGCCGCTTCTTGAGGAGACTTATCATCTGATTAATAAAGAGCAGATCTGCAGGATGAAAGACGGCGTGATCCTGCTGAATGCGGCCAGAGGCGGCCTGGTGGATCATGAAGATCTGTGCCGGGCTTTGGAGGAAAAAAAGATCAGTGCTTACGGAGCCGATGTGATGGAGGAAGAGCCGCCGGGAGATCATCCTTTGTTCCACCTGCCAAACGTCTATATTACTCCCCACGCGGCGGCCAATACCCTGGAAGCTTCCGAAAATATGATGGCGGTGGCCCTTACCAATGTCCTGGACCTTCTGGAAGGAAAGCCCTGCAAAAATATCGTAAATCTATGAGAAAAACCTGCAGATTCCGCGCAGTTTTATGCGGACTGCAGTTTTTTTTTGCGCAGTCGAAATGTGAACTTTCCCGTCCCTTTATTGAATTTCCTGTCTTTCTGTGCTACATTATCTACTATCAGCGAATTGGAAAAATATGGAAAGCAGGTGGCGTATGGTACGGGAATATGTTCAGCAGAATGTGTATGAGGCCCTGCAGGAGCGGCTTCGTTTTCTTTTTGAAGAATTTGACAATATCTACATCTCTTTTTCCGGCGGGAAAGACAGCGGCCTTCTTCTGAATCTGGTGCTGGATTTCCGGAGAAAATATTTTCCCTGGAAAGTAATCGGCGTCTTTCATCAGGACTTTGAGGCCCAGTACACCGTGACCACGGAATACGTGGAACGGACGTTTGAGCGGATCAAGCAGGAGGCAGAACTTTACTGGGTCTGTCTGCCCATGGCCACCAGAACCGCGCTCAGCAGTTATGAGATGTATTGGTATCCCTGGGATGACACAAAAAAAGAGCTGTGGGTGCGTCCTATGCCGGACAAAGAGTATGTGATTCATATGGACCGAAATCCGGTCAGTACCTACCGCTACCGGATGCCTCAGGAAGATCTGGCAAAGCAGTTCGGCCGCTGGTACCGGGTGGCCCACGGCAGGAAAAAGACCGTATGCCTTCTGGGAATGCGGGCGGATGAATCTTTGCAGCGCTACAGCGGGTTTGTGAACAAAAAATACGGCTACAAGGAGAAATGCTGGATCAGCCGGCAGTTTAAAGACGTCTTCTGCGCTTCCCCTCTGTATGACTGGTCCACAGAAGATGTGTGGCACGCCAACGCGGTATTTCATTATGACTATAACCGGCTGTATGACCTGTACTATATGGCCGGGCTGAAAATATCTCAGATGCGGGTGGCTTCACCTTTTAACGATTATTCCAAGGATTCCCTGAATCTGTACCGGATCATCGATCCAAAGATCTGGGTACGGCTGGTGGGGAGAGTGCGGGGCGCAAATTTTGCCAGCATCTACGGGAAGACCAAAGCGCTGGGATACCGGAATATCACGCTGCCCAAAGGCTATACCTGGAAGGACTACACGATGTTTCTTCTGGACACGCTGCCAGTCAAACTTCGCAACAATTATGTGAAAAAATTCAACACCTCCATCGAATTCTGGCATAAGACCGGAGGAGGGCTGGATGAGGTGACCATTGAAGAACTGATTGCCCACGGTTATGAGATCAGGAGAAACGGGATTTCCAACTATACGCTGAACAAGAAGTCCAGGGTTATCTTTCTTGGAAAGATTCCGGACCACACAGACGATATTCGTTCGTCCAAAGATATTCCGAGCTGGAAGCGGATGTGCTACTGCATCCTGAAGAACGATCATACCTGCCGGTTTATGGGATTTGGACTGACAAGACTGCAGCAGCGGCGGATCAATGAGATCCGAAGAAAATACAAAAGCATAGAGGAGATGGAGTATGAGTTATAAAAGTCCGGCATATCAGGTGATTGGGGTGCCCATAGAGAAAATCGAGCCTAATTCTTATAATCCAAACGCGGTGGCGCCGCCGGAGATGAAACTGCTCTATGAAAGCATCCGTGTGGATGGCTACACCATGCCTGTGGTCTGCTATTTTGACCAGGAGAAGGATAAATACATCATCGTGGACGGATTTCACCGCTACCGGGTGATGTTGGACCACCGGGATATTTATGACCGGGAAAAGGGACTGCTTCCGGTGACGGTGATCGACAAGCATCTGGACGAGCGTATGGCCAGCACGATCCGCCATAACCGGGCCAGAGGAAGCCACAATGTGGATCTGATGAGCAACATCATCCGGGAGCTTCATGACCTGGGAAGGTCGGATCAGTGGATCTCAAAACATCTTGGGATGGATGCAGATGAGATCCTTCGGCTGAAACAGATCACAGGTCTGGCGGAGCTTTTCCGGGATGTGGAGTTTGGGCAGGCCTGGCGGGCAGTGGATGAAGATTAAGGTACGGCGTCTGGTGAGAAGAGACGGCAAATAAGTGCGCTGCCTGACCGCATATTGGAATCATAGAAAGATTTTGGTTGCAGAGCAGGGAAAGTTGGGGTAGAATCAGGGAAAAAGAGATACAGGAGGAATGAGGAAGATGACCATGAAAGTGATAGCGACAGAGAAAGCGCCAGGAGCGATTGGACCTTATTCACAGGGATATGCGGTGAACGGGATGATCTATACGTCGGGGCAGATTCCGGTGAACCCGGCCACGGGAGAGATCCCGGAGGGGATCGCGGCTCAGGCAGAGCAGAGCTGCAAAAACGTGGGTGCAATTCTGGAAGCGGCAGGCAGCAGTTATGAGAAGGTGGTGAAGACCACCTGTTTTCTGGCGGATATGGGCGATTTTGCGGCGTTTAATGAGGTGTATGCGAAATACTTCGTCTCCAGGCCGGCCAGGAGCTGTGTGGCGGTCAAGGAGCTTCCCAAAGGGGTTCTGTGCGAAGTAGAGGCCATTGCGGTGGAGTAAAGATGAAATGATTGATACAGGTAAGGCTGTATAAAATCTGCGGCGTTCTTCCTTATAGAATAGAAGGAGGAACGCCGCGGTTTTTATCAGCCTGCTTTTACTTCATTGGGGGATTCTTCGCCGTTCTCGAAAGTGCGCACGTTGCCCAGGGTGGTCTGGGCGATGGCGCTTAAGGCTTCTCTGGTGAAGAACCCCTGGTGGGAAGTGATCATCACGTTGGGGAAAGACAGAAGTCTGGCAGTGACGGAGTGCTCCAGGATCTCGTCGGAGCGGTCTTCGAAGACATTGGGGGTCTCCTCTTCGTAGACGTCCAGCCCCACCCCGAAAAATTTGCGGGCGCGGATTCCCTCGATCAGGTCTTCGGTCTTGACAAGAGCGCCCCTGGAAGTGTTGACCAGGATTACGCCGTCTTTCATCTTGCGGATGGTATCCCGGTTGATCAGATGATAGGTATGGTCGGTCAGGGGGCAGTGGAGAGAGACCAGGTCGCTTTGGGAGAGCAGTTCTTCCAGGGAGACATACTGGGCAATCCCGGTAAGGGACGGGTTTTCGTACACGTCGTAAGCCAGGACCTTCATGCCGAATCCGTGGCAGATCCGGACCATGGCGGCGCCGATTTTGCCGGTCCCCACGATGCCGGCGGTTTTTTCATAAAAATTAAAGCCCATCAGGCTTCCCAGGCTGAAATCGTTCTCCCGGACCTTGATGTATGACTTGTGAAGCCTCCGGTTTACGGTCAGGGCAAGTCCCATGGCGTGTTCGGCCACGGCCTCCGGGGAATATCCTGGTACCCGCAGGATCCGGATGCCGCATTTTTCCACCATGGCCAGGTCTACATTGTTAAAACCGGCGCACCGCATAAGGATCAGCCGGATTCCGCACTGGTGCAGAATCTCCACGGTCCGGGTTCCGATGTCGGAGTTTACAAAGGCGCACACGGCATCATAGCCGTGGGAAAGTTCCGCTGTGTTTTTGGTCAGGTCTGCCTTTAAGAATTTCACCTCGACATCCGGGTAATTGGCAAGTTCTCTCGTAAAAGAATCCTTGTCGTAACGTTTCGTATCATAAAATAATATTTTCATGGACAAAATACCTCCTGTGATTCTTTGCAAGCACCAGACATTTCTTGGCTGGACAGTTATGGTGACATGGTGTTGCATTTACAGGTAGTTTGTCCCGTGACAGATAAAAATATTTATTCCCGCGGGCAACGAGCCAAGTGGCTGCTTGCAGACATTTGGCGACTGCCGCGAGGGTCAAATACCCCGCTG